>Ga0193743_1001431_pt1 | contig 17791 bp, 20 predicted proteins | sample L2c2metaG_FD_143038 | JGI IMG/M metagenome (GOLD analysis project Ga0193743, IMG submission 143038) | Soil microbial communities from a riparian zone of the East river system, Colorado, United States - L2c2 | ecosystem: Environmental > Terrestrial > Soil > Riparian zone | place: USA: East River...
GCGGGTCTATGAACTAGGAGCGGTAGGTCAGTTAGAGTGATTTTGAGCCAAATTTGTTATAGCAGCGCACCACTGACTGCGGCGGCAGTTGCGAGGTAGCATTATTATCTTGGGCAACCAAGGCAAAGACGGAGGTAAAGCTAGGCAATGCAATCAAGATAGTCGACGCAAATTTCCTGTTCTTGAAATATCCCATGGCAAAAGGTGGATTTATTCATTTCCATCTATTATAACGGTTCCCAACGTTAGAAGCGTGTCGTATTACTTATTCTTATATGTAGTAAGACTGTCAGTGTCAGAGAATGAAGAATGAATTTACATAAGCCCGATAAGGCAGTTTGCGCAGAACTTTGCTCGGCTCCCCAAACGCAGACCTGCATGCGCACAGGACCTTGGCAATTGATGCTGATTTTGCCCAACTCCTGGACTTAGATCTCATTGCCGCTGCGGTTCCCGTCCTGCATTGGAGTGCTTTGCACTTTCTGTGGTGCCCCATACACCCCATAGACTATTTCTTTTTAATTAATAGTAGTTACAAGCACCGGAGACAGATGGAATACAGATTGAATTCGTTCTCATATGTACGCTCAAGGTTTCAGGTCAAGAACATGTAGGGAACGCCTCGGATATCATTCGTAAAAATACGGCGGGATATCATTCGTGCACCTGCAAAGAACGCCCATATTACTTCAGTTTCATACTCTGCTTTACTAGTGTGTCAATATCTGCTGCTATGTCTAAGCCAAGCAGTGATTTGTCTGATTTTCTGGATAGATTTGGGTTTATCTGAAAAGCAAAGGGCGGAATTACGGTGTGGGATGCGTTCCGTGGAGCTATGGCCGGTATTGCAAGTCTTTCTGGTACTCTCGCTTGTCTGGCAGGAAGGAAGCTTACGGCTGATGATTCGCCGACAACAATAGCCAACCTCAACTTGTCGATGTACCCATTCTGCTGTTGGATATCTGGGTCTTTCAATCTACAATCCAGATAACCTTCATTAAGAAAACCAAGGGCGGTGACTCTGTTGATTTTCATTTGAACGTCCCTCTCTTTCTGTTGCTGTTGGATAGTGTCATTGACTTGAAGAGACAATTGGTGTAGTGATGGATCCACTTACATTCAAACGAACTAGTCTTTCAAGTCCCTCTCTAGTCCTCTTGCGTGCTAGTTGTAGGATCTTTCGCCTGGCATCCTGTTATTATCATGTCATAACTTTGGAAACGCTACTCACTTTATCTCCTCATCATCCATACCTAGTCGTCCAAGCACCACATCCAATCTACCTACCCCATTCACCGTCTGTCCTCGTAAATGACATCTGTGCAAACTCTAAATACTTTCGTCAGTAAAGTTACACGCGCATATTTTGAAGTACCCAGTCTACCCACGGTCAAAGTCTCCGTCGTATGACGATACCTGACATTCACCATCCTTCTCTTCCCTCCTTCCATGGCCATTAACCCATCGGAGCTCGCAGCCGCACTCCTATACTCCTTCATCGCCAAGTCGGTTTCTTTCCTACAAAACAGATATATAGCCAAAGTCCCCTTCGACGAAAGAAAGGACCACTTTACCTCAAATCATCCACTAAATGTCCTACATCACTCATTCGTCTCATCCTCAGCTCTTCCCTCTTTTCTAATACATTTAATAAAAACAACACTCTTCGAGCTCCTTCTAATTCTTGCTTTTTTATACGATGCTTGATGTCTGCAGTCCGGTGTCAAGCTGCTTAGTACTCAGAGAACAGACAGGAGACGTGCCAAGTCTTTGTGTCTCTTCGTTAATGACCTCCCATTGCTTTTGTACCGCGTCGAGGGTACGTCGTGCACTTGAATTGAGGGCTTGCGCTGTTTGTTCTGGATTATTGAGTAGTGTTCGGATGTCCTCTGTTGGTTCCTTGTGGAAATTACTAGGTGCTTTGAGTTTGGACGGCCGTGTCGAATGTTCTTCCAGTATCCTGAATATTATTGATCTCAAATACTTGGGTAATGAAATAGTATACACACTGGGAAATCAGAGCCCGTCGTTTCCGAACTTCTTGCCTCCCAACCAGATGCGTACAGATGAAATTCAATGCTTGTGTTAAGGTCGATGTAGCGTCTATAGTGGTATCCTTGGCTTTTGCTTTGGACATGGATTTGGTTGTTGATTTCAAGTTTGGCTTCGTCATCGTAGAGTTGATTGTTATTGAGGTAGAGGTAGAATGTGAAGAAGGAAGCGAAGGAGAATAAATCCTCCCGAATTCAATTAAAGAAATAAGATCAGTCGGCATTCCAAGTGAGACGAGTTGATTATAGATGACTTCTACTGGGTTCGAGTCGGTCGTTTTACCGGCGGGTGAGATTAAGGATGCAGTTGTAGATGATGAAGTAAAAGCAGGTCGTGGTGCAGTCTGTTCTGACCTGGCTTTGGCTTTAGACTTGGACTTGGATCTTATTTCCGACTCAGACTCGAGGTATGTAGTTGCATTTCTAAATCTCGGTTGTGGTTGGGATTTAGTTGACTCCGAGGATGAGCCTCCTGGTTTCGCACTAGGGTTGGTCGGATCCTTCGGCATTCGTACAGTGGGATTTCTGGTAAGACTGGTTGCCGTTCAGGAAGGCAGACTGATGGATTAGCGGAGTTTGAGTGAGAAGAGGAAAGGAGAGAGAGACGCGTACGACGCGTGACACTGACAACGCGATTTTACTCTGATTTAAAAGTAGATCACAAGTTCGCGACAGTCTCCTAGAAACGATCAGATACGCCAGACATCGAATTTAAAAATTATTGAGTAGTGGGGGCCAGCAAATATTTCTATCTCTATATCTAACTGAATATGTAACGAGCCTGATTTCTGTTAGATTTTGATTGCTCATGTGATTCATGATACAACACTTGTCGCCGTACTAGCCGTCCGTCTGTTGTGGCCGTTTTGTCTTTCACCCTTTTTTTATCACTTTTATTATTCTACTTCCGTTGAACAGGAGAAACCTGTATCTCGGTCACCGTGAACCCATTTGCAATTTGAAATATTGATTAGGATAGTCCAGGATCTGGTTCCGGCGGTCGTTTTCAGCCAGCCTAACTACGTAATCAGGGCAGATGTCTTGATATGGTAAGTATGACATCATTGCCGGGGCCCGACTCAAAAACATGTGAGAGGGTAAACTAAAAAAAAACTTAGTTCTAGTATTGAGTATTTTAATCGGGCTAGGTAATTATTTTTCTTAATTACCACCCATCTTGTCTCACAACCTGTTTGTTGAGACTAGAACCTCACATAAATGATTCATTACAAGAAATATCTTCACTCTCAACTGCCCTGATGTCTCTGGTCTCGCAGATGTCGAACCTGTTTGATTTGGCACCGTGGGGAGGGTGCGAAAACCGGTCAATTTACCTTGTCTGACGATCGAGGGATATTGATAATATCTTATCTAAATTTGATCTAAATGTTATCTAGTTCGCAAAATTTTAACCGAATGCATCTTTCAAGCCTACAATACATTCTGTGAACCTTTATAGTATGTAGCAGCATAAAATTTAACTGTCCAGAGGTCATTTTAGTGATAAGTCCACTCTTTCTTTTTTTTCATGGTCGGATTAACTAACCGAGACTCTGGCATTCTAATCCTGGACCTACTCAGGCTAATTATATCAGTACGAAAGAAATCCAACAGCCAATTAAACCAAGGGTGTAAATAAACATGATCCACATTCAATCTGATACCATCTCACTGGTCGCTCAAGGGTTACTCCACTTCAACTTGGAGGTGACTTTATAATATTATTTAAAGGTCCAAAGGCTGCGGCGTGGATTAACTAACCGGTGCCCGGTACCCCCTTGCAGCTTTTAAGCGGAGAGTCGGTGTGCCATAATCCCCAAAGACCCCAAAAGGCAAGACGGGCCTTCGGAACCTCTGTGAAATTAAAAAAGGCCTCCGGTTATTAAAACTTATCGGCGTATATATAACTTACAGTTTTTTGATCTCTGAAAATGGGTATACTTTACAGTATTATGTGATATCAGTAAGGGCATATGGGTTTTGTTTGAAAGCATTCGGCCTTGACTCGCATTGATTAGTGTCATTTGCATAGCATTGTTTCATTGAAAGCTCATTCTGTAAATTTGAAAATTTTCACCAAATAAATCACGTAAAGGATGACACGGGAGCAGTTTTACCTAATACATTAGATGTACCACAGTGCAACCAGCAGTGCAAGATCGATACAGTGCCCAATAACTGAACCTGAATGACTATAGACCTCTACTCTAGGGATTTCCCAACGTCAAGCTCGAACAAGAAAAATATGACAATAAAGTCTTTTCGAGAGAAAGCAGTGCATGAATACGGCGATGACACACCTGTGCCCCGGGCGTCGTGGAAAAAACTGTATCCCCCGCGTTATTATTCATTTGCTTCCATTGAACCGTAAGCTGAGTTGAAAAAGGGGATGTACATATAGAATGGGTTCTCAATCTAGCTCTTATGCGTCCTACCCCCTGGGCATCTTTCTTGCTCCAGTTTTTCCTTGCTGCTCTGCCTCACTATCTCTCCCGTTTCTTCCTCTCACTTTGACCTTGTTCCTCTACCGACCAGCACGGACGGCCCTGTGGATCTCACTGCGAGTGAGGTACTTCTCCGCCCTCAGAAGATCATCGCAGTTATTTAAAGTCAACGGCCTCAGTGGTTATTGGGAGAATTGAAAATTTCGAGACAGACTGACGAACGATTATCATTAACGACGATGACGTTGCCAATTGTCCTTCCCACTGATCAGGGATATTCACTGTTCCCAGCAACCTTTTCACCCTACCTTGGTGCTGTCATGGTATGTCTTCTCGCCGTTGATAACACTGGACCTCTCTCATAACGAAAACCCATATCAGTTTGAAACGTTTCTCTATGGTTAAACTTCTTGATCATCTTAAAAAGAGCTCGATTCTCACAAACGTCAAATTCTATTCCTTTCCAACAGGACTCTACTTCATCCTTTTCGGCATATGTATCTACGTCCTTCTCCAGCGCCACAAAACTATTCACTGGGTATTATTCGCCTTCGCCATTGCAATGTTCTCGGTTGCTACAGCCGACATTATATACACTTATTTTCAAGTCTTCCACAAGCTTTTCGAACGAGGCGTTTCTTTTAATGACTTGAGGCCCAAATATTGGCTTTATGTCACGAACAAGTAAGCCATCTTCCTTTTCAAATACATATGACTGTGCCTTTAATTTAATTTAATTTAATTTAATTTTTCAGTGTTCTGGCTGACGCACTTCTTTTATATCGTTGTTATGCCATTTGGGATTATAATATACGGGTCGTTTTAGGCCCAATCATTCTTCTCGTCGCAGGAACAGGTAGTTTACCCTTTTCTCTGAAACATCAGCGCGTAACTAATCAAACTTCTGTCAAAAGTATGTGGCTACATTCTTGAGGGTAGTCAACCTCGCCTATTCGCGTTTGCTTGGATATATCTTACCTTGACGTTGATTCTAAACGTGATCCTGACGGCTCTGACGGGTAAGTGTCTTTTCTTTGGCCTTGGGACGATCATTGACGGTTCATTGAATTGAAAGCCGGAAGGATAGGATGGTTTGCAAGAAATGCCCGGCTTATTCTTGGTCAAAGGCTTCTCCAACGATATAGTGCCACCATTGCGATTCTGTAAGTCACACCCCTTATCAACCCTCAACGTTCCGAACTTCCAGTTAAAATGGACGACACAGGATTGAATCTGGATGCCTGTATTCTCTTTATATCGGTCTCGACCTGGCCATGCTGAACAATAAAGTCGGACATGTAAGCATGCTTCAACCTCTGGCTCCGTTGAAAAAATTCTAAACTTCAAATTTGAAACAGGTCATTCTCGATGCTGGCCTAATTCAAATTGTCGTAAGTCCCTTTAACTCTTCTTTTTCTTTTCCTACATTCATATTTCATCTTCGCATCTCCTAGGGAATCGTGCCTACACTCATAATCGTCCAAGTCGGTTTGGGACGTGCCGTCCACTATCTCGAAGCAAATATTGACGCCATCGCCCAGCTCGAAACTGACAAAAATCATAAATCAACCCCTGACGGAATACATTCCGTTCGTTCGAGAGATTGTCATTGCGCGTCAAACGATACGTTTGTGGGTTTTGGGAGCTAATTTTGAAGATCCTTTTCTCCACCACGTTGAATCTGGAACTTTTTCCCATCTCGACCGGTCATGATCTACACATTCTTTTTTGTCTTATCTACTGGCATTTCTCTCATTTTCATTTCTTACATTCCAGACCTTTTTTTTTTTTTTTATCACATTCATTCGTTTTCTTGTTCCCAAACCATATTCGTTGATACATCTGTACCATCTTCACGATCTTCGTCAAGTCTATGCTCAAATGTGCAAATTGTATATTATCATGCGCAACCCTTGTATCAATCAATATTCCCTCTTGTAGCGACAATTTTCGTTGTACTATCGGGTTCCACTAACGGTACTTTTAGCAGGCCGATCTTATTTTATTCTTCAATTTAGAACAGGCATTTGATCAATTTAACAGCTACAATGTCCAAACGTTCAATCGGAGCGGTCGCAGGTCTACTTTCTGTAGCCCACTATGAGATGACGGTTAGGACCGTACCCTAGGCTGAGTCTTAAATGGGTAGCGAATCGTTCGAAAGCAGCTCCTTATATAGTATGATACCAATTGAAGTAGTTCCTAAAAAGAAAGCGCGTATGTGTCGCGTCTTGTACTCCTTGATATTCATGACTTTGCTCAACTCTCTCCTTGAATGTCTCCTGGAAATACTAGTACTGTCAACATAACTGTTCTGGATCTCTCGCAGTACCTTGGTTTCTTGCATACTTGCTCAGGTGACACCTTGAAGGAAAGCAGAAAGGATTATCTGCTATCAAACACACGACGCAAACACAAGGAAATGGTCAAATAGGGTATCCTGCCTTATTAGGTGCTTCTTTCGTGACAGCTCGCTCCCCAATTTAAACCCAGCTGTCCCAGTCGGAGAATCGAGGATCCTCTCCTCATCCTAGTTACAAATTACAAATGAAAAATCGAGTGAATACCCCGGTGTGTTTTTACAAGTTTCACAAAGTAAGCTACAAAAAAAAGAACGAATGATAATCGCGTCGCAGGAAGGAGGAAAATAACAGATGACACTGAGAACGATGAGATAACAATACACAGACAATCTTGCAAGTACAGGATGCATCTTTTATAATATTTAACAAGGAACACCAGATAGATAGAAAGAAGCCACTTACAATAACATGGTGAATGAATGATTTTGTGGCCTATATTTCACGGCTCCAACGTTTGACTGCCAGGTAGACGCCTCCCTACAACTATTCGACGACGAACATCAGCGGGGCCGACGCCAAGGCCATTTAAGGTCCCATCAGTCAAACTGCTCAATCCATTTCCAATGCCATCACCTGCAATTGCTCCTTTGATGCCACTCAGACCAGACCCAGATAGCAGATGGTTGACGCCAATGACGACAGGAATGCCGCCAGCCGCGGGCGCAACAGGGAAGGTCGAAGGTATTGGCTCCGAAGCAACAGTGAGTGCAGTTGAAGATGAAGGCGCTCCTATCGTTGTAAAGGTGGCGCTCATGGGGAGTAGGGTACCAGATGGAGGCGATGGGGATGACGTAGATGCAACTCGCTGAGAAATGACCAGAGGGTTTGATGAACACCAGTTCTTCAACCCCAGAGCGGCGTTAGTAACAAGTACGAGGTATTTGACCATATTATCTAATCCCAAGATGTCCGCACATGCACAGTTCGTCAACGCAGTCTGCAAAGCCGAGTTGGCAGTGATGAGGGCATCGGTGTTGGTAACCAAAGAATTGACTGTAGGTGAATCGAAGAGATTAAAAGCCTTTTGGACAACATCTGCCACCAAGTTGGGGTCCAACAAGGTCGAGGCATCAAGGGGGGTAGGACCAGAAGGGGAGCACGATGCCTGCAGTTCAGTGACCAGATTCATCAAGCCTTCCAACTGAACCACAAGCTCGGGATTCAGAACACCCCACGCTGCGGTAACTGCAGTAACGTCGCCCATGCCTAACAGTCCGCTTCCCAAGTCACCCCAATTTCCGTTCGTCAGAGTACTAGTGGCTGTCCCCAATCGACTGGCGGCTACGCCACTCTCGACCGGTTCCAACAAGCCGAGCAGATTAGATAACCCGACGTCAATAGGTAGTTCGTCAATGTTCGAAACCGATGTTAAAGTGCCAGCACCTGGGCTGCCAGTTGCAGGAAACTGCGGAATTCTGGTAACGGGATATGTATCGCACCAATCCTTCATTTCTAGCGAGGCGTTCACAACTTGCGCCAAATTTGCAACCAAAGGTCCCAAACCCAATGCGTTCACGCATCCGCAGTGATCCAACAAGCTACTAGCAAGGCTATTCACGTTGACCAGTGCGCCGATGCCAGAGACAAGCGAGGTCACAGTAGGAGCATTGATGATATCTGCGGTGGCATTGATGATGGAGTTGATGATATCCGTGTTAATCGGGGATAGATCGATTGGAGACGTAAGGACGCTGCCCGAGCCATGTGATGGAGGAGGTAGAGATGAACTAACACCCGCAAGACCGACGACAAGACCGACGACCAATTGAATCTGATCCACCAAGCCAGAGCTGACAACCGCGCCAACGGATAGAGTAGAATTGTTCAAACCAAGGCCCGAGAGCAAACCGGACAAATTGAGACCTGTGAGGACATTTTGGGCACACCAACTCTTCACGTCGAGCGATGCGGTAACGATGTTGTTCAAAGAATCCTTTATATCTGTGAGGCCGAGGTCTATTCCGCATCTACAGCTACTTATTGTAGAACTGAGTTGAGAACTGACGTTCAGAAGATCGTCGAGATTATTCAACAGAGATGGAACAGTCGTGGAAGTAATCAGCATCGAAGTGGCGTCAGCAACGCCACTGAGAAGGTCAGAAATGACAGCAGCTGGTGGACTCGAGCTGGCTAGGGGTGGCGAGGGAGACAGGTCGCAGTCTAGGTCAGAAACCAATTTGACGATGGCGCCAATCTTTGCAAGGAGTTCAGAGTTGACGTCTGCAGTTGCGGCAACGTTGCTAGCAAGGGATTCCTCACGCTTTAGAACTTTTCGGAGGTTCGGAGGGTCATCGAAGTCACGGATGCATCTGTCTCGCGCTATATTTGTAAGCCATCCAACCTTGCACTTGGTAACGATACAACGCTGTCCAGAACAACGGGAGATTTCTGCATTTGCAATACGAGTGCAGTCCACCCCAGAGACGTGCGGAACAGGGCCGGCTTCGAAGAAGGGCTGACGAGCCATGCAACCACCGCCTTGAGGGAATAATTAGTAACGAAACGGTAACAACAATTGAGGAAATACATACAACTATCATCGGCAACATCAATATCGATGCATTCAAAATCAAAGGTATATTCTCGTCCTTGTATTCCGCAAACAGTCTCGTGAGGTTTACATATCGCTTGTGCTTGTGTGATGGTAGTAATTGGACCGTTACGAGCCTTAAATGAACGAGGAACAGCAGATCCACATCCCTGCAACACTAACGTTAATAAAAATAGTCACTGCGAGATATCAAAATAGATGAAAAAGAGTAGAAAAACCTAATATATGCGTCAAAAATAAAGAACTAACCTTTGGGAAAATATCGCAGTCACCGTTACAAGAGGTATACGGGGGTACACAGACGCATGCGTCGCCGACACGAATGTAATGAGGGTCACACTCGTAATGACATGGATCATAGTTATTGCAGGTATGATGCGCGTGCGGGGGAAACGAGCATTGTGAGGCATCGGGAGAGGTATTGACCTTTCTTTCAAGGATGAGTCAAAGGGAGAGAAATTGATGATATAAGACCTACCAATGCGTTGATAAGAGCCGAGACGGTACTTTTTCCAAGGAGTCCGATGAGAGCTTGAATGTCGACGTTTGTGTCAAGGAAGATATCAAGGTCCTGTGGGTGACTAAGGGCCTGATATTTTGCGGAGAAAGCGATCAACACCGACCTTCAAGCACAAACAGAGTCGAATGTTCGAACCGAGGCCAAGTGGGCCTATAATGGGGTCTAGGCCGAGTAGCTGAGTTGCGTCAGCAAGGAGATCTACATTAACATTTATGCACAGATCTAGTATACTGCGAGGTACACGATGTTGACGTGAAGGAAAAACCAGAGACGAGGATGGACGTTCGCGGCGAGAGAGGACATGAGGATGAATAGCAGACGAGAAGAAGGGGAAAATAGCGAGCGTGAAGGCAAGGAACGTGGTTAAGGAGAGACGCATCTGTCGTTGGTGAAGAACACACAGGAGGTGAACAAGTTGAAAAGAACTCGAAAAGTTGAGGGGATTTGATTTTATAGGATGGCGGAGTTTGGATTCTAGAGGATGGACGAGTTTGTCAAAAGAGTTGCCATAATTATAAGAGGTTTGTCATTTATGTCGTCAATCCTACAGCAACAGGTGGCGAATTTGCATCCCCGTTGACCAGAACACCTTCGACATTGAACTCGTCCTCGTCGCTTGAGCCCATCTTGTCTTCATCGTCCTCGTCTTCGCTGCCAGATCCCATGGCGACATCCAGTCTAGTAGCCTCGACAACAGCAGCATCATCGGCTTCCTCGCTCCCTCCTTGATTTCTCTTGCCGAGTCTTGGGTCCCAGTCCAGCTCTTCAGGTTCTTCAACTTCAACTTCCACTCTTTGTTTCCAGTCAAACTTTTCCCTTAGCATCATCACAGCTCGAACAGCTCGTTCAACCCTTCGATCATGCGCTCCACGTATTTCGGCACACTCATTCAAGACATCTTCATATTCAGGTTTTTTCGGGATACCAAATCCATTAGGATGGGTTGGAGGAGAAGCAATACCCAATACACCAAGTGACCCTCGAGTATTCATGTGTTCAGCTAGCCTTCTAACCGTTTCATTCTCCGTTCTCAATACGTCTGTCGTCTGCTGGTTTCGTAATAAAGGTATTACGTCTCCATCCAGCTGTGCATCTGACATCCCAGTTCTTGGATGTAACGCGATACGTTCAAAGATATTTTGAGGGGGGACTTTCGATGACGAGGAAGATGTAGGAAATGGTTGAACCAGCGCATTGGAGAAGTTGTGTGTTTGTGAGAGTAGCACATTATATTTCGAAAGTATGTCAGGCCAGGCATGCATAGCACTTGGATGACCCCCTGCCTCTATCGTTCGTTGAAGGGCAATGATGGAATCTATAATCTGGTTGGCCTTGAACTTGAGGGATTCGAGTTGGGATATAGGCAAAGGAGCAGCGGGTAGACGTCCAAGTGGGGGGGATCCGCTCGCCATATTGATAGACAGCACAACCTTAGCAGTAGTGAATATTGGACAAGTTGAAAATTTTGACTGTGCGAAAGGTGCTAAATTGCAAACTCCCACGTGACACTGCTCACAATGTACATCCACCACTCAATTAAAACACCTGGGAAGATATTTAATAGATGCCTTCAGCATCGTTTTTCAGGTACTCGGCGTCATATATCGAGCGGCGCTTCAGAAATTCAAACAAAATATGCCCAAAAGCTACGCCAAAAGGCACAAGAGTGAGCTGAATCCACACTTCTCATGGAATATATCTTTGAACGCATCATTCATCGCTGCAAACTGACGACAGGGCTGGGATTCCTCTTCCTCAACTCATAGAAAAGGCACAGCTTGAACAAAGGGAGGCACTCAAATCTGAGGGACAGCAATTGAAGTCTAACTTGAACTCGATCAAACCTGGTCAAAGCCTCGCATCATCCGTGAAGACTGAAAGGTCTTCTACTTTGCCAAATAGTCGAAAAGATGCACCTCCGGTTAAAGTACGCCTTTTTTTGAGTCTCTCTTGTACTCTAGCGGCTTATTGAGTGTAAAATGGGCAGGCTTTGTCGAGTATTTTAAACCTGCCTCGCATTATGTCTAACTCTCACACCACTGATCAAATTTCTGGACTTTGGACCGCTTATCACGCTTCAAGATCAAATGGTACCGGTCGAGGATACCTTTGCGCAACCATACCATTAAATGTTTACAAAAAAATGGAGCAGAATGGACGTTCATACCCCTCTTTCGTCGTTCCAATACCTCGCATTCAACCCGAACAGGAAGTTGATTCTTCACGATCGGTGGAGGAGAACATAGCACATGAATTTTACTTTCTTCAATGGACTTTCCACGCCAGTCCGCCTATCCCGACCGCTTCCGACGATCCATTCGTTATTTCCACATCGTCAGGTTCGAACCCTCAAACATCGATCATCCTCTTTACTCCACTTCAAGAGTACAAAATACGGAATAGCTTTGCTACGCCGTACCTTATATTGACCATGTACACCGACTTGGCGGAGACACATGGGATCGTTCTGTTACGAGGCGAAATCACCCCATCAACAGGATCAGGATCAGGATCAGGATCTGCAGATAGATACATCCTCAGCCAGGCTGACGCTCAGTTGTTGGCAATGTCATTGCAGAAATTCTATCTCTGGAGCGAGAAGAACGGTTCGGATCTGACAGGAGAAACGCTACTTCGCACATTCCACCAAAATCCCCAAGATTTTCAGTGGCGAGAACTTGTGAAATTTTCAAATAAAACTACTATTTAGAAGGCGTAGTCGTTATCTATTGATAAAATAATATTATAGATATATAATTAGAGCCCGTTTACTTACATATGGCGGAACTAAAGTTTAAACAGAAATCTAACGTGCCTACACGACTGCTCTAGGTGCCACGGGCCAATCTCCAGCTTGTTCAGCGTCGTTCTCTAAAGCAAGAATGGCCTGCGAAATCTCCCCTCCTGCCTCCAAATTCAATTTTACCATGCTACGATCGAAAATGTCCCCAAATGTTTCAATAATTCCTGACACTTCCTTATTTACGTCGACTGGTTTCTGCAACTTGATTTCTACAGATACAGCATTCACGTCGACGAGCCCACATGCGACGATCTGGTCAAACCACGGGAGAGGTTCTCTCGTGAGATTTAGAGCAAACCCATGAGAGGTCAACCTATGCCGAATCTGTACACCAATGCTCGCGATTTTTTTGATAGGGTCTAAGAATACGCCTGTGTGTTCGGATGGAGAGTGTTGGATTGCATGAGATTTTAATAAATGTGTTTGAAGTAATTTTTGAATCCGACAGACATAGTCGCGGGCGCCCATCGTAGGGGTGTAACGAGAGAGGTCTATCAATGGATATCCAATCAATTGGCCAGGTCCATGGTATGTCAACTGTCCACCCCGTGTTGCTGTGACAAAGTCGGCGCCAATGTTCTGTAGTCGAGTGCGGTCATCATGGAGGGATGAGTCTGTTTGTCTGCGACCAGCAGTGTAAGTTGGCCTGTGCTGGAGAAGTAGTAAGACATCTGGATGGGTTGATGATTGACGAAGGTGAAGTTGTAATTGGTGTATCCGTTCCTGAAGAGCCCAGGTCTGCACATAGGGAACAGGTCGACTGAAGTAATGATAAAGGATTGGTTGCAGTTGGCGGGTCATGGTCATGTATCAAGATTCTTCTCACTGGCACGACGACAGGCTATGAATTTGCTACAAAACCACTTCAAATATAAGAACTAACATAAAATAAGGTAACTGTACTTCGAGTAAACATCTTTTAGCAATACCTATCAAACTCCTAGATTTACGTAGATATCGACAATTCCCATCAACAATCCCATCCCAAGACGAACGGTTCGGATTTGTTCCCCACCTCGACTTTAAGAACGTGCTGCGAGGTGAGGTCTGAATCAATAGGTAAGATCGGGCTTGGGCCACAGATACCTCCATTGAACTCCTCGCGAAATAGCAGATCAACGATATTGCGGGAGGAAATGGTTTCCGTTTCCATTGTAGAGATAAACCTTGAAGCCTGAGTTAGCAAACCCAACATCGAAAATCGATAATCCTGTAACATACGGTTCAAATGAATTAACATAGTAGAAGCCTCGGTCGAGTTTCACTGGAGGGAATACGGAGGTTGGCGGAAGCTTGGGATAAGCATCCCACTTTTTAGTAAAGGTCGATTAGAATCAATCATTCCGATGCTCGACAAAAGTTCTGGAACTCACTTCTTTCCTGTAAATCCAACCTATTTTATCCTGGAACATTTCATTCAACCAGGCATCACTAAGTTCGTGATCAGAAAATATTTTCACAGCCCACTCTCCATCACGAATGAGACCATGGTAGCTCAGGGAGTTGAATTCGGGCGCAATGCCTCCTGCTCTCTTACCCTGATTCGTGGTTAGAATGATCCGCGGTGCTGGCGAAGATGGCTCAAGACCAAAATATTTGGGGTTTGGGCCGGCAGAAGTTGTCGACAGAAGAGTAACATGCAAGTGAACATATGGTTGTTCAGCTATCTGTCCCGCAAGAGAAAATGGCAAGTCTATGCCAGTGGAGTGAAATGGAGCAGCCAGGATCACGCCCTTATAATCTGTTGTGCCTCGACTGCTCTTGACAGTCCACGAATTCAAAGACGAAGTCGCCGAGGTAATGTGTGTTACCTAACAGACAGTTTTATAGTTAGTCTCAGATTCAATCTAATAATCCATGAAAACCTACTGGTGTGTTAAGGTATACGTTAGCACCTGATTCGGCTACGAACTTTTCAAATATCTGGTAATTGCCACCAGCTATACCGGTAGCACCTGAAGCGGCCATAGAGGCCGCTCCCTCCAGTGCATGGATATAATCAGCATTCTGCACACAAGATATTCAGATAACATGGACATCGAAAAATTCAACTTCCTTACCTGTCCATAATTGACCCGCGTCGCAGCTTCAACCACCTCGCCAATGTATTTCTGTGAAACTCCCTGGGTCTCAAGGTACTCTTCGGTCGTACTGTTTATAATGGCCGTCCAGTTTAAAGCACTAGCCAGATCGGATAGGCTTCCCCAACTGGGTGAGTCGCTGGTGTAGAATGTCGAGAACCTTTTGATTATGCTTTGCACACTGTTCTGGAATGAGTTGCAAAGAATTAGGAGTTGATAATTTTTTCATACAATGAATCCGTTCGTTTGGGTGACATGAAGCCATATCTCCATAACATTTTGGCTGTATCCCACCATCCGCCGTTGAACTGAACAAAAGGGAGGTAGTTTTCAATGAGGAGGTACTTGAAGGCGAATGTATAACGAACCGAAAATAGAATATTTTGGCCGTCCCAAATAGCAGTTTCATAATTCTGATCTCGGAAAGCGCGTCGTGTGAGGTTGAACTCATCCGAGGCGCGCCATAAATTTTGATTGGCTTCAACAAATATAGATGCCCCGAGTTCAAGCTCAGGAAGAGAGGAGTTGTCATAAGGGTATACAACGGTACTTCCTGAAAGTTTTTTTTTGTGATTGGAGAATATTTGTGATTAAATGAGGGGAGACTCACGACCACCGATATAGTCTTTGCTCTCATAAACGTCAATTTCGAAATCTACCCCAACCCTAGTCCTTGCTTTTGATAACCAAAATGCAGCTGAACTGCCGCCTGCACCGGCACCAATGATAGCAATCCTGGGGATGGGGGGAGGCACATCTTCTGAACGTGCTGTGATAGTTCTTGGTACAGTCGTGGAGGCAAAGATATTTGGAAGTCTGAAGGGGAAGTCAAAGGCTAGAGCGCCGGGCAGCACGAATAATATTGACCATCTCATGATGGGAGGACTTAGGAGTTGAAGAGTACAACGTGGTGCCTGTAGCCTATTTGTTTAACATCACGTGGATGCCTTCAAACTGTCCAACACAGTCCGAGTCGACTCATGTTTGGGCTTCTCTTTCAAGGGCTTTGGGTGGGAGGTTCGCTGGAGTCTCAGTTGCCTGGCTTCATAATGCTGTCATAAAGCTCGCTACTGTTGTCGCTCAACAGAAGTTCCCTTCTGCATCCAAAATCCAAATCAAGGAGCTTGTAGTTATAAAAACCTGAACCCGGCTACTTTACAGGGCAAATGAGAGTCTCCTTAGTACTCGATTTAAACATTGAACAAAAATAAGTGAAATGCGACTACTTTACATAAGCAACTTGAGTCGAGGAATCAACAGTCTTTCCAAAATATGTCAACTTTAACCAAACCTCCCTGTTTTATAATTGATCCCTCCGAGTCAGAGATACTTTATACTCATTAGACCTCAAAATTCAAAGCATATCCTGTATGCCGAATATTTGACAGGCAACATAGATATTCCCAGAAGCGCCCCTGAAGCCCCCAAGTCCGATACATGGTCCTGATTGAGTCAGCGCCCGATTTCCTAAATCTCCAGACACCCAACCTTTGATGTTTTGGCTCTACTCTCCTTCATTATTTTTTTTGACCCCTCCACTGCGAGCAGTGCGATTCGTTCTCTATTTTGATGTCTATTTATCCTGCTTCCGTCGACGACAATGACCCGCAAATTCTTTATTCAAGTGGTTGGGCATTGGTCACCTCAGATCCTCCTTGGACTGGGACAATACACTCTACTTCGAACATAGGAGCGTTTGCCAGAGTCAGATTTACAGGTCCATCATGCTGGTGATTCCGTAGCCTAACCTAAAATAAGTCTTGTTTAGGCTCACGAGTTGCAGTTATCGCCACGATACCCAGTGGACACTCTGTAAGGAGTATGGCATCATTCAGCATTGATAATGGGCCAGCCGTTCAAGTACCCGTCGTGTGTACTCCGCCGGTGCAATACCAATATGAGTTTTGGAACTCTGACCAGCTACCAATGGGTTCTCATCTTCTGGTCATCAACAATACTGGTCATGAAAACTACTTCAGGTTGAATCGCATCGACTATGCCCTGACAGATAGTATTTTTTTTCCACGGCTCTATTTTTCTCTAATCCTTGAATAGCAAAAGTTCAACATCTCTGCTCCCCTTGTGACATCAGCAGCTGCTGCTCCAAGTATTGCACTCGTTTCGCCGTCTGCGGCAACAGTTGCCGTTAATTCTTCATCGTCAGGTGCGCCTTTGTGACATTGTATGGCATTTGCTTGTTCAAGTCATAGCAATTGTCTTTGCTCAAGCTACAGTGACATCTACCGGTCTTTTAGGCTCAAAAAGTAGCGTCAGCTTAGCATCACCTTCGTCGGGCGCTTCTCCTTCGATGTCCAGCACTTTGTCTTCCACACATAACGACCCCACGTCCGCCCCTGCCAACAATCCAGCACTCACGAAATCCCGCGCCTCCCCTAATTTCTAGACAGTTGCCATTGTTGCCGGGGTGCTGGGAGGCCTTCTATTTATTGCCCTTGTCATTGCTCTGATATCATTTTGTCGTCGAAGGAAACAAGGGTTGAACCATTCTCAAGTCCCGAAGAAGTCACCACGTTGTCCTCTTCAGTGTACGTATGGCTTCTTCAATTTCCTCACTTTGTAATGAATTAAGTCTTGTGTGTGGATTCCAGCGGCAAGCAACCCGACTATCCCCAGGCCATTCAATTTAAATGCCTATGCTGACGGCCCTTCCACAATGCTTCCCTCCAGCCACCTGATTTCATCAGACCATAAGCAAACTCCGACTGCTCTCATGGGCTCTTCGGTGGACGATACATGTTCAAGTTCGACCTCAGCATATTCGAGTTCAACCCGCCTCCAGTAACCTACTCTGATTCGGATCCTTCTTCGGCTACATCACAGCCGCCCATTTTACACACGGGAAGACCTCAAGTACCGCCAGAGAAGTGGCAAGGAGTTCAACCCAGTAGGACCATTGGAAGAGCCTCGAATACAGCCACCGAAGTTGCATTCTCAGATTCTCCCCCTGCCTATTCCGA
>Ga0193743_1001432_pt1 | contig 17786 bp, 20 predicted proteins | sample L2c2metaG_FD_143038 | JGI IMG/M metagenome (GOLD analysis project Ga0193743, IMG submission 143038) | Soil microbial communities from a riparian zone of the East river system, Colorado, United States - L2c2 | ecosystem: Environmental > Terrestrial > Soil > Riparian zone | place: USA: East River...
TTATCTACAGGAAACATGTGAGAAACACATCACATGTTCCTTGGATTTTTCTTTTAGAAACACTTTTTCTGTTTCCATGGGAAAAACCCTTTAGAAATCACAAAACATGTCTAGAAATGGGTTTTTCTGAGGGAAACAGCACCTGGCACCAGCAGTGATATATGTAGTAATTATATTCATTTATCTTCGGAAATTACAACATTCACTTGGGAGAAATTACTACACTTAGATTGGTGGACTACAACATTGAAATTATAAAATTACTACAATATCAATGGTAATAATTACACCATACAATGTTGAATGGCTATTCTAAACCTCCAAAAAAAACACCAATTTGTGATGTAATTAAGGCTGTCAATTACCATGGCCCTGGTCTCACAGTGAGAGTTTTGCCTTCTTATGTTGGTCAGGTCTTTCCAGTGTTTCATAGTCCTCCTCATCTCCAGGGCCTCTCTGATGTTTAGTGAGCGAGGGTTCTCCAGAACGGTCTTCACATGGACTAGAATATCACTGGAACCTTCAATATCACTCGACGCCATACCCCATCGCTCCTTCGCGCTCTTCGAATTGCCCGCTCTGCTCTCTCCTTCAATTTCTCCATTTGACGCTGGACAATCGTACGAACTTTGACGGCCGGACTCTCAGGTCTGACACCCTGTTTTCGAACGACCTCCGTTTCCAATTTAGCAATAGCATATTGTTGATTGCGAGCGGTATTGGTTGTCGTCAAATCCTTCAAGGCGGTAACGCTCATTACAGAGAAGGCATCATCCGATTGACTGGATGCAGGTTTCCGACGAGTTGGAAGGGGCCGCGAGCTTCCCTCACTGACTGGGGTCCGAAAAGACCGAGTTGTACGCCGTAGATTGAAAGTAGAAGACGCGTTCGATGTTGGAATATTATCGGGCTTTGACTGTGGTTCGAGTACGTCGTGCAGAAGATCTGAGGGGCCTTGCATCATGGGAGAAGCTGGTAGAAGGGGGGGGGGGGGGATGATTCCTTGGTTTCTGGACTCCTTATGACCATTTCGGCGGATGGAGCAATACTTGATGCCTCTTGTTCTTGCGGCATAAAATGAGACATTTTGCATGATTCGGAATCCATGATCCTACTAGATCGAAGAGCCGAATTTTCTGATGCTTTCTTGAGACTTGTGAGGGTTGGAGGCTCAGTTCTAGTCTTCGAGCTGGCTGTAGTTAAGAGAATAGCTTTCGGGACTTGACATAGCGTAACAATGCGCGGTTTGGCTGGCGACGGTTTCTCCACTTCTCTCTTGCGCTTCAAAAGGGATGTCGATGTTAAAACGGTCGGCTTTACACGAGAAATTGAACTTGTGGCACTTCTACTAGCATTTGGGGGAATAGAAGCGCTTTCCATAGGTGTTGACTGATGCAGGGTCTAAATCAAAATGCGTGTATTATACCAGTAATCAATAAAACTTACTTTCGCAAGATAAACAGTCCTTTTAGGGAGTGTACTGGAGTCTTTCTCTCTTGAATTTAAAGTAGGTGGGACGCGTATACGGTTTGGTACCAAACCTCGGAATTCTGCTTGTAGGCTGTCTGAGATAAGATTTTACATCAGCAGGTTTTGCTCGAGGCGGATTGCCTTAACATATTTCTGGGACCATTGGTGAAGATGTAGAGGGCACTGGGTTTAGGCAACAGGCGAAAATGGCAGTCTATCAGGCTGCACTGATGAGGACTTAGCTAACGTTTCTGTGAATGTCTGCCCTGATGTTTTCTCCTTGTCCTTTCGCCTAGCGACAACAGGTTGAGAACTCGGCTCTATAGATCGATCTCTGTCCTTTCCTTCGGGGGACTTCGGAACCGAATACCGCCCAGCCTTGTAACTGGGTTGGCCAAGTGGCCAGAAACCAACATATGTCTTGCAGGAGTTTGTATACTACAAGTTAGTGGCGTCCCGTCCGGTTTAAAACCAAGTTGAGCAACCTTCTGTGGTGTAACATGTCCCTGGGCAACGCCTTGCTCGATGGGTATCCTTCAAGCAGGTGTGTTCATTGGATCGTTAGGCACCGGAGCCTGCAGAGGAATCTTGTGTGGGCAGGTGGACCCCTCGTTGGGCTTGAGAATCGTATGAGTCCAGTTGAACGAGAAGGGGTCTTTGGAGTACGGATTCAGGCGATGTCGGGAACATGGAAAAATGTAAACGGTGTTTGACTGTTGGAAGAAGCCTCGTCATAATCCATCGACAAATTATTGAGTTCCTCAGTAAAGGCGAGTTTGAGAAGCAGATCAGTAGACTTTGGAAAAAGTGATCCAAGCACTCGATTAAATGAAATGGCCGACCTCGTAGAACTATGCCGACAACAGGGCACTGGACGCGGTTTGCGGTGCTTGTTGAACAATTTCCTCTTGTTCTTCTTGGGAATCATCGATGATTCGTCGAAAGTGCCAATGCTTAGCTTTTTCTTGATCTGCGTGCGAGCACCCGACGGCGGCAATGGAAACACAGTCGGAGGTGATGCTAAATTCGGAGTAACGCTCATTCGAGGACGCGAAGACCGTTGTACTGGTGTTTCAACATCCGATGGCTGTGGTAAAACCTGGCCGACACCCAATTGGGCTGCCTGGGGCTCGGAACTGGGTAGTACGATGACAGAGTCCTCCCTGACACCCCCTACCGTTTGGGCGAGATCCGTGACGGTTACAGAATCTACGAGGAGGTTTTCAAGTGGAGGCTCCACAACTAGATCAGGATTTGTTGAAACCGGAGAAACTTGACGGAGATTGGGCAATGAGATAGAAGGTCATTCGAGCTGAGGGTCAGGACGGAATCGAAAGGGATTAAGTCGTGTTGTAGGATTGAGCTGGCATGTTGGGATGCAACTCAGAAGTCTATGGTTTCGAGTAAACGGTCGCGGAAAGTGACAATGGATTATCAACATGGTGTTCGGGACGGTTGTCCATATTGAGTGAGAAAAGGTCGTTCTGGTAATTGGTTGGCGATTGTGGGGTGGTCGTGCGGTATGGGTCAAAGGCAGAGTTGGACTGGGCGGTGGAGAAGGATTATCAAGGGCGTGCATGACTCTGTCGGCCAATACGGATGAGGGTTATAAGCAGACGAACATCATCACAGTAACAAATATGTCATTTTAATTGCAACAAACCATCTTCTACGCCATCTCCGGCTTGTTGAGTTGCAGAATCTGAGAAATGCTCCTCATCTCCGTTTGGTGCATTGATAAGTTGCGCGACAAGGTCTATGTCTTCATTGTTCGTCTGTTAGTTGCGAGGGCGATCTCAGACGTGGGCTCGATAATCTTGGAGACCGGCCAGGGAAAGTTGTTTGATTTGATGGGAAAAGACCTTTCAGATTTGCGTAGTACTGTCCAACAGTCAGATTTGGACACTTGGTGGGCAGCGCCTGATCTACTTGAAATCGAGGTGAGATACACTTTTGGATATATAGCCGAATTGTAATTGATTTATGCTATTTTTCGAGTAGGTCGATAGCATGCTTCGTCGAAGTTCAAAAGGTTTGGGTTGGTAGTGCAATATCAGCAGCATAGGTGCCTGAAAGACGTCGCTCATCTTTTAAATCTGCAAAAGAAGATACGGAAGACACATCGGATTGGTCTTCGTGACGGCAGTGAATTGAAACCAAGACTAGTTCCTGGGCCTTGAAGAAAGTGTAAATATTTTCATTGCTACGAAAGTCACCATGCTGATCATCTTGGGTTATAAGCGGAAAAGACAAGCACCTCGTACGGAGTGAAGAGTTGGTATCAAAGTAGCTTGGCAGCAGGATGAAATAGTTCAGGAAACCGATATATGCACTGGTCCTGGAACGCTGGTTGACCAGTATGGCGTGGGTTTGACATACTCCAAATGATTCAAGTTAATGAACTGGAGATATACAAGTCGATTGTTATTTATTAGGTCTGTTTCAAGCTGGAGTCAAGCGTCGTACTGTCTAGTTGGATAGTTGTAATTTACTCGAGGTTGTCAGACTAATCATAACTTAAAGTTACCATGATCATGGGACCATGCTGTAATTGGCTAAGCACGTGTACCGTGTTTATGGTTGAGGCTTGAGAAATTGAATGGATTAGGAATATCGCGATGGCAAGTAAATATCCGCAAAACGCACCTTGGGAAACAAGAAACGGGTATATACCACCGCCACGCTTCCAACAGCTACGGGCGCTGGACAACCTACAACAACAACAACAACAACAACCGTTTGCCCCTCCACGCCCGGGCACTCCTCAGATGTCACCGTCTCATTCTCGGTCTCCGTCTTACTTCTCTTTTCTGACTTCCAAAAACTCAACTAATGCCCAAACCAGTGTGCTCCGAAAATCTCCGTCTACTTCTAGCCCAAATGTTCAGCCTGTTCACGAGTATTTACCTCCATCAACCGCCTTCTCTCCCCCTCAGAACCAAGGACAACCCCAGCCCTTACCCGGCGTTCCGCATGATCAACAACAACCACCCCAGTGGCAGCAGCAACAGTCAACGCCGCAACAATTGACACAACCTCCACAATCTCCACAACAGCCACAGTTTTCTTCTGCACCTTTCACTCAGCAACAACAGCCTCAACGTCCTCAATCACAGCCTCAACAGGCTGTTCCTACGAGTGTGGCTCGTAGTCCGAACCCTCAGCAGATTGAACATGTTCGATCTCCATCCATGCAACCAGGCTCTCAATCCCCGGCATCAGCTCCAAATCCACTACATCCTGAAATCCGCTCCGTAGTTCAGCTTACCTTTGCACACGCCCACAAAATTTACTTTTCTGGATCTCTAGTTCGTAGACTGGAACGTCAGCCCGATGGACAGAGACCTCTCAAAGATGAAGGATGGATAGAGGTCTGGGCACAGTTGGGTGGCACCACTTTAAGTATTTGGGATACGAAAGAAATACAAGAAGCAAGTAAACAAGGCAAAGAGGTCCCTCCATCTTATATCAATGTGACAGACGCCGTGTGTATCTTCTACCGTTGACTTAAGTTCTATTCTTACATTGTTATTACCATAGTTCGTTCAAGTGTTGGGTTCAGTAACAATCCCATCCACCCCAACCACCCCAGCCAAAAGATACTCAAACGTTCTTACTTTGAACACTGCTGGATCAAATCTCTTATTATTCTCTTGCCCATCAACCTCCGCTCTTATTTCATGGGCTGCAGCCCTGCGTCTAGCCTCATGGGAAAAATCACGATTGGAAGAGATCTACACCGCCCATCTTATCAGAATCACAATCAATGGTAAGTAAATTTCCACTCGATTTTTTCGTGTACGCGCTGATATACCTATCGATACTTGGAACAGCTCGAGATGTGCCAACCACCCTCGTTCGTGGTAAAATGGAGGGTTGGGCAAGGATCCGCATCGCAGGTCAAAGAGATTGGAAGCGCGTTTGGTTATCGGTGCAAGAAGGCACAGAAGGCAACGATAAACCCGTTACTGCTAACACCCTCGCACCTCCAAGCGCTACAATAAAAAAGAAACGCATCTCCCTATTTTCTCGCGATTCTGGCGCACAAAACGGCTTGGCTCCAAAACCCATCATCGCCATGTTTACTTCACCCAAAGCGAAAGATCGGAAGAAACCAATAATGACGGTGTTCAATGTTACTCAGGCATTTGGGGTGTACCCCGAGCGACCTGAACTGATTAGTCGCAGCACGTTGATAAAGGTAGAGGGAACTTTTGGTGATGATGACATTGCAGCGGGTTTGAGGGAGAGGGAAGGATGGGTGCTTATTATGCCTGAACTTGAAGGCACTGGACAGGCGGCTGAGATGCTGAAATGGATTGTTGGTGGGTGATTGAAATCTATAGTCAGTTCCTCTCGTTTGTTGATCCAATGTGCATTGTATAGCTTTGCACGATGCGTTTGAACTATATGGACGTCCCGAGGCATGGACGTGGGACCCTCGAGATCCATTTTCGTTGTTGTTCGGGTATCCAGTTGGTCCTCTGAGAGACGTATGTAGAACTTTCTTTTTTCTTTTACCACAACCATCGCAGCCCTAAACCATTCTTCTCCAGAATCTTTTCCTAGACCGAGAAGTAGTTGAGAGAATGGATCCTCGAGATGATCGTACATCAATTATCAGAGCAGAGTTTAAGACTTTCCTCGCCAATCAGCTAAGGTCCAATGTTCGACCTCTGTCACCGACCCAACAATCATCTGGTTCTAACGTCTCCAATAATAATAATATCAGCAATGCTCTGAATCCTGGTTGGTCGCAGGATACAGGGCCGCCCCAATTGCCATCTGGGCCACAGTTACCGCCGCTCACCTTTGGTGCGATGGGTTCTACAACCATTTCGACTCCTATTTCGGTACATCCCCGCGAAGGATCGTTGACGCCCGTTACAGAGAGGAGCAGCTTCATAACTCATGAACGATCGCTTTCTGCTGTTGGCCTGTCGACCACGAATAATTCGGCTACAGAACAAAATAGCCAGCAGCAGCGGCCGCGGCCTTCATTGGATGTGCAAGTGCAACAAGCTATTCCTTCGGAACGTAATGCTGCTTTGTCTCTGGTTCCTGAGCAATCTGTCACGTCGGGTAGTCTGAAACCAACGACGCCTATCCCTGAGCCTACCCCTTCGATGTTGATGGTGAACACAAAGTTAGAGACTAGGCCAGAGCTCACTTTACCCACTTTGAATAACAGTTCTACCGCAACTCTTTTGACGAATCCACACCACAGTCCGACTGCGACTGTCTTGACGAATCCGCATCACAGCCCGACCGCGACTCTGTTGACCAATCCCCACTACAGTCCGACGCAGAGCGTTTTTACAAATCCGCATCACAGTCCGGTGCCCAGTGTCTTACCGAATCCTAATCCTAGTTCATCATCGCCTACTACAACGAATTCTTCAACACCTCCTTTGCCCAATGTGGGTGATGCATCGTCGTCGGCATCGGCCAATCCCAGTTCGCCTATTCCGCAAAGTGTTACGTCTGCATCTGTTGCAACTGTGGTCCCTAACCCAGTGAAGTCTGAAGGAGGTACTGCAACGGGATTTCCACGTTCACCGTTGGGTTTGCCATTGGACAGAGCATCAGCCTCTTCTCTCCGTGCTCCCTCCACTACCAACTCAACTCAACCATTCCCGAATGTTTTACTGGATCAAGCACGCATCAAAACGCAAGAGATAATTGCTAATCAACATACCAAAGATCCCATGTTTTATGAGTCTGCCAATGATCAGCGTCAAGCTACTTCATCAAAAGACCGCAACACTTCGTCACCCTTGCCAAGGGTTTCTTCGCAGCAACCGCAGCCCTTGTCCCAGCATGACGATGCCAATAAATTTATCAACGAAGCAGAGGCACTGTACTACACGCAACAATCCGAGACTCCGAGTGCGAGTAGCAGTGGTAATGGTGCCCTTCGACAACAACCTCAGAATCTAGGGCAACAAGAAAATTTCAACGAGGACAAGGCTGAAACGTCGCAACCCCAAGCTAAAAATACCCATGTTGGTGGCTCCATTCCTGTCGCGAAATCAGCCGGCGACGTTGCCATTGATTCAAAACACCTTTCTGTCCAACGCAACGGTAAGATGCCCGCTGTTGTGAATACACCCCGGAAGACGCCCATAATAGAATCGGCAAGTGTTGTTGGCCGGCAAAACCCGACACGATCAGGACTTGGACGTAAACCATCTGGCGCACGTGCTCAGTTCACCCCTCATTCGTACAACGGGCCTGAAGAGAAACTTTCACAACCCCTCACTGAAGAAGAAGAAAACAGTATGTCTGACCAGCACAAAAGACAAGATACTCCAACGGGATTGTCATATGATGATGCTAATGCAGAGGTATTGGCGGCTTTGACGTACATGGATATTGCGGACTCGGAAGTATCAGCCCCTGCCACACCACCATCACCACCTCAATACCATTCTCCTATAGTAACGGCACCATCTACAGAGCCTCTCAAATTCCAACTATCGGATCGTCATTCTGGGTCAATGCCACCAAGCATGTCGAGTTCTGATTCCGTACCATATAAATCTTCGTTTGCGCCTTCCAGCAAGGTTGCTGAACGGAAACTAATAGCTCAAGCAAAACAAGCCGCTCATGAGGCTGCGAAGCATCGGCCTGGGAGAGCTAATGGGAAGGGGAAGAAGAAGGCGAAGGCTACAGAGGCTTGGGAGAGTAGTGAGGAAGATGAGGAAGATGAGGATGAGGATGAGGATGAGGATGTGGATTCTGATCCCGAAGTACCAATGTTGCGTGGACCTCAAAGTACCTCTTCCCACCATGGTTTGTCGTCATCGTCATCTGCCAGGCTGCCCCAGTCGAATCAATACGGGACTAGTGATTCTAACACAGACGGTCCTCCCTCTCATCTCCGGCCCCCGAGGCATTTGCCTCAGGTTCCTCCCCCTGGTCGAGCTGGTAAGTGGTTACGATTAATGCGCTTACACCGTGTGTATGTATATTAAAAATCTACCTTTATCTTTCCATCGTTTCGTATTTTAGGTGACGAATCCCATCAGCCGCAAATTCGCCGGATGACTGCCGACCAACAGCAGCAGCAGCACGCGGAACCTCCCAGACGGACATACTTTGATGATGGAACACAGATTCGAACTCAGGCTGAGTTTCCTAATCAAGGTGCAGCGCGCCAAAATGTTTGGAGTCAGGTGTTGGATGCTGGACGTCGTGGTCAGCCTGAACAGCCACCTATTCGTGATACCTTTGTGCAGCTTGAGCCTGCGGAGACCATGACGAAGGCTTTTACGCCACAAGGGTTGCTCTCAGCTGGGTTACAAGACAAAGAGGATCGATCAGCTAAGAGACAAGAGGAATTGGCTCGTGAAAGTGGTGGATCTCTCATCAATGTGCCGAATAAACCGCCTCCCCCTCAAACGGGACTTCTTGGTGCCATAACTGCCCACGAAAGGGAGAGGAAACGAGAAGGCGGAGTTGGTGCTGCTTTGACTGAACGGGAGAGGGAGAAACGGGTTGCAGAGGAGAGGCAGAGGAAGTTTGATGAGCATCAGCGCCAGCAATTAGATCAGATGCAGCAGGGTGGTTCGATGTATGGTGGTTATAACCCGATGATGATGGGGATGAACCCGATGATGGGGATGAACCCTATGATGACGGGAGGCGGGTTGAATCCTATGATGACAGGTGGAGGGGGTATGCAACCTATGAACCCGATGATGACTGGACAGATGGGCTTCCCTGGGATGATGGGAGTTTTCAATCCTCATATGTTCGCTGCTCAACAGGCTGCTCAGGCTTATCAGCAAGCTATGATGGCTTTTTCTGTTGCGGGATCGCAAGTTGGACCTCCTGATGGTGGCGGAGGACCTTCCCAGGGTAACCAGAATATGAACTCTGCTATGATGCAAGGCATGAATCCTGCGATGGCTGGTGGGATAGGCGGGTTTGATCCTCGTATGTCGATGATGGGTATGCCGATGATGGGTATGGGTCTGGGCATGGGTCTTCCACAGATGGGTGGTCAAATGCCACTTGGAATGCAGATGACGGGAATGTCGACGTTCGATCCCAGGTCATCACCGGGCGGTGGAGGCGCGAACGGTGTTCCCCATGGCAATAACAATAATGTGAATGACGGCAGCCTACTTCCTCCGATAACCTCAAATGCCCAGCTCTCGTCGCGCACCAGTTCGCCAGCCAGTAGAGGATCTCCTTTAGCTCGTGGTGGTAATACGGAAACTGCTCCCGATCGAGGACGTCCAAGCTAGTCCCAAGTAGCAAGGCTCAAACTCTTGCCCTACTTCTTATGTCTCGTCTTAACACCACTCTCATGAAAACCTACGAATCTACACAAGGCTTTGTTTTTTTTTGCGTTTATCTATATGTTGTTTTATTCTCATCCGTCATTAGACCTGTTTTCCTCCTGTTTCTTGCACCACATACCGAGCTTCATCCATGCTTCCGTTTTATATCTATCATGCACGACATCTTTCTTTTACAAGCGGAAAATACCTTTCTTTGGTCGGGTCAAGTAATTTGCGAATTAGACATGCAACGGACATCTCATAATTTAGCAAAAGTATACAGACTCAAGGACTCTTTTTTTGATTCTCATAACAATGTCAGCTTGTAGGTTGTATACAAAAGTGTCAATGGCAGTCGCCGCGACGACAAAAGCGTGATTACATAAACATTTATCTTTCGACTCTTGCTGGTTTATCTCGGGATCTCTACTTTGTTCTGCCATCTGCACAAAGCTGATGAGCCTAACAAGTACACTGAATGGGCGTCAAGTCGCTATGGACCCTCCTTACCCCTGTCGGTCGCCCAGTCATGTTTGTTACAATGCCATTTCGTTTGGACATATTCTAAGTAACACTTCGATACGATTAGGCTGGAAACTGTCGAAGGCAAAACTATGGCAATTGATTCCAGTATATGGATCTACCAATTTCAAGCCACGATGCGCAACAAGGACGGGAAGGCACTCTTGAACGCTCATGTATTGGGTTTCCTGCGTCGGATAACTAAACTTCTGTTTTATGGAATAAAACCTGTCTTTGTCTTTGATGGAGGCGCACCAGCTCTCAAGAGGGCTACCTTGGTATGCTAACGCTCTACCAAATGCAACCATAAATAGGTCTAAATACTCGTTTAGACTGAAAGAAAGCGCAAGAAGAGCGGAGCCGCTGCCAATCATGTCAAAATTGCAGAGAAACTCCTTGCAGCTCAATTAAGACGTGAAGCCCTGAACCACGCTGAAGATGCTCAGTATGTACAAGCAGGTTTGCTTGGCCACCTTTTCTGAATTGACCCTTCTTATAGATCATCCAAAGCCCAGAAAGGAAAGGCTCCAGCTCTTCAGCCCTTGGACGAAAATACTGTCTACCTTGAGGACATTGACGGATCCGCTCCTAAAACTCCATCGAAGAGAAAAATTGTGACGTCGGCTTCTAGTGCAACCAAGAAGAACAAGTTTCATGACCACGATCCATACAAGCTTCCAGAAGTCGATTTTGAAGCCAATATTGCCAAAGCCACACGTTCAAACGCTCCAGATCCCAGACTTGCTACAGAAGATGAACTTCGGACTTTTATTGAGGAGATGCGTCCCGAAGATTTTGACATCAACTCTCCTGCTTTCCGTGAACTGCCTACCGAAATTCAATATGAAATAGTCGGTGATCTGCGCTTGAAATCACGTCAAACTTCGTATGCTCGTTTGCAGAAAATGCTGAAAAGCGCCCAGACACCACTCGATTTTTCAAAGCATCAAATCAAAAATCTTAAACAACGCAATGCTTTAACGCAACAGTTACTTATGACTACGGATACCATAGGCAGTGCGCATATAGCCATTCCTGTCCGCATTGCAAGTGAACGCAACAAGGAGTATGTTTTGGTTAAAAATGAGAGTGAATCTGGTGGCTGGATACTGGGCATTAAGGATATTGGAACGCGTGAAAAACCCATTCTTATCGACCACGATGAGGTCAAGTCGGACAAAGAGGATGATGAGGATAGCGACGCGGACATGGAAGAAGTTGACATGTGAATTTTTCATTTGAATTTTTGGTGGATTTTAACACCAGATGTTCGTGCAGACCAGCACTTGCTGCTCCTCATCCTGATCCTGATCTCCGTGAATATCAGAGGGAAATGGCACTATCGGCTATCTCCAATCGGACAACATCCAAAAAACTGCGTTATCTAACAAAAAGAACTATTGATCGCAAATCGAAACGGGTCCCACTCTTTGATTTAGATGATGCTGATGAATTGTTTGAAGAACAGCCAGTTTTACATAACGACGACGATTTGGTCGCATACGCTGTTCAAGAATCGTTCGACGAATCCAACTTGACTAAGAACGTGACCCCAACCTCTCAAAACAAACCGACATCATCTGTTACCCGCCCAGTTTCTACAAGCAGGGACTCTTCTCCTGAAGATGACTTTTACATGGATTATCCAGCACCTACGCCTTTAGAAACTGCTCTTTCAATTGCTAACGCCGCCGGTCCAACTCGGGTTCAATCATCTCCAGCACAATCTGTCCCTCTCTTCGGGAAGCCTACGCTGCTGACTGGCCCTTCAAAACAGCCGCAAATTCCGGCCCCATTGTCGAGTTTCGACGACGAAATAAAAATGGGTGCCACCCCCAGTGTCAGAAATGACCGGACTTTTCCCTCAGGCCCTCTTCAAAGATCAGCAATTCTACGGCCCGTCACTCCTGAGCAAGCCGCATCTTCGCTAATCGTCCCTATGTCGATAGAAGACTCTGACTCTGACTCCGACATGGAAGAAGTTCCAGTGCATGATGTGCACGACAATACGCCTCCCACAGTTGCAAGTCTACCGCCTGATAAATCTCCATCGCCTTCTTTACCTCTCGTTCCTCCCACTGAAGAAATCCAAGAAATACCGCCTTTCCAAGACCCAGTACTTCCTCCACAGGACGCTGACCTCAACCGTGACCCACTTTTTATCATATCCCGAACTCCCTCCAACGAGGCTCTAGATTTAAGACCCCCATCGCCGCCTATCGCCGATGGCTGGGATGCAGCTGAAGAAATGGACGTACAAGCCGAAGAAGGCGAGTTTGCACGATTCATATCTCAAGTAAAAGGCAAAGATCTGGGTTCCGTGAGAAAAGAAATTGATGAAGAGATCAAAGCTCTAAATCAACAACGAAAAGCTGCTATGCGTGATTCAGAGGATATTACACAGCAGATGGTTTCTCAGATCATGGTATGGAATAGTTTAATTTCATATTCAATCCAATGCAGGAATATTTACTTTGCTATTTTTTTTATAGACGATGTTGCGTTTTTTCGGTATACCATACATAACAGCGCCTATGGAAGCAGAAGCACAATGCGCTGAACTTCTCACACTAGGCTTAGTAGATGGGGTGATAACAGACGACTCCGACGTATTCCTCTTCGGCGCCCAACGAGTCTACAAAAACATGTTCAACCAATCTAAAACCGTAGAATGTTTCTTACTCTCCGATCTCTCTCGGGAATTAGGTTTAGATCGGGACACCCTTATCCAACTGGCGTACCTCCTTGGAAGCGACTATACGGAGGGGTTGCCAGGTATCGGACCTGTTGTTGCGATGGAGCTCTTGAAGGAGTTTCCCGGCCATAACGGGCTGCATAAATTCAGGGACTGGTGGATTAAAGTACAATCTGGGAAAGATAAAGAAGAGGATAGTCAATCTAAATTTCGGAAGCAGTTTGTGAGTTTTTTTTTCCTTCTCTCCATTCGTTGGACAGCCAATATTTAATTAATTTTCCGCTTAAACAGAAGAAGAAATTCAAGAATCTCTATCTCGCGAGCGATTGGCCGAATTCTGTTGTGGTATGTCAAATAGTGACTTGGTTGATTTCTCAATTGCGCTTACATACTGTTTGACGTTAGAGGGATGCGTATTATCACCCGGCCGTAGACAGTTCGGAAGAGCCTTTCAAGTGGGCTTTACCCGATCTCGATGGCCTTCGAGAGTAAGTCTCTTTCCTCCTTCACATCTTGTCAAGCCAACTTTCCTCTTAGGTTCCTCCATCATGAACTCGGATGGCAAAAACCAAAGGTTGACGAACTCCTCCTACCCATCATCCAAAAGATGAACAAACGTGGACAGGCCGCATTAAATAGACAAGGCATTTTAAACGAATTCTTGGACATCTCAGCTGGTAGTGGTACCTACGCACCTAGGAAAAATCGGGTATACGAGAGCAAGAGGTTGCAACAAGTTATCAGTGAGTTTAGGAAGAAAAAACGGCAGAAGATTGGTTCGAACACGCCGGTTCTTGCGTCTCAGTCTGGGGATAGCGGTGGCCAGGATGAAAGTGAGGGTATGTCGGAGTTTGAAGAGGGGATGGGTAGGAAACGGCAGAAAAAGTCCTCGACAACGACTAAAGGAAGTACCGTGAAGAAGAAAGGACGGACGACAGCTTCCAGTACCAGTCGAGGAAAAAGGAAAACTGATGCTTCTTCAGCAGCTGTTGCTAGAGGCAGTGGGGGGAGGGAAAGAGGGAAAGGGAGGGGAGGGACTGGCCGGACCCAGGCACGAAAAAGTAAAGCTCAAGAATCATCGAGCGAACTCAGTGAAGGAGACATGGATGCAGACGGGAATGGGGATAGTGAAGTCTTTGTGCCAGGACTGGCCAAGGATTCTGTCGCGGGCAAAGCTGGAGAGCTAGCTCTCAGACCGAGGCCAAGGCCGCGACCAACGTATAGGGGAGTTGTGCCAGACCCAGTAGCCGAGTTGACTGGGGGTGAAATATCTGTTCTCAATGTCGCCCCATTCGTTGCACCGTCAGAAGCCACAATGGAGGATTGATCCTGTATTTATGATAGAGTAAAAGGCCTATGTGCCATTAGAAGTTTATTGTATTGTAAATTTATTGGCTAGTTGTCTAGGGGCTGCATCACAGATTACACGATACATAGGTATCATGATACCAGTAGCATGAGGTTATGTAACCGTGGTGCTTTTTTGTGGGGGTGAGGGGTGGAAACTAGCCTAGGATTTTGTTGGCTATTGGCTACAATGTAGTCGTGGTTACTGACGAAGATGCATTCGAGCTTGCACCTTCCTTGCGGTGTTCGGGTTTGGGTGCGTTCCCATATCCTCCAAAACCTAACGAATTCTGTACGACATCCTCTGCAGCATCGGGTTCAAGTTGACCTTGCTCGTTTCGGCGGGCGCTACAGATTTGATAACAATATCAGAGGCATTCGAGCAAATAGAAAAGAGAATATAAGTACCGGAAAAAAGTGTAGGAGAGTACAACGTCCTCGACATTTCTACAGGCAGGATCCTCGAGAATATCTTTGTCAATGAAGAAAAGGAGCGGCATGTCGACTTCTTCGCCTGCGAGAAGACGTTGTTCTTCGAAACAGAAGCATTCTACCTTGGAGAAATAGGGGCCGACCTATATAGATAAAAGGCACATAACCAATAAGATAGGTTTACACAACAATAAAAAAATACAAACCACTTACTCTATCTGGCGTTACATTATACGTCGCAATCCCAATAATATCCTTATTTGAATTATTCCTGGCTGTATAAAATGCCAAACTCGTCTCTCCAGGTAACACACTAACATATTTCTGTTGTGGTTTAAACGTCCATGGTAATTGTTCTGACTTATCCGCGTTGAAATGAACTTTGATCCGGACAGCATTTTCGACCGGGACAAGACGTTCCGGTTCGAAACGGCCTGTACCGACTTTGGGTGTACCGGCGAAACCTGTGGCAGCGCAGAACATGCGGTAGAGAGGAACGGCGGCATAGCTTGCCCCTACGGCGAAGATTATCTTTTTAATTCCTTTGTGTTTAAACCTCGGAGATTAATGGTAGAGTAGGATGGGGGACATTACCACTGATGTTGTGTACATGAGCAAAGCCCTGTTTTTTGTTGCTTGGACTTGGCTTCTAGCTCTACCGTTGGGGAATGGATGGTTCATGCGAGGAGGCGTTTGAGGATTTAATTGGTTTGTGGATAGTTTCCGCCATGATCTCTCAAATGGAGAATTAAATGGGTGATGACACTTGGATGGTGCAGAAACCCTGAGCTATATAGATAATCAAGGACTGCATAGAACAAGGTAAATAAAAGGACACACTGAGTGCACCAAACGAGGAAAGGTCCTCAGCAGTGACATTCAAGAGATAAGCTGCCTAGCACGTGCTCACCTTATTTAATTGGTCGGCACACTTGCTTCTTCTCCTCATCAATGTCAACGAACGCAGCGGCATCCTCATCCTCAACCCCCAAACCCGCCCAAGATGATCTCGACATTGATAAAATCCTCAATCGTGAAGCTTCAGCTTTTCAACGGGAAGTCGAGGTAGACCGTATCCTCAAGGCTTTCAAACTCAAGTACGCATTCCTCATTTATTGCATTTCGAATTCCTTTAACTGAGCTCGGCACTTGTGTCATTTTATTTTATACTAGTCCGTATGATATTTTAGATATACAAGAGAATGCTACAGGGGAGGAAATTAAGAAGAAATATAGACAGATATCATTATGTGCGTATCGCTTCCTTTTTAACCTCGTTTACTCTCATGTCTCATTATCTCTCCAGTTATTCATCCAGATAAATGTCCTCATGAGCGTGCACCAGAAGCTTTCGATATTCTCAAGAAGGCAAGTCGTCTTCGTCGCCAAACGTCCCATCCTCTATTGACTCTGACATTCTACTATCTGTAAACAGGCTGAATCAGAGCTTTCCGATAAAGATAAGCGCGAAGAACTCGACGCTGTAATCAATCAAGGACGTCTCCTCGTTCTCAAAGCTCTACAACTACCAACATCAACCGCCGACTCTGATCCCAAACTTTACGGTCTAGATCCTCCTTTCAAAGTAAGATTCAGAGCCCAGTCCAAGCAGTTATTGATAGACGAAGAAGTGAGGAGAAGAAAGTAAGTTGTCGTTTGTTGTTATACATCCAAGATTTAGTACTGACCGGCCTTTTTTGTTTTGATTAGAGCTATAAAGATGAACCTGGCAAATGAGGGATTAGAAGCCAGGAAGAAAGATGAGGAAGTTGCACAGAGGAAGAGGAAAGCAGAAGAGGACAAGACTTGGGAAGGTACACTTCTCCCTTTTACTTATTTTTCTGTCCACTTATACCCTATTTTACAGAAACACGCGAACATCGTGTCGACAGCTGGCGCAACTTCTCCAACACCTCCAAGAAGAAGAAAAGGACCAAACCCGCTTTCCTTGGATGATACATTCACCCTGTTTTTTTCTTTTCTTTTCTTGACAGATCATGACTCTTATTCAAACAAAAGTCATGCTCTTTTTTTAGGAATAATATGTATGTATAACGAACAATTATTCACCCCGCCACTCCTTTTTTTTTCAATCTTTTTGTTTCGTGTTTTTTTGCCACAGAGAAATAATGCAAATGCATTGTATGCTTATGTCTTTTCTCCTCATGCTCACCTGCCAGTCCTGCATTCTATTTACTGTTAAGTCCATTCAGTTTTTTTTGGTCTTGACTGATTATGTGTGAGCAGGCAAGTATTCCTCGGGGACAAAGAGGGAGGGGGCTTTCAGCGCCAAGGTGCAATTTGAAGTTCAGTGACCTGACGTCCTCCAGCACCCCATCCGCGACTTCTACGGCTTAAGTATGACCAAACCCTCTTGCACGCCGTCCAGGCGATTGTTGTGGGGAAATAATATCCCATCTGGAGATCCTCAGCTCTCTGTCCTTTGGGTGGTATACTGCTGTCATTACAAGAACAAAAAAAACATGCATTAACAAGGCACACACCACCATTATCGACCAATACGTGTATATAGTGAATGTATTATTACATGAATAAATAAATCCAAACGCGTTCAAGATTCCAAGCCAGCGTGTTTCCTCTTCCTTCAAGAAAATACAAGAAATTAAGGTACAGTCGAACCCCTCTTAACGCATACCCCTCGGTGGACGGCCCAGACTATGCCTTATGAGGGGTTATGGGTCGAATGAGTGCAGAGAAATCAAGTGAGAGCGGGTTCATAGATTTAGGGATCGTGTGAAATTCATCTCATGATGATGCTCTCGAGGCGAAAATGGTGATTATGGCTCGCAAAGGCTGTTTATATGTCGCATCATGGTAATGGGTACCAATATCCCACCAGAAGTTGCGATAGTTTGCTTAATATTGTACCCAAAACCTATGCGTTTTGTTTCCGAAGGGGTATGTGTTATGCATTATTGCGGACCTATGCCTTATGCTGTGCAATTCCCCGCCCACCAACTTGGTGGACCGATGGAGCTATGTGTTATAAGGGGTTATGTGTTATCAGA
>Ga0193743_1001433_pt1 | contig 17773 bp, 20 predicted proteins | sample L2c2metaG_FD_143038 | JGI IMG/M metagenome (GOLD analysis project Ga0193743, IMG submission 143038) | Soil microbial communities from a riparian zone of the East river system, Colorado, United States - L2c2 | ecosystem: Environmental > Terrestrial > Soil > Riparian zone | place: USA: East River...
TCTTTAAAAAACTTTTTTTTTTTTTTTTTTTTTTTTTGGTGTCAATTTAAGTCTAGGGAGCTTACTCCATGCAGACATTACAAACTTTGAGGATCTAGACTACTAAGGCCCCTAGTGCCTTTTCCTTTCCCCTACACCTTCTGAGGCACTAACGGGGTACACCCTAAGTGATCCTATCCCCTGAGATTAGCCCAGCACTGAAACACCTTTTTCAGAAGCATGCTTGGACAGTGGTGGGGTAGCTATTCTGTGGCTGTTTACTTGATTTGGTTTGTTCTACAATTCACTGGGTGGTGAAGCCTGTTGTCTTTTAAGTACCCGACTGCTAGAGTAGGTACAGCCAGTGAACATGCTAGGGAGGTTAGTAGGATACCGGTCATATGGCAGGTGTTTTTGGTTGGTTTGGTTAGCATCAGCAAACTCTGATTTTTGACATAGTGAGTTATAGCAAGTTATAGTAAGTTATAGCATGGGTCCCTATCTCTGTAGTGCTACAGAGATAGGGACCCATGCTATAACTTACTATAACTTGCTATAACTCACTATGTCAAAAATCAGAGTTTGCTGATGTAGGTTGTTTTGAGAGATGCCCAGTTGTCCCTTGTTGTTTATTGTTGTAGAGATATAAGTTCTGTGGAGTGGTGTCATCTGCTTTTGTAGTAGCTTACTGCATACTTGCAAATTACAGGACATCACCTGGGTTTTTTAGTCGGCCTGTGTGTCCTATGTAGCTAAGTAGCTTCTTGATGTGATCCTTGTTCGCTAGTATAGCTCTTAGGTTTCTGTTAGGGCAGTTGCCCTAACATCAGAAAAGGATCTCCCAGAGGACTGATCCCAGCAGATAGCTAGTCCACCATAGTCGTTTTTTGCAGTTCCGATTCGGACTCCACTGACTCTGTGTACTCCTCCGCTCTCAATCCCTCCTCAGCATTACTCAAAACCATATTTTCTGACAAGGACCTGTTGCACTCTATGGAAGGCGAATGACTTGTGACCCTGGAGCAAGCCCTTGCTGAATTACAGGCAAAGGATGCAAACACCCAACACAAGTTAGACATCCTTATTTCCCATATTCCTCAGTCTGAAAATCCAATCCCATCTACACAAATCACACCTGTCACTCTGAAGGCCCATGGTGTTATGACTTCGACCAATTCAGGCTTTACAGCTGTGATCAGTCAGAACCAGATGTTTTTAGATACATATACATGGGGTTTAGGTCAGGACAACCTGGGGTAGATTATACTATTCCCGGCATCTTGTTTTTGTAATACTCTGACGATTCTGGGTATAGTGTCTCATTGCTGGAGTTGTACATATATTTACATCAATATATCAGGTTTAACTCTCCCTGGTTTCAATCGACTTTTGACTGGAATCTAGGAGTGTCTAGTGCTCAAGTGCTCAAATTTTGGTAGAGTCGACTCTGTCCCAATTTCTACACCATAGCTGTGACAACCCATATCCATAACCCATAAGTTTTGAGTTGGTGCTGTTACTACATAACTCTTGTCAGCCAAACCTTGTCATCATCATAAGCTCATACTCGATTAATATGATATGGAGAAACTAATTATAAGGTAAGAATGCGCTAGAATGCTATGGACATTGAAATATATACTCTGCCACAGATGCCGATCATTTGTTGCTCAAGGTAGCAAGTTTGTCAGCCGAGCCATTGACCGCTATGACAAGGACGTAGCACCTGCCCTTATCCATGAGATAGACCAGCTTGAGGCAATGCGCCTTGCTGATGTTGCGTGGCATGAGGTGGACACGACGACGACCTTACCTGTCTTGTTGACCTCCCTTGTACCTGTTTCTTCCTTCCTAAATTCAGAGCCACTCGAAGGAGTTGACTGTGCCGAGAAGGACATTTCGGACTTGCCGAATCAGCTGGAAGAGCTTGACGTTTTTTGCAGAAAAAAAAGTTGGATTAGCTAAGTTACTGGTATCCCAGCGCAGCTGGGATCTACCGGTCACAGCGTCCAACTACGCGACAAGCTGAGCATCAACCCTCTGACTTGGCCTCTCATGTCGAACACGAGCGCTTCAGCTCTTCCATTCGTTTTTTTTTCTCCTCTTTTCTGCTTCTTGTGCCCACCCACCCACACTGGGAAGATAGCTACACATATACAATCACCTAATCCCAACATCCAGTTCCAAGCTACAATCAACAAGTTACCTGTTTTACTCTAATTACACACAATCATTTCCGTACACCAATTCTTAGACCTTAGACTACATTCTCATATTCTCAGCCAGACAGGCCACATCTAGAGGCACCTGGCATACATACATTGTCCATACAGGGACCAAACATCACTCATGCAGTTTCATGATATGTGCGAATAAGCTAAGAGTTCCCGCCCACCCACGGCTCATCTTGCTTGCGTGCTGAGTCAGCTATGCTGACCCCAACCCAACCTTTCCTAGCTCATATCATCACCGCTGCATCGTGTGAGACGTAGGTGGAACCGGAGGGACCTCGGGGAACTGCTGAACCCGGTGTCAGAGCAGGAGCTTGTGGCAGATGAAGATATCTTCCGATTTTATCGTGGAAAAGAGAAAATGATGGGGGCTATGATGTTGATGGCGATGTTGTGGCGTAAAGAAGCTCTTACTTACAGCTGCATACCAGTTATGTTGCTGACGTAAACGAGCACAGCATTTCTTACAAGTCGAGCATTGAAACCAACTTATATATATCATTCACTCGACATTTTTCGTAGTATTAAATGAGTCTACAACCCATTAGAGACACCCTGTAACGACCTCTCTTGGAATCCATACTCTGATTTTTGATGTCCATTGGTTAGGACAGAGTCGACCATCCCTGGGCAATTGCATAAAAACTTTCACTCGCCCCAGTTAAGACCCAGTGCGGATTGATCTCCACCTCTTACAGCGGCCTCGATGGCTTCCGCTAATTCTCGCAATGCAAGAACGTCGTCACTGAGTTTTGGCGGACCAAGTTGGTCGTCAATTTCGGGAGCTGTAATACCCAACGCTCTTTGAAGCGCTTCATCACGTTCAGGACCTCGTAATCTGTCGATGGAGGTCAACAGTTCAGGAAGGCTCTTGTGTGCAGAAAGAATTTTTCGAATAGTAGGCGATGTAGCTATAAAAAATGCGTTTGAAATTAGTGGCCCACGCCCCCCCCCCAAAAAAAAAAAAAAGCAATGATGTACCAATAGCTTCATACTGAGGAAGTTGGAGAGTTTTGGGGTCGTTCTTTTTCAAAGGATCTGGAAAGGCAGATTCATCGGGAACGTAAGGCCATTTGAGCGACGTCAGTGGGTGCAGAGGTGTGGGGCTTGTGAGAGGAGGCTCTCCTTCCGGGGAACCCTCATCTGGAAAAGAGTTAGTACCAAGACTTGTATAAGATATCACAACTTGCCAATAGGGTCCGTTGTGGTGCTGCTCGACGGTTGTAAATCACATGTTGTCTCTTTTGAACTATTAGAACCGAGGACGTTGTGAAACGAAAAGACACACCTTTATGGTTTTTATAGCAGTCTACCGAACAACTATATCGACGCTTGAGCATCCCATTGAAATAGGTTCATTGCGGCGAACATACTAGGCAATCCGACACTGGGCACAGGTGTACTTAGGTATCTGCTCTTGGCAAACTTGACATTGCGGTGGTCGTTTATGTCGCGTGGCCATGGGTGAGAGAAGAAGCAACCCTGGGTTTTGCCGTTTTGGTGAAATAGCCAATCTTATCTTTTCACCATCCATCCTCGAGACATTTACTTTGAATGGTGTATCCAGGTTGATAGCCTTTTTTTTTGTTGTACGTTACGAGACCGCCATCTTACAAAACGATTATAGCCAGCAAGCATGTCATCAAGACATTTGAACGTCTTGTGGATTCACTACCTACCGCAGAACAGACCAAGGTAAAACCTTGAACAATTCTCAGTAAAACAATTAACTAATTTATTTGTTCAAAAGCCTCAAGTTCTCTTGCTAGCCGGAGAGGTCACTGGCTTTCGCAATGATACTGACCGCGAACTTGTATTTCGTCAAGAATCCAACTTCTATTATCTGTCTGGATGCATAGTTCCTTCATCTTTCCTCTTGGCAGCATACCAGCCTGGGACTGCTCTGTCTAGCACATCTTCCGTCGAACTCTTTATCCCAAAAGCTGAAGTTGCAGACCTGATGTGGTCAGTGCCTCCGCCATCTCTCGAAGCTGCAAGGCAGATATATGATGCCACTACTATCGACCACACTGCTGCGCTCCCTGCTGCCATTGAGACCCTCATAAAAGCTCTGCCAGGAGCTCTGTTTCATACCCTCCCGAAAAACTCTCCACTTTTCCCCGTCCTTCCAACAGAGTATACTCAGCAGGTGTTGTCTTCGGATGGTGCCGTCACTGATCTATATCTCCTCTCCGCTCTTCATCATGCTCGATTGACTAAAGATGTTGACGAAATCTCAGCCATCAAACATGCCAATGAGATTAGCTCTCGAGCTCATGAGGTTGTGATGCGAGTACTTGGCAACGCGGTCAAGGGCAAGATCGAAGCTGATCCAGACGAAGTGAACAGGCCTCTCCTTCCTGGGGAGTGGCTAATTGAAAAAGAAGCTGAGGCAGAAGCTATTTTTGTTGCATCTTGCAGAAGAGAAGGGTCAGTAATCGTTTTTTTTTTCTGTTCTTTGTGCTTCTTACTCACCATGATTTATTTGCTTTCAAGATCCGTGCATCAAGCATACCTTCCAATTGTAGCTGCTTCCACCCGCGCATCAACTCTTCATTATTGCTGTAACGATCGCGAGTTTGCTTGGGGGCCTGTCGAGCCGCATCATCATCATAACAAGAACGCTTTTGCTCATGGACATTCGAAAGAGCTCAACCCTCAGGTCCTTCTGATTGATGCTGGATGTGAGTGGGACTGCTACGCTTCGGATATCACTCGCACAATGCCTGTCGGAAATGGAGGGAAATTTACTCCAGAAGCACGAGCTATCTATGAACTTGTTCTCGAAATGCAAAAGGTAAAGAATTTCAGCCTACCCCCGTTCTGTAGTAAATGTTTGGTTATAACTTTTTTTATATACCTACAACAGCAATCATTCGACATAATCAAACCCGGCTTTCATTGGGACGCTGTACAACTTATCTGCCATCGCACCCTCGTAAAAGGTTTTCAGAAGCTTGGAATCTTCAAGTCCCCCGACGCACCAGGCTCAGGATCGTGGAACTCAGAGGAGGCTATCATCGCTTCTGGCGTATCTTCCGCGTTCTTTCCTCATGGCGTTGGACATTCTCTTGGTATGGATGTGCACGATGTGCCCAGCGCTAGTAAACCAATCAACAACAACACTATCGGTGGCGTCACCCTCGGACATGAAAGTTTTTATACTTACTTGAGGTTGAGATTGCCTTTGGAAGCAGGGATGGTTGTTGTAAGCTATTCCCAACATTAAATACATTCATAGATGAATGTTTTTTTTTTTGGATGTAGACGGTTGAACCAGGCATCTACTTCTCACCTCATCTTTTGGCGGCTGTACGAGATTCGAAGTATATCAATCATGATATCCTCAAGAAATACGAACCAGTCGGTGGGGTCAGAATCGAGGATGTTGTCCTGATCACTGGAGATGGTTATCAAAATTTGACGACCGTAAGGAGTGATGTCGATTGGTTAGAATCTATCTGCTCTGGAAATGCTTGAGTGAATGCTCTTTATCGACCCGACCATGATGGGTACTGATGGTCACCATCTAGATGTATTCATCTAATCACAATTAGTAGCACAAATTGTTGTACTTATATTAATTTGTTGTACTTGTATATATATGATTCACTGGTCAATGGGTCACTCAATGGGTCAAACCACATTTCTGCGCTCAAATTTGAAGCAATTATCTTAATTTATTTTGCATTATGTTTGGATATATCATGCCTACTCTAATCCAAGATTTCTAAGCTCTGACTTTTCGATCTCTTGATATATATCAATAGGTATCAATGTAGCCCAAAAGTGAATATATATCCTTGTGATCTCTTGCCTAAATCTCGTAAAAGAGCCAGATTTTGGAGATAATATTGTATAGTATCTAATAGGGATCAAGATAGAGGTATTATCAGCTTCATCCGATGCTCCAGCAAACCAAAATGTCCGGAAAGGATGGAATTGTGCTCGAAATTGGAAGAGCAGGATAAGGATAGTCACATCATATCACAGTAGCCATTTTCGGAATCTGTAAAAAAGTAATGCAGGGGCTAATTTACACGGCTTTAACAAAAATATGGTAAACCACGCGAAATCCAATGCCCTCAAGACGCAAAATGGCGAGAAAGAAGCAGGATGACCTCATGGCACAAGCTGTTGCTCTTTTTCATGCCAAAAAAATGGACTGGATGAAGACGAAGAAGACGAGGAAGATCAAGGCGGTGTCGGAATTAAAAATATGGACCTAGGGTCGATTTTTTTGGTAACGGGCGCTGGGCCTGAACCAGCACATGTCTATATTAGGAAATAATTATGTAATATGATGTCACTGTTGAGCGCTCATCCTTCCCTTCCTCACAACTTCCTCAAGTAGTAGGAGTTGAACAACACAATTATTAATAAGGTGATACTGTATTCATTTTTTATCAAGATATGTTTTAAGTAAATTTTATGTCAAAAGTCCGAAATAAACATGACCTGGATCACATAGACACCCTCCAATATCAGCAATCTTGCATTGTTGTCATTGAATTCAATTTCAGCTACCTGAAAATAAAACTTGGCATATCATACCTCTTTGCTAGACTCCATGTGCCTGTTAGGTATTTGAATAGATCTTATTTAAATACATTTTTATCATATCTGATGGCAATCTGATGGATCCTTGATTCCTTGGTGGGCCATTCTGAAAATTTCTCACATCAGTATGTATAATATATATACTAGTGCCATAAAATAGTGTCATTGAGGATATCTACACTGTTTTTGAGCCAAAAATGCGAGGTTCCAAAAAAATTTTAAGGACTTGACGGCCCAACTAACCAACCGGCCCCGGGTCCGGGATTATGATCCGACACCCCCTTGAGGAAGATGTCTAGAAGTAGCGATGGCGGCGATAGTGACTAAGCAGAATGTCTAAATTAGGCCAGCGTGACATCTGACTGGTTTGGCTCCGATAACGCTGTGCGACACTGATAAAGGACGATGTGTTGTTCAACAGTTGAAATTCAAGGTTGTAAGTACGTATTATATATTTTACGTTGTGTTTCCGTAGATTTGTCAGTTTAGATTCTGTATAACCCTGATATTAACTATTTCCAAGACTGATCTTTATTTGGGTGACCCATTGACCATATAATTCTCTGGAATTCAAACACGATTCCTATCATTTTGACTAAGTGGGCTGACTACATACTTACACGTTTGACATTGATTTAGTTGTAACAAGGTGTAACCAGATATCATCGCAATCAACCCTAAGTAAAAATGAAGCACTTACTACTGCGAATGTCGTTTTTCTACCATTCTGCACTATAGTTTCTACCTCTACCGTCGATAAATGAGAGCAGAAACCCGACAGGGGGAAAAGTTTGAAAAAAAGTTGCATTGTCCTATCATAAATATGGGTAGATCCATGCACAAAGCCTTCATGAATAATAAAGACATTCCAGGAAGATCAAAAACTGGTCAACGAGAGACGGTCTTATTTAAAGGCAGAGCATAATGACAGCAGTGAATGCTGTCGAAAGCATCAAGAATGCAGAAACTGGGGTGGACATAGGAGCGCTTGAAGCTAGGGGGGGAGGGATAAGAAAAAAAAAATGCCCACAGCAAAAGAGACACATACTAGTGGACCCAGTAGTAGAAGCGGCGGGACCTGAAGTAGATATGCCTGAGGCGGAAGTCATAGGAGGTGTGAGTACGGAAGACCCCGACGTAGCGGGTCCCGCACCTGATCCCCCCACAGCTGTGGCAGACAACTGGGCAAATCCAATAGAACCAGGTGTGGCACGGTACACCGAGTACACATTTTTCTAAAACAAAAAAAATATGTGAGATATCGAGCAATAGACATTTATCACGTACCAGGAAACTATCTCCAACGACCCAACCAGGGTTACCGGAGCCCGGTGGAATGGAGACGCCTTGGCTAAGATCAAAGATGGCGCCGGCGCATTGAGTGCTCCCTCGAGTGTCTGGACCGATATTCATGTCCACGGGGTTGATTGGCCATGACTTTCCTCCAAAGGACATGGATATGGAAACCTGGCTATTACAGGCTGAGCGACGTCAACAGACTAAACTTAGCGTCGATGAAAAAGAGGTGGAACGAGGGACAACTACATACGGAATGTAAAGAATCCAGGACTCGAAGTAGAGGGAGCAGAACCTGGAATAGCCTTGTAAAGAGCAGCGACATCAGCAGTGGGTCCTCCGATGAGAGTGGTCCCTGTGTCGATAGCGGACAAAGCATCATTTCCAGTCGAGATTGGCACTGTGTTGCTATTGGCGGTGAGAGCTGACAAAGATCTGAGCACGACAGACTACAGCTTGTTCAGACAGAACACTCACTAGTTAGAGGTAATAGCCAAAAGCTAGGTTGACCCGCAGGCATGTTGATGAACTCAATTTCCCCAGTGAAAAGTGATGAGTTTGTACCACCGAGTGTGAAAACACCTCCAGGCTCCAAATTTTGAGTAGACGAAGAGGAGCGTGTTAGCCAGAACGACATTTCTGGAGCGGAAAGTTGATTACTCTCTATAAGGGCCTGCCAGAACGGTACTGCTTCTGTGCTTGCAAGGGACTGGAAGGCCAATCCCATTAGACCTGAAACCGGGGCGTCCACGAGACCGGTTGTCATCGCGTCAACAGACACTAGACGTAGACGGTGTCAATGAGGCAAAAGGAAAAAAAAAGAAAAAGGGATATTGAATGAAATGGATAATTACAAAATGTTTGAGTTGGAACTGTAAAACCACCCATAGTAACTGTATCCGAACCGATAGTACCGCGCACTGCACCAGATCCATAGGCAATGGTTGTTTCTGCATTGGATGCACTTGATGTTGCTGATTTGAATGTAGATGATTTAGAGGTGTCAAATATGGCGGATCCACGAGTGCAGCTGGGACAACTCTGGCCAGGTAACCATAAATCGGAAGACCCTGTATCGAGAACGACGCTAAATTCCTGTGCCCTGTACATAAAAATATTAGAATATAGATCGAAGAAATGGACTTGAAAAGACTCCGGAGGGCATGCAGCTGCACGCAATTAACCATATCGAAAAGCAGAAAAAGCATGGGTGGGGTAAAGATGTATCTTACGGTGTGCCGATGGTCATGGTAGCAACGTAGCTGGCATCTCCATTCTATTCTTGTGATGAGTTGATATGAAACAAGGGAAATAACAATGCCGATAGACCTGGTTAGACATGGGTATTCCAGCAGCACTTGCTCGCTTGTTTGGATGACTCTGAGCAAAGCGTACAGGTTGTGGTTTTATATAGCCATATCTGACTCGTAGCCTCTGTGCTTCTTTGTTGCGATCAACCGTACCAGTTTGGGATCGACGAACTAGAGGGAGATGTAGACTATCCGCGAGGGCAATAGTGGGGAAAAACAAGAGAAGGAGAGCAAGGTAGGCTGATGCCATGGAAGTGGTGGTCAGGAGCAAGATTGAACAAAATGTTACCCGTGTGATGTCTGTGGCTGTGGACTATAAATAAGTTACAGCACTGCCAAGCCATTCCCGCAGTTGAAATTCAATCACCGCTCTTTATCTCATCGTGCCTATACAAGTGACTTGTTTTCACCCCCGGGATACTTTAATATCTTTGGTGGGTATTGAACTGAGGATGGCAAAGGTTCGACCAAATTTTTGGCCCAATTGTCAGCTACTTTGTCAGTTCGCGATTTGCGGATACAATAATGGCAGCCAAATGCATCATGAGAAAACGGTCCTATGACCTTGGCAACTGGGTCAGCCCAATTCGGCACTCATGATCGGTTGAAAAATCTTCGACTGGGTAAGAGTCCAGCGCTTCAAGACACACGGTACAGTCTCCTTAAAAGTTAATGGCAATTTCAAAGGGAACAGCCCGATAGGATGAGCTGAAATTTGGCCCAGAAACCCCTTAAGTTGGCAACATTTAGAAGTTTCAAAATCATTGAGCACGTCCAACTTGAATCCAGATTGGCCCGCTTCTTCCACTAAGTTCGTAATTCAATGGGGTCGTTTGAATGTCAGTCACGTTGCCAGAGCGCGCATTAGGACGTCGGGACGACTCCTTTGGGAACGGCGATCAATCCGAAGTCAAGCTCTGACATGGCATCTCTCGGCAAGCGTGACAGAGGTGTCTACCTCAGTTTATATACACGTAAACTATTACAGTTGTTTTCATATCGATAGGCCTACACTCAAAAATTACACGTACAGGTGGACTTTGGGCGGACTCTAGACCCCTGCTAGCTGGGAGTCTGGAACGATGGCATGTATATGACAGCTGGCCTCTACATTTGAAGTTCTAAATTCCGGCTCCGCCTAAGTGAGCTATGCGTGTATGTTCAGTTCGGCCTATCGATATGGAAACAACTGTAAGGCTATGTACTAGGTGCTATTTATCAGGCTTGGTGTGATTTGAGTCAAAATTGAGCAAAATATTCGAAGTGGCCGAAGGGCCGATGGTTGGGGCGGTGATAGTTGGGACCGAAAAACGAAATCCTTGGCACCGGCAAAAATCCCTGGTCTGGTCCACAATCTTTTAGCTTCGTTAATCATCGATCTTGAGTTGAAGCCTCCACCTCCTGATATCTTTTAGATTAATAATTTCTCAATACTATATCTATACCAGCTAAGTAAATATTTCGTAAATCGCTGATGCTGGGATGAGGTTTCACTTCCTCTCTTCAATATTTCACAGGACTATTTTGGACCAAATGACAAATTTTTTAATGAAGAAATGGTCACCGGCCTCGGGCGATGACCGATTTTCAAAGAAACAAGTGATGTAAATGAGGTCACATGGCTGATTTGGCAGATCGCCAGGTCCAGCATTTTGGCGGTGGTTGTCACGTTTTCTCACCCATTTCTTAGTGTTTCTTTTGCTTTTTACCACTCCAGGTTCCAGATGACCGGCACACCGGTTCTCTGTGTGCTTGTAAACGGGGTGAGAGGAAGAACGAAGTTTTTCCCTATCAGTATTCAGACGTTCCTGGTAGAGATCATTGCTTATACCTCTCCAAAAACACACTTTTGCTGCATTCATGTCCCGTAGTTTATACCTATTCTGACTAAATGGCCTGTATTTTCCTGACATTATGTATACATGAATTTTTCAAGTGGGAGAAAGCACCATGGGAAGGCAGCGAAATTGAGAATTTGCTTAGCTGGTCCATTTGCTTAGCTGGTTTATATATTGTAAGATGGCTGTAGATGCCGCAACCAACCGTTACACCCAAAGGTCGAATAATAGAAAGATTACCCTTTCTGCTAAATCGGCATCTATATATGGTAATGTAACAACCTTACATATATATAGTAAGTAGTGACGAAGCAGCTGATCGGAAAATTTCTAGATATGGGCAAAGGACCCCGTAAGGCAATCAGGACTCCAGACACTTGCCGACATTCGGGCGGTATTCTAAAAATAGGAGGGATCATGAACTTCACAAGCTCATACTAACATGATCTTGCTCGGCCGGGTCAGCTTTCTCATCGCCATTCATTGATGCCTGTTTCGAGACAGAAATATAGGTAGGAATTGACGAATGGATGTCGAAGTATGTGACCTGCTTGAAGAAGATGACTACGAAGGAATCTGCTGCTAGTTCCCTCAAAGTCATTTTCGAGGCTAGGCTTGAAGAGGGCTACAGCTTCTATAACAACACAGGCGAGAGTTTGGCTTGGGGTGATAGAAAAATTCGAGGTTAAAATGAAAATATTGTGGAGTTCTCCAATTGATTAAATCTAATTTTGTACTTGCTCTGATACGTCAAGACTTTACAGTATGTTGATACACGCGTTCTTAAATGGCCATTGTTAATAATGCCTGTTACGCTAGACTTGGGAACTTGGCACATCTGATAATATTGCTGGTGATTCGTCAACAAGTTGCGTCTCTTCCCAATTCAGTGAGTCTTGAGTGTCCTGCAAGGTCTCCATTGCGCCATCTAATACATCGACCTCAGACATAGTCACATCAGTCGACTGCGACTCTGGGTGGGTGACCTTTTGAGGTTCCAGCGACGTGCTATCAGACTTCTTTGTCGGTCGCGACGATTTGTCAGACTTGGGAAGCATCGCAAATAAAGTTGCCTGTTTTGAACCCTCTTTTTTCTCTTTGTTCTTTGATGAAACTGGAAGTCCTAAAATAAAAGTCAGATTTTACGAGTAATTCCAAACATGAAGTAAAAAAAACCGACTTTTTCTGGAGCCAATCTCCGCTTCAGCGGCGTCCACTTTATCAAAGAAGCTTTCGCTCTTTTGAATCATTTTATTAGGTTCGGCTTTTCTTGCGAAGGGGTTTTTAGCAGCTTCAAGCCCAGCTTTACGTGCAAATGGATTGGTTTCTGAAATGTTAGAATCATAATTAGCAAAGGGACCGCCCATACAATAAACATTGGATTTTATTCACTTATTTTCGGTGGCGGCATCATCGACACGTCCGAGCTGGGGAACGACTCTAGGTCTACACGTTTCCGTTTACTGTCAGTCGATGGAGGAGAGTCTGCTGTCAATGAATCGTCCCATGTCGGTTGTTCTGGTGTTTGTGTTGATGGGACTACAGAACTATAGCGAGTTTTTTCAATCACTGGGATGGTGACGCGCGCCATACCCGGCCTTTCGATTGTTGGAGGGGGACGAGTGTCGGCGAGGGGATCGAAGCGGGAGGTTGAGGTCATTGGTGCAGCAAGCTGACGGAGAGGTGGTTCAGCTTTAAGCCAACGCCGTCGCTTGTTACGGGCAAGTATAAGCCTGTCTTCAGTCTCTTCTCGATCAGTCTTAATAATCGCGATCTTCTCTTTAAGGCCAACTAGGTGATAGAAATCTGCTATCTTCATCGCTGCATCAAAAGAGACACTATGGTGCAAGAGCTTTGTCAATTCGATCGCCCTTGGAATGTTATCCGATTTGCATGCTGCTTGAATGAGTAGGATAAATTCCTTGTCCATCGCCTTTTCTCGAGAAAGAATATCATCAGTGGTAAGCTCGTCATCGAGACAATCCATCATCATCTGAATTTGAAGAAATTCACGTTCAATCCTGTCGGACGAAAAATCAGCCAGCTGGAAGGCATAAATAAGGCCCTCGAAACTACTTTTCTTCTTGAGGCGCTTCGTGTCGGAAAGGCATCCGCATCGGTAACTCTTGCATTAGAGGTCTAGGGAAAGCTGGATGCTCTTGCCTCCCCTAAAATGCGGGTGTCAACAATGTGGAGGGAGTATGTACAACAGAAAATAATTGCACACCTTCAATATCAAACACATCAAATTACTCTCTGTGACACCAACTGGCCAGTAAGATTCATCCTTTCCTTGTCGTCGTTCCAACAGATTTGTATCCACAACCCGAGCCCATGAAGCATGATGGGGAATTCGATACTTGGTTAATACATGTAGGCAACCAGTGCTGTCATACATAGCTGGAGCCTGGCGATACGTAACGGTAAATTATTGCAACGAAATTTGAGATCACACTGAACGCTTACGCCCAAGTCTGTTAGACCAACCCATTTCAGAGTGTGACCTTTCGGTACAGGAAGGACGTCTCGCTGTCGAACACTAAAGTCTTCAAAGTTGATGACAGTATAAGACAGATTTTGAGAGCCTAGAAAAGGCACATGTTAGGGCAAGATGAGGTATTCAAGAAGCATGGGAACCAACCATCAATCGTTGTGGAACCTGCTCGGTGAACAACGAAGACCCATTCAGGTCCAGCTACCATCGTAACAAAGTCGCCACCCAGGGCCATGATGCGTCGTTCCCGACCGGTTCCAGATAAAAAGGTTAAATCGTTTTCGGTAGTCGCTATCACAACATGGCCATAACCTTGCAGTTCGCTATCAGTTCCATCTTTGGATGACAGTGGCATAGCGCCGGCAGCTACGCCCAAACATCGAGACCCTTTACGTTTCAGTTGGTAACTCCATTCCTTGGTCTGGAAAGTGCTATAGGGTTTAAAAACTACCTCGGCAGAGTGATCACCCTCTGGCGGACAAGCAAAAACCGCTCCTCTCTCCCCTAAAGTCAATGTTCGGCAAATTTAACTGATATACCAAACTAAAAAATTGAATTTGACGCACCCAGATATCCGATGTCGTGCTTAAATGAATCCGTGAAGTGATAACCTTTTCGTAGTGAACGGTCAAAAAAGTCAACATTGACGATATGGTGCGTGTCTTGGTCTGTGACTTCAATAACACCGATCATATTATAAGCTGAACATAAAACGGATTAGACTTCGATTATTTAACTAAGATCTTGAATTACCCAAATATCTTTTTTTGTTATCCATAGGAGTGGAACCTGGCTGGAAAGGTGGTTGAGCCTTCGTGATACTCACTAACAACAAACCATTAGTTAAAGCATCCTCACAAGTGAACGGAGCATACATGGACTCACCCATTTCCTTTACAAAACCATCACGTCGTCCGACTTTGGGTTCGGTATGCAATGCGCCGTCCATGTCGTCTACGATCCATCCATCGTCTACGTCAAGCATATCATCGTCCAAGTCCACATCTGCAGCATCGTCATTTCCATCCTTCACGGAGCCTTGAGCGTCCTCGCCAAAAAGGTCGAGCCCAGTGCTCAACTTTGTTGGAATTGTGGCAGGCCCCTTCGTAGAAATTGTGTGTTTTACAGGGTCTGGGAACGTATCTGAAATAGCCTTCGGCCATCGAGTGAATACTCCATCTGTGTCTGTCCATGCAATGAGGTTTTCTCGTGGAGAGAATGCGACATTCGTAATAGTCGAGCCTGGGTTCCCGGATTGACTAAACCAGAAATCAATAAACTGGAGCACTGCGCCTAAACGATGCTCACTTTGCAATTACACGCCGAGTTTGCGTCGACCAAACGTGTACTCTGGACTGCGATGCAGAAGCAAGGTATACGCCATTCGAGGACAAAGCAAGTGCTGTGACAGAGCCTGACACATTTTTATCAGTAAAAGTGGAAGTTTTGGACCAGTCCGTGCGCGATATGGTTATGATTTCTGGAAAACAGGTAATTATTTTGAGACATGCTTGCGAAAAGGACATAAGCTAACCCTGTCCTCGGGTTGCAATGAAAAAGTATTGCCCAGATGTGTGCCATATCACAGAACAATTATATGAGAACTCAGGTGACCTGCAATTGTCTGTGAATGTCTGCCTCATATATTTATACACGCCACGTACTCTGAATCAATCACAGCTGGAATTATCCCTTCAAGAACCTTCTCAATGACTGGCGGATCTGTTGCCATATTCCAGATGACAATTTTCCCGTCGCAGGTGCACGTTGCCTAGGATCGCGCTCAGTACCATTGTCAACCGTCGACTATACTCAACATACCAGAAGAGTACCTGATGGGTGCCACGTTGCGCTACGGACGCTGGACGTATACCCTTCCAATCGATTAACATTGAGGATATTTTCTATATCAACAACCTTAACGAATAGCTCGCTTTGAATTAAATGTCACAAATAACTTAATAAGAGTCAATAGTATGAGACTCACTCAGATGCTACCGCGACTCTCCGACCTTTTGGATCGATAGCAATATATCGGACGGGAACACCTGCAGCGGATGTTAAGGGGGCATCGAATTGGCAAGAATCTTTGGAATATCTTCGAACTTCTGTGTCTTCGCTACTGGAGAACCAGCAATCATCCTACGGTGTCAATGGTCGCCATTAGCTCAAAGCTCGCAATCGAGCCACAACACATACTGCGGCAGCAACACAGGTTACAGCACCCTCTGCTTCAGCTGCAGTCTCAGGTTCTTGCCCTGCTCCTTCGTTCACATTCCACATCCTCACAATGCAATCTTGCCCGCCAGTGAATGCTCGTCTGTCGCAAAACAACAGATCAGCACCATATCCAGCCTATTAGGATGAGTAACATACAATCCATCCTTGGCAAACGCAAGACATGTGTGCCCTTTGCCATGCGAGGAACTTTTTATGAGTTTTGACATGTCACTCGGTTTCAAGCCTAGTTGTTGAGATGGAGTTGAACTCGCTTGAAGCACAAAAAGCGCGTCAATACGCGATCCGTCACATATCACGCGTTCGTTACGTGGGAACGAGTACCATCTTAGTTGAGTGCCTATATGCTCAAACAAGCCTCTCTGCGCTGATGGTGAATGTATATTTTACAAGTTCGTTTCCGACTTCCACTCTATTCACTGCGCTAAGCTAGAGCGCTAGATACTGGTTAATAAGTATAGAATGCACCCTCAAAGGCGTGCAGATACCACTATTTGGCACGAACCCTCGAAATCAATACGGGCGTGACTCGGAAACGGTTTTCTTGATTTTCGCCATAGTTAATGGACTCAACGTGAAGTAGATCTATCGCTCGGATCCCTCAGTCGCTCTCCTCTGAACTTCTATGGTACCAATTCTCATGGGAGCATTGCAGGAGTGCCTTTCTCGCTTCTTTGAGTATCTCTCAGTGGCAAGCACTTTTTTCGCTGCTTTGGCTGTCATATCATCTCCGGCAGTATGCGTCAAAGTTCCCGCTCTATCACACACCCATTTTACTTTATCAACGTACAGACGACACAACCCTTCATAAAGACAATCTTTTCCCTGGAATCCAATATTCCATGACAAATTTAAGAATTTAGGTCCAAAACTTTTCCACTTCCGGATGTGCATCGTATTCCTTGTCGCCGTGCAGCCTTCTCCAGAGCGTTGGGTTCTCCTGTTCGGGGAGAGGCAACTTGCACGAGTAATACATTCGGTCCCGGAGGTTCCATCTACATCTGAGTTGCCAGCCTTCGGCTTCAAGGTACCCACACGCAGTGGGAACTTTAAGTATCCGGACTTCCATGCCATAAAACGAGGCTGGTGGTTTACTGGAATTCGGCACTGGGTCAAAGTGCCCGCAGAATGTCCATAGAGCCTACAGTTGAGTAGAGTGGGAGAGGTCATAAATAAATGAATAAACCTGTGGGATAGAAAGGAAGCAAGAGGATAGAGGAACTCACGATTCCGTTGGTTAGGAAGCGTTCGACCAAAACAGTGAAGGCCTCCCTCCGTCGACGCTTCATGACCATTTCCCTCGAGCGCCTACAAGTTATTGTGAGTTCCTGTGCCGCAATCTCCTCTTCCGACGCCATTAATAAGATAGGCTCCAGAAGTTCGGGGGGAAGCAGCCTTCCATCAAGTGAGTCAAAAATGAATGGGTCTGGTATCGAAGAGTCGAGCTCGAGTGCGATCATTCCATCTTGTTCAACACGAAGGTATGCCGGGACCCTGCCCCCCAACCATGTTCTCCGAGTCCATGCCTCTTCAGACCTGATGAGCTTCGGGATTGTGTCAAACAGTGCATCCTCGTGCATTTCCTCTAATCCACTGAATATACCGTCGCGAGTAAGGTTCCAAGTGAACTTGCAGCTCATTATTTTGATTTTCTGTCTGCCTTGAGAGTACATCGTGAATGGGGAGCTAAATTCCCCTTTTCCGTCGGCATGGGAGGTGATGCGCTCTGGAATTATGGACCAGAGACTGGGATCCAAGTTATACCATGTTCGTGATACTGTCTGGGCGATCTTCACGGAGGATTTGGATGTCAGATTGCAGACGTCT
>Ga0193743_1001434_pt1 | contig 17766 bp, 16 predicted proteins | sample L2c2metaG_FD_143038 | JGI IMG/M metagenome (GOLD analysis project Ga0193743, IMG submission 143038) | Soil microbial communities from a riparian zone of the East river system, Colorado, United States - L2c2 | ecosystem: Environmental > Terrestrial > Soil > Riparian zone | place: USA: East River...
ATTTACCATTTACTTTTGTCTACTTCTTTCGAATGAACAATGCTTTTGCATTGTTCTCTCTTTTGATCAAACAATAGAACAATGCACTTGCATTGTTCTCTTTTGTTTATTGACCAACGACTTGATCGAACAATGGTTTACCATTGTTCTCCCATTTTGAACTATTCATTGTCTTTACAAGTATATAAACTCTGGTAGTTTACAACTTGTTCCTTAGTTAGTCTTTAATAAAGACTTGTACAAACTCAACGAACTTAAGACAATACCTTTGGCATCAAAGGCATTCTTTTGTCTCGACCGAACTCGATCTCAAAACGACTGGCTAAGATCACGGCTGCAAATAGCCTGAATCTTTCGAAGTCGTAACAGTACCTTTAAGTCAGTTCTATGCATTTAGATTGAAGCACTTTAAACAACACCCACCACATGCTGTGCATGTTTCTAGCACAAACCACTTGTTTATTGCTCCACACTGCTTACATAAGTAGCCCACACAATTCTGCTTCTTCAGAATAATTTATTTTGTGAGGGAACAAGCTCTTCCTCACAAAGGCAGCTCCTACAGTCCTCCTAAGTCTAATTATTTGCAATTACTGCTTTAGGTAATTCTATTTTTACAGAGACCTCATCTCCAACAACACCAACTACCCTGTAACCATCATCTCAATATTATTGTGTTGAGGGGACACTCCCTTGCACAGGGACAACATACCATACCCTTCATTGCATCTGTTTTCTTTAGAATTACCATATCCAGTAATTCAATCATAAAGGCTGACAAGGCCATTCTTTGTTGCCACAGCACTTTCTCATTGATTGCTTCTTCTGATTGCTTCTAAAGTCTGATTGCTTCAATCACAACTGATCACAAGCACCTTCCCTTAGGCCATTTAGTAAAATGTGCTCCTTACATTTGTTTAGACCTTTAGACCTTTAGACAATTAATGAATAATTAATTTGCCCAGTCCCCTAGCACCACATGACTTCAGATATTTGTCCTTTGTTTTTTTTTAATGTTCCTGTGTCTAGTCTATTAGGGTTTTCAGGGAATTTATGGTTTTAACCCAGACATGTCTTTTATAGCAATAAATAATATCCCCCTGATTAAAAAAACTATGTCCACATTTAAGTCACACAGTAATAGGTTTAATTAGCAGTTGTAGGACATACAACTCTAATTCTATGTTTTATTTTATCAGTTGTATTAGCCAATTTGGTTGCATTTGAATTATTTTATGCTGAAAATAATAGACAAAAATTGCAAAAACCATGCTTATGCATATTTTAGTCATATCACTGGTTACCAATCCAGTGGATGCAAAATGCAGTCCAGCAGAGTCTGCATAGTCTGCCTGGTATCTGTGGGGGAGGATAAAGCCCTCCTAAATGTACACAATTCCAAGGACTCATCTACAAGGCACTATTCTTAGATGGCCTAAAAGCTCTTGAAAACATTGCCCTGCTGTCAAAACAGCTTGTTGGGCTGCTTCATCTAACCATAGTGTTTTTCATACCAGACTGTTCATAGAAGTTGTGGTGCAGCCAAACAGGCTCTCAGTGAAGGGACTTTCTTCTGTCCTCTTTCAGATCCTTGTCATGAAGAATTCTTGGTTGAAGAGTAGTTTGGAATATACAGCACTTACACCCTGGTTAGTGAACCAGAATGGAGAGATGTAAACCATGTTAAGTGTACAATACAAATACAATGAATTTCTGAGTATGATCGACATCACATGGTATTGGCATTGATGCCTACAGAATCAATCCTGCCATGAGCACAGCTGTTGACATTGAAAGAGAAGCTGCATACGGATAGGGTGTTTCATGATAATGTTCAACATCTGTTCTTCAAGTAGATCACTTCCCTCAAGTACTGCCCTGATTTCTTTGATGACATCACCCATGACAGTAGATGCTATATAAGCATGGAGCGCAATTGAGAAAGCTTGTGGAAATCCCCAGTGTTTTGCAGATGCTTGTATAAATGTTTGCTCAACACAAATGCATATTACTGTGGAGAAGTAAATGCAATTTGTGAGCTATGAAATCAACAACTACATACCAGCAATCATCTCTGCCTGTCCTAAGGCTGTCTGTAATGACTGATGATATCAAAATGAATGAATAGAGTTAACACTGAACCATTGGTTTACATACCAAACTAGGAAACGCTACCACAAGAGTGCTGATGCAGCAATCAACATTGGCACTCTGGATATAGAGAGACATGGAAAATCAATGAATCAGGATGGAACTATGGGTTACTTTTGGTTGCAAACTCACAAACTGCAAACCAGCAGGATCAAAACAATCAATGAGAAACACTCATAATGATGTACAAGGCAGTGAATAACAACAACACATGCCACATACCACCTGCAGACATGGTGAGAAACAAGAAATGTGGTTGAAAACACATAACCAACACAATTGACACTCACTTTCTATAGGGAATGAACACCAAAGCAGATATTTCTGAGAAAAATGAAACAAATTTGGTGGCACAAAATCAACACTCACTCGCTGTAGAGATCAGACATCAAAGCAGATGTTGTTCAGAAAAATAAGACAGATTTGGTAGCACAAAATCAACACTCACAAACTATAGAGATCAGACACCAAAGCAGATGTTGCTCAGAAAAATCAACACTCACTTCCTGTAGAGATCAGACACCAAAGCAGATGTCACTCAGCAAAATCAAACAGATTTGGTGGCACAAAATCAACACTCACTCGCTGTAGAGATCAGACACCAAAGCAGATGTCACTCAGCAAAATCAAATAGATTAAGTGGCACAAAATCAACACTCACTCCCTGTGGAGGTCAGACACCAAAGCATATGTCACTCAGCAAAATTAAACAGATTTAGTGGCACAAAATCAACACTCACTCGCTGTAGAAATCAGACACCAAAGCAGATGTCACTCAGCAAAATCAAATAGATTTGATGGCACAAAATTAACACTCACTTGCTGTAGAGATCAGACACCAAAGCAGATGTCACTCAGAAAAATCAACACTCACTCGCTGTAGAGATCAGACACCAAAGCAGATGTCATTCAGCAAAATCAAACAGATTTGGTAGTGCAAGATTAACACTCACTCGCTGTAGAGATCAGACACCAAAGCAGATGTCACTCAGCAAAATGAAACTGATTAGGTGGCACAAAATCAACACTCACTCGCTGTAGAGATCAGACACCAAAGCAGATGTTGCTCAGCAAAAACAAACAGATTAGGTGGCATAAAATCAACACTCACTTCCTGTAGAGATCAGACACCAAGGCAGATGTCACTCAGCAAAATCAAACAGATTAGGTGGCACAAAATCAACACTCACTCGCTATAGAGATCAGACACCAAAGCAGATGTTGCTCAGTAAAATCAAACAGATTTGGTGGCACAAAATCAACACTCACTTGCTGTAGAGATCAGACACCAAAGCAGATGTCACCCAGCAGAATCAAACAGATTTGTGGCCTAAAATCAACACTCACTGCCTGTAGAGATCAGACACCAAAGTAGATGTCACCCAGCAAAATCAACACTCACTTGCTATAGAGATCAGACACCAAAGCAGATGTTGCTCAGCAAAATCAAACAGATTTGGTGGCACAAAATCAACACTCACAAACTGTAGAGATCAGACCAAAGCAGATGTCACTCAGCAAAATGAAACAGATTTTGTGACACAAAATCAACACTCACTGCCTGTAGAGATCAGACACAAAAGCAGTTGTCACTTAGCAAAATCAAACAGATTTGGTGGCACCAAATAAACACTCACTGCCTATAGATATCAGACACCAAAGCAGATGTTGCTCAAAAAAATCAGACAGATTTGGTGGCACAAAATCAACACTCACTTTCTATAGAGATTAGACACCAAGGTGGACATCACTCAGCAAAATTGAACAGATTTGGTGGTACAAAATCAACACTCACAAACTGTAGAGATTGCATGCCAGAGGGAAGTGAGGTGAGAAATTTTGGCAAGATCAATGTTACAACTTGTGGTCACCTTCTGTGAAACCCATATGACACTTAGTGATCAACCCCGAGGTCAACATTTTAACTCACATCCTATGCATTCATCATCTCATTAACATGGTTCTGTACATTGTGAACAAAAGGAGAATTTGTTTCACTTACATACTGTTTTCCAAATGTGTTTGATCCCATTCTTAGCATATCCATAACAAGTGGATGAAATGTCCTGACCTCCTAGCATGTCAGAATAGTGTAAGAACCTTCATGAAGGCAAGACACATGCAAAGCTCCTTACAAACTGAGGCACCAAGTTGAAGAAGGAATATATATTCTATCAGTCATCCTTCCCATAATCAGAAAAACTGTCGAAGACTCACATCCTGCTCATAAGGAATCAAGTCTAGTCAACATTTGCGAGGCATGTTCAAAAGTGTATGAATGATGCGTACCGCCTGCATCAATTTTACCAATTTGTCCAGTGTTGTCAGGATGGTGTTTGCCTGCGAGAGACTGTAGCGTCACATACCCAGACATGCGAGAACCAAGCCAGAATGTGTGCTACGAGCTGTGATAGAAGACTTGTATCATCTAAAAATTCTGCATATCAAATTCATCAGATTCAAAGTATCAAGCGTACTTTGCCATCCTGTCACTTTCAACGCTCTATGACCCCAACGGTTAACTGATGAGCATGTGACCGCGGATAAGGGAACAAGTCACTCACTGTTCTACCGCAAAACGAATACAAAGGTTGATGTTATTTTCTTGCACAGACACGAATAACAGTTTCAGCGTGTCATCGTCGAGTACATTCGCCGTCTTCTCGATAAGCTCGGCGCAGTTACTGGCCGTCTCTCGCATATCTGACCACGTCATGACAAAATCGTCAGACCATGTGTAGCCATATGATAGTAGTGGACTAACCATCTAGTCGCACGTGGTCGGATGGTCGGAATTTTGTTGCCATGAGCGGTTCTATGAAGTTAGTGTTTAGCTTCTCTTTTGCTCTTCCAAACCTCATATCTTTCGCTTCTTTGATGGTAAGCTCTTTTCGCTCCTTTCGAAGCTCATTGAATGCCGTGGTAACGAGACCGTCAAACTTTGTGAAGATTGCAACCACGGGTACTTCAACATCACAATTAGCATAGTTGCTGCACACAAAGACGGTCACTGACCTCTCCCGCTACCATAATCGTCGAAGAACTTCTTGTCAGCCTCCAACTGTGGCCTGTCGGTGTCTGTGGGGAGACAGTACCTGCCATTGATCCGGTGAGTGTTTTCTCTCGAGGGCGTAAAGCCTGAACCACCGCACCAAATAGCATGCAGCTGTTCAGGCAATTCCGTGCTTTCAGCTCGTTTGGTGATGAAAGAGTTTACTATATCCATTTCGTCGACAGAGCCGGATTCGAATCCGCGAGAGTCGTGGAAAATGAACTGCGGATTACTCTTGAATATCAGTTGGTTATCGATATCATGCAATCCACGCTGTGTTAAGCTAAGCAGAGGTGAGTTTGAAAGATATCGGGAGTCGGACCTCTGACGATCCCTGGACGGTTGTGGGATCAAGCTGCAATAGACCACGACCGATCCTATTTAGCAGACTGCTCGCGTTAGAATGCTGACTTGATTACCTTTTTGCCGGATGGACTGAAGATCTCAGGATCATCGGTTGAATTGCACACTTTCTTCAGGATGGTCGTCTTGCCTGCATTTGCCCTGCCGATGATAAGAATGCGAAAATGCCCGCATTTGCTTCGGAGGTCAATAGCCTTGTTCATGTCGAACGGCAGGTATGCGAGGAGGTGATCGTGGAAGAAAGATAACAGAAGGCGTACGCCATATCGGAACGGATCGCCGCCTAGTCTTTGCAAGATGACCTTGTTTGGTTTTCCTTTAATTGACGTTATCAGAAGCCCATCGCCGTCTAGTCTGCATGTACTATCATGACCCCATCATTCGGCCTTGAAATTGATGGGGACGGCGACAGTGTTCTCGACCGATGTGTGAATATATTTGCTAGCCAATCCATGGAATAAGGAATTGCCGCATTCGTGAGCGTTCTAAGGAGCCCGTCAGTCGTTGCAAAGCCTGCAGATAGCCACGAATCCATTGCTGAACAAGTGTTGCTGCATGCGCGGTGGTAAGACTGAAGCCCGAGACTCATATACCAAAAAATGTTGACGCGGAGATTGGAACAAATCACCTGGAGCATACCACCGTTTGAGAGCGAGCTAATCAGCAAATATCGAGAGAGTAAAGGGTTAACGTACCTTTTTGGAGTTCGAGGTCTACAGACATTGCAGAGGAGGATGGAATTTCTACGGAAGATATTTGGAGAGCATTCGATATTCAATGGCAAGCTAGGTTGACCTGTGGATGCTCTTTGACCATGATATTAATAGCATATGAGTGAGATATTTAAATAACAACCATAGTATCAGGCGAACAATAGACAAGCACCTGTAACAGTAAACATGATTATAGTGATGTGTACTGTATGGTATATAGGCGATGAGTATCAGTATTAACCAAAAGCCGATGCTCTTAATAAATATACTTAATATAAGATCCAGGCGTTTCTAGTAAGTAGACGAGATTGAATCAAGAGGTCGATCCGAAAGGGAGCATTCCATTCCCGCGTTCAGGATCAGACATCCTAAGAACACGCACTGTCGGCCCAAGTTGAACGTTCGTCATATCTTGAGGTGTAATCAGGATGTATTGCTTCTTATCAGAGGTATTGGCAGTTTCTATCATCATCTTCATGCTGATTCGACGATTGACAGCATCCATGAACACATCGAATTCGTCTAGATGAAAATGTTATCAGTGACAGAAAAAGTCGAGGAAGGAGTAGGAAAACCCGTACCGAGACAACGTAAGGGACACCCAATGGAATCCCAGAGTGAAAGAAGTAGACAGATGGTAGAGAAAGACTTTTCACCGCCACTCAACGAACGGGGATCCTTGTCTTTCGTTCCCTGAGTCTGGAGCTGATCGTCCGTTTGAACCTAAGACGGACTTTTGAGTTAGTAGTGAACATGGACCACGAATAAAAACGGTACTAACGCGCAAAGTCAAAGTGCTATGATTATGATTGAACAAGATCTTGCCGTAGTATCCACGATTGGACAGATGCATTTGGAAGACGTGCTTGCAACGGAGGGCAATATGCCTCCTGAACTCTTGCCAACGCGAAAGGCGAACAAGTAATGAAGCTTTGAGGGCCTACATACGCATCACACATTTATCAGAACCGTGGTTGATAGATAGCTGTAGTAAGCACACCTTATTCAGAGAAGACATCTGCTTGAGCTCCCTTTCGGCCTTGTCAAGCTGTTCCTTGGCTTTATTGACCTCTCTAGCCATCTCCTCGACAGAAGCTCCATGTCTACAAGGCATAAAGTCAGCCTCGTCATCACATGAACACAGGCAATCGTGTATACCGCTTCTCCCTCTCCTTCAAGGCCTTCTGGACGGACTCGAGGTGCCTCTTGACCACATCTGGTTTACGAGGATCGGGGAACCGGTCGCAATATTCAGCTGCTTTATCAGTCCAATTCTAATCGACAAAAGAAATTATTAGCACCTCTCCGAACAGACAGATATATGACATACCGTAAACTCTTCCTGCAAAACTTTCGCAGCAGCCTCTATAGCTTCAACTTGTTTCTTCTCCTCCGCATACTTCTTCTCATAATGCTGCCTTTGATTCTGGGCGTTCAATCTCGCTTCGGCGGCAGTCTCGGCCTTGGTCTATATACGGCAAAGAGAACGTGATTAATAAAAAGATCAAATGACGAGGAACGAAGTTAAACGTACCCCGAAAGCAGCCCTCTTCTCTTCAAATTCACTGATCAAGGCTTTGACATCGTTCAACTGATACTGTAAGGCCTTTTGGACCTCGCCGAGCTCGGTCTTCTGGGTCATAACGTCTTTGGCCTGTGCGACAAGGTCCGCCTTCTCGGCTTCCGCTTCCTGAGAAATTTTTACAAACGTTGAATGAGCATCGCGAAGGAAGTCCGAACCATGTAATGACCATGTTTCTTACCTCCTTTGCTGCCTCGAAGCCTGCAAGGCCAGCAGGCAGGTCGTCGTTGGCCTCCTGCTGGAGATTGCTCAGCTTGCTTTTGGCACCACGCAATTCCATCTGAGCAGCTTTCTCGTCATTCTAGAATCGAGGTCCACGATTAGCAGGCATGTTTAATGACAAATTCAAGGGCATACAGTAAGACGATCAATTCTCTTCCTCAGTTCTATGTATTGCGCCTTCATCATGTTCACTTGCTGGTTGATGTTGTGCCACTCCGCTTCCAACCTTACCTTTTCTTCACTGAAATGCCTATAAGATGCAATTAGGGCAATAGTTCATTTAACACATACAGAATCGCGAACAGACCTGATCTCAGAAGCACCATCTCTTCCGGTAAGTAGCAAGCTCGCAGCGCCACCGTGATCCCTGATATTCAGAGGAGAACTCGATACTCCTCCCTCCCTAAAAAAAAACAAAAATGAGGCCGGTATATCGTAATGCTTAAACATCGATTCGACTTACGGGAAAACTCGGACGCTAAATTTATCCAGAGTCCAAGCACTACCGCTTCGGAGGCTCATAAGTATCTGCTGTCCTTCACGACGAGTAGGCGCAAGAATCTGACTCTCAATATGCGCTTGATTGATGAAGATACGTAGCACATATGGGTCCGAGATCTAACAAAGTATCAATACCAGTGAAAAAAAAAGCCGCAAAGAATATCAGACTAACATCCAAAGCCCTAAGAACAGTCAGGAAATGTTCAGGCGGTTCGCCATTTCGATAGTCGAATAAATCCTTTTCGTAAATCACAATGAGCAATCTACCACTATAAACAAGAGAAAGAGGTGAGTTAAACGTCGTATAACAAGAATAGTAACTCGCTTTCCGCTATCATGAAGCAATTTCTTCAGCTGTACTCGATCTCGGGCGTCCGTAACAGCAAAGGCCGTCAAATAAGATGACAACTGATTCCTGAGAATTTCACCCCATTTTGCAGGATCCTTCGCTTTGACATGCACGCCGAGAGGACCAAGAGGCTCATCTCCAAACCAGCGCATCTTCTTGATATTCTCAAGGACCCTCTTGATATCCTTCCCATAGGGGATCAGAGCATCGTTCTCTCGACTTCTGGCCGTCTGGATCATCTGTTCGCATTCTTGGATTCGATTTTGGAGATCGGATTTCTTGCGATCGACGTCTTTACCTTTACGTTCTACGGCATCTGTCTCACTAGAGACGCTCTTCCTTTCCATCTGAAGGCTGTTAACGCGTCCCTCGATGGTACCCACGTCATCTTTGGCAGCTTCGATCCGGCGCTGAGTCTCCTCATGTTTAGCTTGGGTATGAATAGCCATTCGACGCGATTCTGCGGCGATTTGCTGGCTCAGTTCTTCAATTTGGTTCTTGGTAGCCTGCAAGCTGACATCGATTTGTTTGATATCACTCTGATTGGTGAAGAGTGTATTAACGATTGCGGGCGCTAAATTTTGAATAACATACAGTATATTCGTTTAACTTGTTTTTGTTTATACGCATCTCGTTCTGAAGTTGTGTCTTCCTCGTGTTGAGGTGGTCAGGGCTTTCCAATTCGCCCATCTTGGCATCTAACTCGGCAATTTGAGCAGTTGCCGCATCAAAGGCCTCCTAGATCCAGAACAAAAGCATTAGTTGACGTTCACGTTCGGGAGGCCGCAGACACGCACTTGTGCCTCCTGGATGTTCTCCTCAATCTTAGGCAGTCGGCGGCCCAGCTTTGCTGCCTCTTCGATCTTCTTCGTCATTTCTTCCTCCTTAGAGGCAACATGAGACCAAGCAAGTTCTTTCTTCAGATCGTCCGCCTTCTGTTTCTGTTCTCGCGCTTTGGCAGCTTCTTCGTATCGTACAGTCTGCTCACGGAATCGAGCACGCAGATCGGGGAGAGCCTCTTTCTTGACTGTCAATAATCTCGCAGTCGTCGTGATATTGTCGAGACAGAGTTCATATTCGTCAGAAAGTTGGGACAGCTGGGTACCACGGAGGAAGAACTATGGGAAACTAAGGTCAAATTCCCATCCTAAATGCACAGAACTAAAGATTACGAACCTTGTATTTATCTCCAGGGGATGAAGCGCTTAAGAATTGCCTCGCAGCATCTGTTTCGAAATCCTCAGAGGCTGAGGTGAATGTATGCGCATTAAAGAATTACCTTGAGTCAGAACGTTCATCGGATTATCAACTTGTATGTTCATGTGGTCACAGATTGCTGACAATTCGTCTTTCTTAGTGCTAATGACACGACCGTCCTTGCTCCTGATCTTCCAGGTTGAAGACCCCTCCTTGGTGAACCTACGAGTGATCATAATCGTTTTTCCGTACTCTTTTGGCTTGAATGCCTCCTCGCCTTGGTTCTTGATGTGAATTGTAACTTCGGAGACACTAAGATAACCCGGTTTTAGAGGCGACAGTTGTGAACCCAAGATTTATGGCAACATGCAGACCTTTGACCTTCTCGAATGAAGGACTTAAGGCCGTTCCCACGTCCTGTGGAGTTGGCTTTACCACCAAGAGCCACGGTGATAGCAGACAAAACTGCACTCTTTCCACCTATGACAACTGTTCAATAACTTTCTTAAGGAAGGCAATGAATTAATACATACTGCCGTTATGGCCTGATAGAGGTCATTTGAGTTACAGAAAGAGAATTAGAGGCAGTCTACATACCGATAATGAAATTGATCTGTGGGCCAAACGTGAAGGTGAGGAATTTGTGGCACATGAACTGATGCATCTCGATATATTCGATAATGCCGTGGTCAGCGACAGCTGTAACGCCCTAGAAGAGGAGCTTGTAGGTATTGTAACACATTTAATCAACAAGCCCGCTTACCCCTTGAGTCTTGCGTTTTTGTTCCAGCCTAACGCGCAGTCTCTCGCCATAGATGTTCTCAAATTGTTCATCATCCATTTCCTCATCTCCGCTCTTGTCTCCTATTTCCTCGTCGTCTTCCTCGTCATCACTTTCAGTGTCTTGGGCTCTTCCTTTTCCTTTACCTTTTCCTTTGGCTTGAGCGCGTTCGCGTCGTGCACGCGTCTGGGTTTGAGATGGGCCGTGTGCCTGTTCATCCTCAGAACCACTGCTTCCTACGGTTCGTGCGCGTTTTGGGGAAGGATTAGGAAGCTGATCTTCGTCATCTTCTACGTTATCCGTGATATGTTGGCGCTTCGGCATGGTTGAGAGGAAGAAAAGGAAGTCACGTCGGTCAAGGTGTCACGTCGGTCACGAACGCGTCGCGTCTTTTACCCCCCATTCAAGTTGATCACTACAACGTGAAGCAAGCCAGCCACAACACTCAAATTTCTTCTAAGTGATGACTTATACAACGAGTATGTCTGTGCTTCATTCACGGAAGTGACCTTGTGTGTTGCCTTTAGTTTTTCACAAACGGAACTAGTCATGCGAAAAGCTGTATCATATTGATGTCGCTCTTGTTTTTCATGTCTTAATGACTCCCCATGCTCACCTCGACTCAACAAAAATGGCCAATTTCGATATCACTTTTTGTGTCCTCTAGACAATACGAGGCCACAAAGCCTAACCATAACCCAAGGAAGTCCAAGCATACAATATCCGTAAGACTCATAGACACTAAGTGCAGTACCTGCGTTCGCCGAAGTCACCAAGTCCAGGGATGATGTACGCCTTATCGTTGAGACCTTGATCAATCCAACCTGTGATCTAAGGTTCTTCGTTTAGCGAGACCCCAGACAAGATGACAAAAACAAGGGTAACTTACAACTTTGAGTGATGGGTAGTTGGAACAGAAATGTGTCAATCCCTCAGGAGATGCGATCTAACACATGGTAATTTAGACATGATGGAGAAAGGGAAACAATACCAAATTTATGAAGATAATACGTTCCTCAGGAACTCCGTGCTCGATTAGTACTTCAACGGCTTTCATCGCAGAACCGCCAGTTGCTGTTTACGTGGAATTGAGACAATCGTGATTATGGACCATGACATGTTCTTACCAAGCATAGGATCCAAGAGGAGGACATAGCGTGAAGCAATATCCTGTGGGAACTAGATCGAGGAAGCTGGAATCAGCTCGTGTGACCACGACTGAACAGAAGCCTCGCCTACTTTTGAATAGAATAGCTTGGGTAAAGCAGTTTCCTCGTCCTAAACATTATAATTAAGAAGCTGACGTGGAAAAGAACTTCAGAGTATGCACCCGTTGAATAAGGATCTTGCCAATCCTGACACTCCTACAGACCTCACGAAGACCTGCTTCCATCGCCTATAGAATTCATGTTTTGAGCCTAATACGAAGGAAGATGAGGAGAAATAGTGGATACCTCACCCGCACGAAGAATGGAGACACCGCAGATCTTGCCTTCAAAGCCGACTCCATTGTATGTTACGCCCTGATATTGAGAGGGTTGACTTGTCAGCTCTTCTTGTGATCATTTTTGCAACTGTCACTGGTTTTTTCCGTTGCTTGCGAGTTGGCCCATTTTTTCCAACTTTTGGGAAAGGGCTTTTCAGAAGTCAACTCACAGTGGGGGTTTCCACCGTCCGTGACACCACAGGCAGATGATTCAAACCTTCCTCGACCAGTAGTCTAATAATACGATCCGAATAGAATAAGAAATCGCCTCGGGAAGTCTCTTTATCTCGGATAATCGTGTAGAGTGCTTCGAGTTGTGCCGTTTGTGTAAGGGTGAACACGGATGGGGGCAACGGATTCAGATGAGCCATATTGCTATTGCGAACGTTGGCTGGCTGAGGGGGTGCCAATGGTGGCATTGGCGAATTTGGGGACATTTTTGTAGAGCAAAGAATATAAATAGCGATGGACGTGGACTTTATAGTAATTTTGCGGGACACATGGTCACTGTCCGACACGGCAGAACAGTCACCACATGCCACACTACTGTCATCCGTACCTTAAATTCATAGCATTATCGTTAGCACTTGCCGAATACAGCGAGTTTTTTGGGGCTAGGTCGACAAAAAAGGTGCGCCGATATGGTATCAATAAGCCATCGCTGCTCCCAGACAGGTCTCTGCTGCGTTACACACGTCTGTTACTGCAGGTTGCGATCCGGGCTATATAAACCCTTGCTGAATGCATGGCCAGCATCATGGCAAGGAACTTATTCACATCACTGATCCTTGCCGCAGTTTCGCGAAATGGAACGTCTGATTCGTCGCTTGCAGCAAAGTCACGTACAATAACCTTCGGTCCCCTCGTCAGCATTACCCTAGGGGTGCTGCCTCGACTACAGTCACTCACCCTTCTGCGCGGTCTTTTATGTCTAAGTTGTTCAAGGTGGTGTGTCACAGGCCCACGTTACTGCGAATCCCTTCTATCCGATATGGATTCAAAAATGCTCGAATTCCTTCTGTTGATTCCTGGATGCCTTCATCACAGCATGATCAACATCTTCGCCTATGCCGGAAATCCGGCCAGGGAACACGATTATAGGTTCCCCTTGCTCCTGCGATGAGTTTGTCGCAATTCATAGCGCGTTATCAATCTCCCTCTGGACCTGTCGTTCGCGGTACCTAGTCCCGGTCGATCCTCCAACTGTTTCTCGAGTCCGGATTCAGTATCACTCGCCTTTGAATAGATTCTGGATGATCCATACCTGCGCAGCGCACGACGTATCTCGCCTCCCGCAGTTTGCTCTTGGGGAGACTTATGAGCGAAGCTTAGAAATTAAGAACCCACAAAGCACGAGGGGAAATATCGACAATCATTCCATGACATTATTCTCTAGTGAACCTAAATTATTCATTCGCCAATAACCTTTGCTTAGAAAGAGAAAGGCAAACTACATACAGAAAATATACTATACATCCAATATCATCTCAGTTCATGGGTACACAATATGGGGAAGGAGATGGATAGAAAACAACAACAAAAGGACAGAAGAGGGGAATAATTTCAATCACTGTCGCTGTCGCTGTCGACACTGCTGTCCTTATCATCATCTGTGCTACTTTCGTCATCACTGTCGTCCTGAATTTTCTTCACAGCTCCTCCACGCATTGCTGCCATCTGACCGGCGAGACTATCTTCATCAGGATCAGAGATCTCATCGTCTGATGCTTGATCATCGACAGTGGGTTGTTCTTCAACTTTCAACTATAAGCGCAATGTATCAGAACTGGGCGGAAGAATCGCGAAACAAAAAAAAAAGGAAACTGACGGCTATATCGGTTGTTGCCTCTTCGCCCACAAAAGTGTCGCTGACGATGTAGATCTTCCATGTAAAAAGGCCGATGTTGGGAGGACATTGGAATTGGATCTTGTATGCGCGATAGTCCCGTGCTGTATCGGACCTGGAGTAGGGGATGTCGGAAATTTTGAGGGGGGGAACTACGACCCGGTTTGACTTGTCGTCTGCTAGCACGATCCACCATGAAGGTTTGCGAATCTTAGAATAAAATAAGTAGGCAGCGATAAGAATGAATATCATGAAGAGAGCTGTTCACCTCGGGCCAGAAGGGCGCATGGGCAGATCCGTTCGTTGAAGAGGTATCCAGATCTTCTGCGTCTAGGCCAGAACTTAGGAACGCCTCGTCTATCTCGTCGTTTGCTTGCACAAGGCGCTTAGTCTCCTCAACACTCAGATCCTTCTTCGCGACTGTGACACCAGGTGGTGATATCCGTAGTTTAACAAGTAAGAATACGATCGATGATGGCGTAACGATAGATTCGCCAATAACTGCATAAATGTCAGTCAGTGAGAGAAAATAAAAGGATGTCATGAGAGGAACAAATGCAAACCTTTGAAGGCAGCATCGACAATCTCAATATGACCCCATTTTTTCATGGCTTTCTTGACATCATTAACTCTGGGATCGTCTTTCTCTTCCAGGGAACGAAGGAACTCTGACATATCCTTAGCCTTTGGCGCTATCGTGTGGATCTCATCGTGGCTTATACCAGGTAGCTGGGTAAAGCGTTGGCTTTCAGCAGTAGTTGGAGGCAGTGCTTGTGCGAAGTAGGCTTGTAAGCGCATGACGAAGAGTGAGGGGAAAAGCCAGTTGCGGGAGATCGAAACGTTGAGGAGGGCGTTCAACAGCAGGGGAGTTTGAAGAAGAACGTTTTGTTGTCCTGGTTCGAATAAATCAGCTCTAGAAAATTTCAAGGTTCAAAGATATCGACGCACGCTTCTGGAGGGCGGCATCTTGTATATCCAGCCTGAGGAGATGAGAGTATAGCAATATCAGAGCTTCTCTTCTCAAGTGATGCAATTGTCCGTCATAGTCCTGTGCGAGCTTTCTCACCACCGCCCATTTGGAACCCAATCTTGTTTTAATAGTCTTCTCCAGTTGATCAACTTCGTCAGACGCCCTAGCTTTGGTGGGGAACTCCCACTTGTAGGCTTTCCCTAAGGTCCCCACGACTTCCTCCATGGATGATTCCTCACTAATAGACTTGAAGAAAGCTGCAGCCGACAGCGCGTTGATTCCATCTTTTGTCTTCTGACGACTACCGAACCACCAGCGTCCCTGACAACGTTTTTATAAAGGAACTCAAAAAATTGAGAATTTGAACTCGGACGTACGACGAGAGCGGGAAGGGCGCCTCCAAAAACCAATCCATATACACCCAGGACCCAAATGTTATTCTTGCCTTCGATGATCCATTTGGGAAGAGCAATACCCATTGTAGTGCTTTGTGGTCCATCAGGGTGGTTATATTTAATCCAGTTCTCTTTGATTTTTTCATCCGTCAAACTGGGGTTCGAGAAATGCACGTATTAGTATAAATTATCAGGTCAAGCGAGGGCATACGATTTATAAGCCTTTGTTAGTCGCACAAAGCGCTCTTGAATGACTTCGATGGTGAGGTTGGCAGTTACTTTGACTTTATCCGGATGACTAGTCGAAACTTAGCCAGTGCATCATTGTAGTAACTCAGTGCATGCACTCACTACATGCGGGAAAGCTTTTTGAAATGGGCCTTGATGTCTTTGTTGACCATATTCTAATCGAAAAAATTGGTTGTAAAGATGGCGACATGTTTGAGAGAGACAGACATACACTCTTGATGCCAAGGATTTCAAAAGGATTGTAGATTTTATTCTCCACTTTCAATAGAGATGCTCTGTAGCAGACGAAGGCAAAGAAGGACCAGCCTCCCAACAAAAGAAAGGTTCTATAGTCAAAGCAATAAGTCACTGGGTCAGCGGAAACGAGAAATCGATACTTACTTTCTGCTGAAGTTGGGAATAAACATAGATCCCCTGTCCTGCTTGCTTAATTTCTTGCGCTGTTCAGTGCATGGTGGGCACTGACAACCGTCCTTGATTTTTTCTAAGAATTCTCAATTTTTTAATAGAGTAAATTGCAATGATTACCCACCGGAGCTTGTGGCCAACACTGAAATAGTCAGTGGCACGAGTACCAATGCCAGAAAGGTAATAAGAAAGTATGCAGCCATGACTCCGGCCTCGTCATACTCGTATGTAGCCATTGTGGCTTGGATTCTGCTGTTTCGCGACCCCGGTGGTTATCCGCTTCTTGTACGATATTCGGTTGACGATGAGTCCGAGACTAGGATAAGGTAAGGTAAAGGTCGAATAAAAACTTAACGACGTGTCCTGTTGAGCTGGCGAAAGCTGTGACAATCACGGCACCGTCACGCTTCGGATATCGTTCCGCTATGCACTTTGATGCCCGCACAACTCCCCGCGAATTGACCTTTGCACCAATCGGCTTTTAGCATTGTCAAAAAAATAAATATATATATCTGGATCGCAGAACTGTTGTTTGAGTATCTTATTTTATGCAATAGATGCACTCAGCTAGACTGTCCAAAGCCTGGTCCAGGTTGTTGAGTAGCAACGAGTGCTATTGCTCAGCGGTTACAGGGATTGGAGAGGGTTTTTCGGGCCAACCCGCACCCCCTCAGAAAAGCCTTACCCGTGGTCACGGGTACGGGTTTTGGCAGACACGGGTATGGGTTTTTGACCAACCCCAGGGTTCCTTTGTTGATCATGGGTTTTTGATAAAAATACCATTTCAAGTAATTTTTTCCAGGTTTTTCAATGGTAAACTACACCATAAAATTACAATTTAGCTGTTAAGTATCATTTTCAATTTTTAAAGTCATATTTAATGCCTTGAAAAAAATATTTAAAGCTAAAAAAGTATGATATTATGCATTGTGCCACTGTGAGACCAGGAGGGTGGTAAAAAAAAACCCCAAAGGTTGGAATGGGAGAATTCTGATGGAAAGTGTCATTTTTCGGGACTGTTAATTTACTTTGCATTGGGAGAAATTTCTGCCAATTAATATAGACTTTTATGCCAAAATATATAACAAAGTCTTTTGAAAAAAATTCCAACTTAAAGTGCCATAACCTTTTGAAGGAATTTACAACTCTTCAATGTCACTACTTTTGAGTAGGGAGAAATTCCACCGATTAACATATATATTTACAGCAAAAATAATAATATAAATTACAACCTGACCTGGTGTGATTGGCATTGATCAATGATGGAAAGGCACCAGATGACAGGAATGTAACCCAGCCAAGACTCCAGTACATACAACAATGTTAAGGCTGTGTGTTACGACTCTATTTTACTTTTACTTTCTTACTCAATCCGACGACGAACATTTACCATCTATTCTTTGACTATTTCTTTCGTATGAACAATGCTTTTACATTGTTCTCTCTTTTGATCAAACAATAGAACAATGCACTTGCATTGTTCTCTTTTGTTTATTGACAA
>Ga0193743_1001435_pt1 | contig 17761 bp, 16 predicted proteins | sample L2c2metaG_FD_143038 | JGI IMG/M metagenome (GOLD analysis project Ga0193743, IMG submission 143038) | Soil microbial communities from a riparian zone of the East river system, Colorado, United States - L2c2 | ecosystem: Environmental > Terrestrial > Soil > Riparian zone | place: USA: East River...
GCACACGTGCCGTGGGCCCCGGCAGATGTCCGGCGTGCCGCTTTCCCGTCAATCCCTGCTTGCGCTTCTTCCCCGATTGCATCTTCCTGCCCTCCGGTCGAACACTCTCAGATTGAAAACTCCGCCGACGTCACGTATCCGGCGGCTCCCTCTGCTGCATCTGGCCACGATCTCCCCGGCACAGCGTCCCAGAGAGCGACCATCTCTTTCTGGGCCCGCGCCACGGTCGCTACCCACACCTTCACCGCTCCAGCCTGTCGCAGAACGCGAGCGCATTCCCTTGCCGTTGCGCCGGTCGTGTAAATATCGTCGATCAACAGAACTTCGCGCCCGCTCACCCATTGCGGGTCCGCGACGGTAAACGCTCCGCGAAGATTCCTTCTGCGCGCATGCGTGGACAAGCCGAACTGGTTCTCCGTCTGCCGCGTACGAACCATCGCGCGATGGGCTACCTTGAGCGACCACCCGCGATTGCGTCTGAGCTCACGGATCGCGTGATCGGCAAGCAGAACTGACTGGTTATATCCTCGCTGCCTCTGCTTGGCGGCAAAGAGGGGAACGGCAATCACAGTTAGATCGGTGCTCATCCCCTCATCCGCCATCCGTTCGATCACCCGGGCCAGCAATCTTCCCAGCGGACCCGCCGCCGTCTCCATGCGTTCGTACTTCAGCAGCTGGATGGCCTCGCGCATTCCGTCGGTGTAGACACCCCAGGCAGCGGCTCGCGCAAAGTCAGGGGGAGCCATTCTGCAGGGTCCGCAGAGCACGTCCGCGCCCTGCTGCTCCTCAAAGCGAAGGCCGTCGAGGTCAAGGGCCTCGCCGCAGCGCGAGCAAAGCACGGCTGTCTGCTCACGCAGATCATCCACACATTCATGACAAAGAGGAGAAGTCCCAGCGCTCGTCAGCGGTCCCCCACAGACCCTGCAGTCGGCTGGAAAGAAAGTTGTTACCAGATCATCTACAACTGCCCGAACCAGTTGGACCGGACTCTTCAGCACGCGGGACACAGCGCGCCACTCCTCTACCCCACCGGGTGGTCCTCCCGGCGGAGCTCCCTGGGCAGTCCCGAGCGAATTGTCTATCCAGCGTTGGCTGAAGACGCACCTCACTCGCAGCAACGAATTAACGTGCCGATGCCCGAAGTATAGTCCTTTGACGCTGCCCCAAGTCAAGAATCCCGCACCATGCAAGGTGCGGCTGTGCTAAACCTGAAACCATGATTCGTGTTGTCACATGGTGCGCCAAGTGCCTCTTTCTCTACCTTCTCGTAGCGATGCTCGCCATCAAGTTTGCCTGGATCTTCGTTCTTCCTGTCTGGGCTGTTGCCACGAAGATGCACTGGACTACAGTCAGCCGTTTCGTCTTTCTTCTCAACTACTTTCTTCCCATCTTCGCGGCCTCCGGATTCCTGTTGGGACTGGTGCCCTTCGGCCGTCTGCGCAAAGCAGTCATCGAGCTTGCGCCGGGGCTTACCCGCGTGGTGGAGGAGGACCGGATTCCGGCGATCCTGTGGGCGTGGCTTCCGGTCTCCATCGCCTTCCTGATCCGTTTTTTTACCTGGCAGTCACGCAATGCGAGCGTGCTTGGCGGCAACAATACCGCGGGCCGCGTAACGCGCTTCTTCGGAACGCTGAACGCGCAGACCCCGGCGCTGTTCGATAACAAGTGGGCGCAGGACCGCTTCCTGTTCACCGGCCCGATGCTCTTTTTGATGGCCTGCGCCGTCGCTGTCCTGCTGCGCCATGCGATCTTTGGACGGTCCTCCAGTCCCGACAGACTCCCCGAATCCGAGCCCGTCGAGTAAACGACAACAGACGTTCTTCTTCACCATTGCGCGGTCTATCGCTGGTACACTCATCCAGCCGCAGCGGCGCGCTACGTGGAGAAACTCATCAACCATGGCAACTACAACTACCAAACCTATCTTTCAACCTTTCGTCTCCGCCACGGAGTCGCGGCCCGAGTTCACAGCCCGCGCCCTGATCCTTGGCGCGCTCTTCGGGATCCTCTTCGGAGCCGTCACCGTCTACGTCGGCCTTCGCGCCGGACTCACGGTCGCAGCCTCCATCCCCATCTCCGTGCTGTCGATCTCGATCCTCCGGGCGTTCGGCCGCGCCAGCATCCTCGAGAACAACATCGTCCAGACGACCGGGAACGCCGGGCAGTCGATTGCCAGCGGAGTCATCTTCACGCTTCCAGCTCTCATCTTCCTGGGCTTCGACCTTGAGTCGACGCGCATCTTCGCCCTGGCGCTCTTCGGGGGCTGGCTCGGCGTGCTCTTCATGATCCCGCTCAGGCGCCAGCTCATCGTCGAAGAGCACGGCACCCTGACCTACCCCGAAGGCACCGCTTGCGCCGACGTGCTGATGGCGGGCGAGCGCGGAGGCAGCTTCGCCTCACGGGTCTTTCTCGGTCTCGGCCTCGGCAGCCTCTACACACTCTTCCAGAACGACAACCTCTTCGGACTCTTTCCTTCGACTCCCAACTACGCCCCCGATCTGGGCACGCAGCACCTGTTGCGCGGCGGGGCGATCCGCGCGGACGTGACGCCGGAGTATCTCGGCGTGGGCTACATCATCGGCATGCGCGTGGCTGCCGTCATGTTGGCCGGCGGTGTCTTCTCGTGGATGGTGCTCATGCCGGCGATCTACTTCTTCGGCTCGCACCTCACCATGCCGCTCTACCCCGGAACCACGCTGATCCGCGACATGAGTCCCTCGCAGCTCTGGTCCACCTACGTCCGTCCCATGGGAGCGGGAGCGGTGGCCTGCAGCGGTCTGATCACGCTTCTACGCACGGCTCCCACAATTCTCGGAGCGCTCACGGAGGGCTTTAAATCCCTCGGAAAGAGCAAGGGTGAGGCGCGCGATACCTCATCCAGCGTGCAGCGCACGGAGCACGATCTTCCCTGGTCGGTGGTCATCGGCGGCTCGGTCCTGCTGATCGTTCTGCTGTGGGTCTTCCTGCAGTTCAAGCCTGTGCCCGGAGCGCAGGTCGGAGCCTTCGCCAACCTTGCCGCGGCGCTGCTTGTCGTGCTCTTCGGCTTTCTGTTCGTCACCGTCTCGGCGCGCATCGTCGGGATTGTAGGTTCGAGCGCGTCGCCGGTCTCTGGAATGACGATTGCGACCCTGATGGCCACCGCCGCCATCTTCCTGGTGAAGGGATGGACCGCGCCAGCCTTCGGAGCGCTCGCCATCACCATTGGGGGCATCGTCTGCATCGCCGCCGCCAACGCCGGAGACACCGCACAGGACCTCAAGACCGGCTACCTGATCGGCGCTACTCCCTGGAAACAGCAGCTCGCCATCATGATCGGCGTCATCGTTTCGGTCCTCTCCATCGGCATCACCCTGAACGCGATGAATAAGGGCCTCGAAAGCTTTCAGCGCATGCCCAATCCCATCGCTATCTCACTTGCGAAGCTACCGGATGGCGTGCAGAACCAGGGCAACTTCACCCGCGACCACATTGCGTTGGTAGTATCCAACACACCCTCAGGCTGCAAAGATTGCAAGGACGGCTGGGGACAGAATTCCATCACCAACGCCCGCAGCTACATTCTGCTGAATGCCATAGGGTCCAACACGCTGGCCGACGGCAAGTATCTCTACAACCCCGCAACCGGGCAGATTGAGGTGCAGTGGACACAAGGCATCGGCAGCGAAAAAGCCGCGGCTCCGCAGGGACGCCTGATGGCCACCGTGATCAACGGCATCCTGAGCCGCAAGCTGCCGTGGTCGCTGGTGCTGCTTGGCGTCGCGCTCGTCATCATGGTCGAGCTGCTCGGCATCCGCTCGCTAACGCTGGCCGTGGGGGCGTACCTTTCGATCGGCACCACGCTGGCCATCTTCGTCGGCGGAGTGATTCGCTGGATGGTCGACCGCGCCGTCCAGAGGCAGCACGAGATCGGGGCCGAAGCGGAGCTCGAGGCCTCACTAGAGCTGTGGCGGCGCGACAGAGACGCCTGGCTGGCGCAGCATCCTGACTTCAACCCAGCCGATCCGGCACATCTCAACACGTCCACAGGCCTTCCTTTCGAGAGCTTCTGCATACGCGACCCAGAAGGCGAGTCGGAGATCTCCTCCGGCTCTCTCTTTGCCTCGGGCCTGATCGCCGCCGGCGGGATCGTCGGCCTGCTCGGAGTTGCCATCAAACTGTATGAGTCGGCGACCGACCGCGCCATCCCGCGCTTCGGCGATCACAATCCGCTTCACCATGACTGGGTCAGCGTCGTGATGTTTGCGCTACTTGCCTATTCCCTCTACTTCTTTGCACGCAAACCGCTCGAACAACCCGATGAGGTGTCTTCCAAATGAAACTCGCGCGCGCCCTTCTCTTCTCCCTCGCTCTCTCGTCCTTCGCCCATGCCGACGATGCTTCCAAGCGCGCCAAGGTCGAGGATCTGATCCGCGTGACCAAAGTGAGCGATCTGATGGGCCAGATGACCGACCAGATGACGACCCGGATGAAGACCGTCGCGGCGCAACAGTCGGCGAACCGCAGCTTTACCCCCGCTCAGCAAAAACTGATCGACGACTATATCAACCAGATCCAGTCCATCACCCGGAACGCAGTCTCGTGGGAAAAAGTGAAACCCACCATTATCCAGGTGTATGTCGATACCTATACGGATCAGGAACTGGATGGAATTATCGCCTTTTACCACTCTCCCGCAGGCCAGGCGATGATCGCCAAATCGCCGCAGTTGATGAACAAGACTGTACAGCTTGTGCAGGCACAGATGAGCGAGGTCCAACCGCAGATCCTGCAGGCAAACCAGGAGTTCAGCCGCAAGATGAAAGAACTGAATTCTGCGCCGCCACCGCAGCCACAGCCGTCGACACCGCAGCCCGCACCAGCTCCAAACCAGTAGCAACGGTCGCCCTACCTATAATCCCGGGAGCTTAGGTAATAACAGGGAAGATTTTTTGCGCCCCTGGCTGGTCCGACCAATTCTCTGCTAGCATGGCTGCGCGATGAATACCATCAACTCTGCCCGCCGTGAGCTTCTGAAGTTCAGCGGCATGGGGTTAGCCGCTGCCGCGGCTGCCGCCATGCCCTCCGCCTATGCCGCTCCTCGCGCCTCCGCAGCCTTTCCAGCCGGAGCGATCTTCGATATCCGCTCCTTTGGAGCGACCGGCGATGGCAAGACCGTTGACTCTCCCGCCATCAACAAGGCCATCGAAGCCGCCGCGGCTGCCGGCGGCGGCACGGTCTTTTTTCCGGCGGGGACGTGGCTGTCCTTCTCGATCCGGCTCAAGAGCCATGTTTCGCTCTACCTCTCGCAGGGATGCGTTCTGCTGGCCGCCGACTCGCCCAAGCCTGGTGAGACCACCGGCTATAACGGCGGAACCTACGACGCGGCCGAGCCCAATACCGCCTGGGACGCCTACCAGGACTATGGCCATAACCACTGGAAGAACTCTCTGATCTGGGGCATCGACCTTCAGGATGTGTCGATCATCGGGCCCGGCCTCATCTACGGCAAGGGCCTGAGCTACGGAGCCGGCCCGGGACGACCTTCAAACCAGGCACAGAATGGCCGTGGCTTTGGACCAGAACGCGCGCCCGGAGCGACTCCTCCGCCTTCTCGCCCGCCGCGCGGCAACTACACCATGTTCCAGGCCGAGCAGCCCGGAGTGGGGAACAAGGCCATCGCCATGAAGAACTGCCGTAACGTCCTCTTCCGCGACTTTTCCATCTTGAAGGGAGGTCACTTCGGTCTTTTGCTGACCGGCGTGGACAACCTTACGATCGATAACCTGACCATCGATACGGACCGCGATGGCATGGACATCGACTGCTGCCGCAATGTGCGGGTCTCCAACTGCTTCGTCAATTCGCCGTGGGACGACGGCATCTGCCCGAAGTCCAGCTACGCTCTGGGCTATGCCCGAGCCACGGAGAACATGACCATTACGAACTGTTATGTTGCCGGTTCGTGGGAGCTGGGCACGATGCTGGACGGAACCCATAAGCGCTTTCCCGCCGACACTCCCCACCTTGCCCACAACGGACGCATCAAGTGCGGAACCGAATCGAATGGTGGCTTCAAGAACATCACCATCTCCAACTGCGTCTTTGAGGCGTGCATGGGGCTGGCGCTTGAGAGCGAGGACGGTGCCCTGTGCGAAGACATCGCTATCTCGAACATCACCATGCGCGATGTCGTGAATGCTCCACTCTTCTTCCGGCTTGGTTCGCGGCTTCGCGGCCCCAAAGAGAGCTCGAAGGTCGGCACACTGCAGCGCATCGTGATCGATAACCTGGTCAGCTACAACACCGGATCGCACATCTCTTCCATCCTCAGCGGCATCCCGGGGCATGCAATCCAGGACATCAAGCTCTCCAACATCTACATTCAACATGAGGGTGGCGGGACCGCCGATGACGCAAAGATCGTCATGCCCGAGAAGGAAGACAGCTATCCCGACCCGCCGATGTTCGGCCACACGACGCCCTCGCAGGGCTTCTTTCTGCGCCACATAAACCGGCTCGAGATGAGCCACGTCGAGGTGCAGCCCGCCACGGCGGACCAGCGCCCCAGCTTCTATCTCGAGGACGTGAACCGCGCCGACTTCATCGCCGTCACAGCTCCCACCGAACCTGCGGCCTTCGCGCTCCACAAGGTCACCGACCTTCGTGTCGTCATCAGCCGGGCGGCGAAGGACACCCACCTGGAAGAAGCGGACGGCCGGACACTGTAACCGGTCGCCGGAGTGGAATCACGATCCCGATAAACGAAAATAATTTGTGCTCCCGGCTGCTCCGTGTTTTCATCGGTCTTGCAAACCTCAGGAGCCCTTTATGCCCTATCTCGTCTCACGCGCAGGCCAGACCTATGGACCTTACACACTGGAAGACCTGCAGCGCTATGTAACCTCCGGCAACGTCCTGCTCACTGACCTCGCGAAATCGGAGGAGATGCCGGACTGGGTGCCCGTCGCACAGATTCTGAACCCAGCCACAGGCGCCAATCCAGACGCCGGAGTGGGTGCGCCGATTCCTCCAGCCTATGTTCCGCCCGCTGCGGCCTATGGACAGCCGGCGGCTTACGCGGTCTCGCCGTATCCCGATCCGCCGAACCTTCACTGGGCTCTGGTTCTGATCCTGACCATCTGCACCTGTGGCCTGTTCGCTATTCTCTGGGACTTCGTTCAGCTCCTCTGGATGAAGCGCATCGAGCCGCAGACCAAGGCCTTCCCCTACTTCATTGCTTACGCCGTGGTCACTTTCCTGAACGCCGGCACTTCCATGCGTGTGAGCATGCTTGCGATGCACACGGGCCACGGCCATACTTCTCCGTTCTCGATCCTGCTCAGCATTGCAGCATTTGTGCTGGTCATCCTCTACCGCTTCTCGATGCGCGACTCCCTGGAGCGCCACTTCAACGGCGCGGAGCCTCTGGGGCTCCAGCTTGGCCCCATCATGACCTTCTTCTTCGGCGGACTCTACTTTCAGTACCACTTCAACCGCCTGAATGCCATCAAGCAGGCGATGCGCTACCGGAGCGGGCTCTGATCCCATGGCCGCCGCCTCTCCGCTCCGCATGACTCGTCCTTCGCGGGTAGCGCAAGAGCCGGCCCCTCGCTCCGCAATGATCATGAAATGGCCGATGGCCGCTATCGTCGTGCTCCTAGCGGCGGCATGCGCGATGCTCCTGCGCTTTCCCCCCACCGAATACACCTTCTATCCGGAGTGTCCCATCCACCACTTCTTCGGCATCCTGTGTCCGGGATGCGGAACTACACGCGCACTGGCCGCGCTTCTGCACGGTCACATTGCCGAGGCTCTGCGCTTCAACGCGCTCACAACCCTGCTCACGCCAGTCGCTCTCCTCTGGGCCCTGCTGAGCTACCTGCTGCGCCGCCGTCTGACACAGCCACCGCCAGCGGCGATCTATACGCTTCTGGCCTGTGCGCTCTTGTTTACCGTCGCGCGAAATTTGCCCATCGTCCGATGAACTTCCGATGACCAGACAGAAAATGGCCCCGGCTTTTGTGCCGGGGCCATTCTGTTTACAAACGGTGAGCCGAAGGTTAAGCCTGGGCGCCCACAGGCTCCGGAGTTGAGGCCGGCTGCGCGGTACCGCCCTTCAGGTCGGTTCCACCGGGCTTGCGGATGTCGATGCCGCCCTTGAAGAACGCGCCATCCTCGATGGAGATGCGCGCCGCGATGACGTCGCCGGTCAGCGAGCCTTCACTACGAATATCCACGCGATCGCTGGCCTGGCAATTGCCTCGGACCTTGCCCAGCACCACCACCTCGCGGGCAACGATGTTCGCCGCGACCTGGCCGTTGCGGCCTACAGTGACACGGTTTCCCGGAAGGTTGATCGCACCTTCCACCTTGCCATCGATATACAACGACTCGGACCCGGTGACCTCGCCCTTTACGACCAGCGATTTGCCGATCGTCGCCTGCTCGCCCGTACCCGCAGTCGGAGCCGCGGTTCCTGCGCCGGGAGAAGCAGCACGCGGGGCCTCATAACTGGGCGACGGGGGAGTCGGCCGCGACGGCTCTGGAGTTGAGGGGCTATTGCTTCCCGGCTGATTCGGTTTCCACATAATCTATTCGTATCCTTTCCTCACTGCTGGAGATGACCCCTCTGCGGGCTTCACTCGGCGCGTCGTGCACAGTCACACGCCCTGTTTCACGATACTACTCCGCGCCGCATCGCGAATTAATCAACATTTTCCTGCGTATTCCACAGATATCGAGCTTTCTTAACACCCCAGGAAGCTCTTTCCTCGTTTTATGAATTTTCTTCCACACGTAATCCCTTTTGTTCCACCCCACAAAAGTGTCAGGACTCTCTTTCCCGCAATCGATGCCCCTCCAGTAGCATGACAGCAATTCCTTCAGCCCGTGGGAACCTCCACGAGCTTCTCTCCAACCCTGGCCAGCTCTCACCGCAAACCCAAGAGCTGGCCACCTACCTTCTCTCTCGCCGAGCAAGCCCAAGTGAGATCCCGTTCCGTTTCTGCGCTGAGCCTGGCCCTGCTGGCTGCCTCCTGCTTCGCTTCCGCCCCCAGGACTCCCAAGACCCATACGGTCGCACTCGGCGCCGCGCGCCGGGTCTCCTACACCCAGCCCGATGCTACGCCGGACGCCCAGATCGACGAGACCTCCGCGATCAAGGTTCGTCCGCTCATCGTCGACGACCGCCAGAAGGACTGGACGACCGGCAACGCGCACGACATCACCGACCGCACCTTTGCGATCCGGCGCGCTCTGCGCATCAACGACGCTCTTCCTACGGACGCGGCTCCGCGCTGGATCTGGCAGCCCGGACCGTGGATCACCGTCGACCGCGTCACCGGTCATATCACCGCGCTGCACCTTCCCGACTTCGACCCTCTCGTCTCCGACGCGGTCTGGTTCCGCGACTATGCTGCATACTGCGGCACCACGACGACAGCCAAAGGGGGCGGCCTCTACATCATCGTTGCCCAGCTTGGAGCGCGGCGCCCCGTGGTACAAAAGCAGATCGGCCGCTGGCCCCAGCCCAACCACTTCATCCCGGTCTGCCAGCCGGCGAAGTGGCAGCGACTTCCGCTCAGCGTCACCATTCAGCCCACCGGCGGCGAAGCCACCACCTACGACGTCGTCGGAACCTCCTCGATCGTGGAGGAGGGGGATAACGACGACAACAACTGAAGCAGCGGATTGTTATCCAAAGCCTAACCAGCCGTCCTTCTTTCATGTGCGATCCCGATAACCTCGGCATGCCGTCCAACATCTGTTAGAAAGAAAGAAATCCGCCGAAAAGGGGTCCCCTGTGAGACTCATCATCGCGTTTCTTCTTCCCTGGCTTACCTTCTTCACCATCGGCCGACCGTTGGCCGGGTTGCTCTGCCTGATCCTGCAGGTCACTCTCATTGGCTGGATTCCTGCTACCATCTGGGCCGTATACGCTCTCAGCCAATACAAGACCGATCAAAAGATCCGTCACGCTCTTCATCGCAGCTAACCGTCATACCTCTCACTGGAAGCACTGGAGGCACTCATGAAAGTTATGCGCCTTGCGGACTCGGGAAAGTCTCCGAAGCTGATCGAATCCACACTGCCTGACCCTCAGCCGGGCCCCGGACAAATCCTCGTCCGCGTTGCGGCTGCAGGAATCACTCCCACGGAGCTGGTCTGGTATCCCACGACGCACGACCACTCCGGGGCCGCACGCACGGGAGCCGTCCCGGCCCATGAGTTCTCGGGAACCATCGCCGCTGTTGGCCCCGATGTCTATGACTTCACGCCCGGGCAGGCCGTCTTCGGCATGAACGACTGGTTCGCACAGGGCGCGCTTGCGGAGCTCTGCCTCACCGATTCTGCCTCGATTGCGCCCGCTCCGCTCACCCTCACTCCCGCACAGGCCGCCAGCGTACCCATTGGGGCCCTCACAGCATGGCAAGGGATCTTCGCGCATGGGCATCTTCATCCCGGCGACCGGGTTCTGATCCATGGAGCTGCCGGAGCCGTTGGCCACTTCGCTGTCCAGATCGCTCACCTCCACGGAGCCTATGTCATCGCGACCGTCTCCCCTGCCAACTTCTCCTTCGTCCGTCAGCTTGGCGCCGACGAGGTGATCGACTACCACTCCACGCGCTTTGAAGATGTCATCACCCAGCCGGTCGACATCGTCTTCGACACGGTTGGAGGAGACACTCTTCTGCGCTCCTTCTCCCTTGTGAAACCGGGCCGCTTCGCCGTTACGATCGCCGCAGACGAAGAGTCCGCGGAAGATCCTCGCATCAAGCATGCCTTCTTCATCGTCAAACCCCACCAGCGCCAGCTTATGGAGATCGCCGCGCTCATCGACACCGGAAAGCTCCGCACCTTCGTCGATGCCGTTCTTCCCTTCGCCCAGGCCGGTGACGCCTTTACCGGCAACGTGTCCGACCGCAAGGGTCACGGTAAGGTTGTTGTCGCCGTCAACCCGGCCGCGGTCTCCTGATGTTCAGGCGTGCTGCTGGATCAGCGGTCGGATCAATGCCTCCAGACCGTTCCACGCAATCTGCACCCCGATGCAGAGCAGGATGAACGCGATCACGCGCAGGATGCCATGCGCCGTCGATGGGGATACCGCGCGGGCGATCTGCGGCGCGTAGGAATAGCACACGTACACCAGCGCGGCCAGCGCCACGATCGCCAGCATCAGCCCGAGATGCGCGATTACGTCATCACTGATCGTCTTCTCGGAGGCGTGCGCGCTCAACGTCAGCATGACAACGATGCATCCCGGCCCCGCCGTCACCGGGAATGTCAGGGGATAGAACGCTCTCGATTCGTCCTTCGGGGATATACCATGCCCGGCCATCTGGGCATCCGCGCCTTCCTTTGCGCTGTTGGCATCCTGCTGATTCAACATCGACCAGCCGATCGCCGCTACCACGATGCCGCCCGCCAGCTGCACGATCGACAGCGATACCCCGAAGAACTCCAGCAGATACGATCCCAGCAGCTCCACCACGGCCAGGAAAAGCGTCATGTTGATCGCGATCTTCCGGGCGAGCGTCTTGTACTCCGCTGCTGACTGAATCCCAACCAATCCGAGGATCACCAACGCCGTACCCAGCGGGTTCACCAGCGGCAGCAATGCGCTGAATCCCAGGGCAAAGTGCGTCCACAAAACGCCCACGACACCCTCCACTTATCTTCGAGGTTCTTTGCAACGATACCGCAAACTCACGTCTGCATCGGTAGTATCGACATATAGGCCTCGGTTGTATCGCATATAGATCGGCCGTAAGGGATCGGAAAAAAATAAGGTGTCATCCTGAGCGAAGTCCTCTCGCAGTTTTATCGCGAGAGGCGCAGTCGAAGGACCTGCGGTTCGGCCTTCGACCATGCGGCAAAGCGTCAGAGGGCAGGAAACTAACCGAACCCCGTATCATCTTCCTATGGAGCCCTTCGACGATCTCCTCCGTCAGGCCGAACTCGCCCACGGCCATCTCTGTGCCGGCCAGATCCTCGGTGTCCGGCTGGCCATGCTGGGCTGCCAGCGGCTCGGCATCCCGGAGCCTCGAACCGCCGACCGCAAGCGCCTCGTCACCTTCGTGGAGATCGACCGCTGCGCCACCGACGCCATTGCCGTGGTCACCGGCTGCCGCCTGGGAAAGCGCGCCCTCAAAGTCCGCGACTGGGGGAAGATGGCCGCCACGTTCGTCGACCTGGCTTCTCCAATCCCAGCCCTGGCTTCTCCAATCCCAGCGCTGGGTGCTGCACTGGAGCCGGTAGGCGAAACCCCTGTCTACAAGGGAATCCGTATTGCGGCGCTTGAATCCTCCAAACAGCGCGCCCGCGACCTGTACCCCGGCATCGAGAACAAAAACCAGCAGCAGATGCTCGCCTACCGCGAGCTTCCCGACGCCGATCTCTTTTCTGAGCAGTGGGTCCGGGTGCCGCTGCACCCGCGCGAGATGCCCGGATACAAGTCGCAGCGCATCGCCTGCGCGGTCTGCGGCGAGGGCATCAACTACGACCGCAATATCACGGATTCCACGGGCCGCATTCTCTGCCAGTCCTGTGCAGCGCCCGAAAGCCGCTACTACGAGCCGCTGACATAAGCCATAGCGACATATAGAGACCCTCAAAACTGCCGTCATTTAGAGCCCTCAAAATTGCCGTCATTCTGAGCCCTCAAAATTGCCGTCATTCTGAGTACTCGAAACTGCCGTCATTCTGAGCCGCAGGCGAAGAATCTCAGTAGTTCGTCTTTGCCCTGAATGCTGCTTGTTCTCACATCCTCCACATCAAATTCATAAACCGCACTAGGCTCGCCACCGCAAAGTATCACTTCGACCTCAGCAGGACGGCTTCACCGCCCTGCAGAGCGGAGAAACCGGGGTCCCAGAGAGCAAGTTCCCCGGGGCCCGTTCGCTACGGAATGACATCTGGCACGAAAACATCCGCAGAGATGAAAAAGGCCGGCGCGGAGGTCTTCCGCGGCCGGCCCAGCCAAAAGTTCAATCAATCAGGTTTTACCGTCCGTAATATCCATAGCGATACGGATAGGGAGCGTGGGAGTGCATCCTTGCCCACTGCTCATGACGCAGCCACTCCTGCTGCCGGACGAATGCTTCGCGGCGGGCGATCTCGGCGCGGCGAGCCTCCTCCCAACGGAGACGGTCGTAGTAGTTGCGGCGAGCATAATAATCCGGGTAAACCACCGGGCGGCCGATCTGGACTCCGATGTTGACCTGCGCGTCAGCCTTCTTTGGCGCGGCAAAGAGAAACGCACCTGCCAGCAAACCAGCCGTCATTCCCTTTAAAACCATCGACTTCAGAGTGGCTTTCATAGCAACAACCTCCTCACTACACTCCTACTGAACACTCATTCAGTGGACCGGTTGCGCGCAACTTTTTATGCCCTTGAGGGTAGCGGGGCCTGGGTATGTCAGGTGCCCCACATCTCGATTTTGAGATGTAGGTTCGCCTAAAGCCTGTCAAGCCCCAATCCGCCTAATCGTAACAAACCAAACCACATACAAACGCCGATTAGTTTCCCCCACCCTGCTAGACTTAAAACAACCAGAAAAGAAAAGCCCGGGAAAATATCCCGGGCTAATTCATTTTGATTCAATATTTTACCGCTAACCCTTTTATATAGAGGAATTTGCCTTTATGGTCCAAAGATAACTTCAATAGAATAAGGACTTTGCGCAATATCGCGGGGGAGGGGGTGCCCCCACGGCAACACCCCCGATACAGTAATGCAGGCTTAGCTGACCTTCGCCAGATAATCCTCCAGCCGCCCCAGCGTCTGGCTCAGGCCCTCTACGGCCTTGTACTCCTCGACGATCTTGCGCTTGTGCTCAGCCGTCTCGAAGAGCATCTGGAAGGTCAACTTCGTCTTGCCGCCGAGGTCCTCGAAGGTCACGGTCGTCCGGTGCCAGGGAGACGAGATGTGTTCGTATACGATCCGCTCGGGCTCTACCAGCTCCTTGTACACGATCCGGTTCGGATAGTCCCGGCCGTCGGGCCCATGCATCGTGTGCACCCACTCACCCCCGACCTTCACGTCCATCGAGTGGGTGGTGTTGGTGAACCCCTTCGGCCCCCACCACTGCGTTACGTGCACCGGCTCGGTCCACACCTTCCAGATCAGCTCGCGCGGAGCATTCACCACGCGCGTGTCCGTAATCTCGCGATCCTCTACATTTGCCAGTGTTCCCTGTGCCATTCGTCTTCTCCTTGTTATGAAATGCCGTTTCGATACCTCTCCGCCTCCCGAGTGGAGGCAGCATCCTCACTTCTTCTTTCCGTGCTTTCCCTTGCTCACAACCTTCTTCCGCTTTGCATTGCGCTCGGCTTCGGCATGCAGCTGCTCCACGTAGCTCTGCATACGATCAAGGCTCTCGGCCCAGAACTTCCTGTAGTGCTCCATCCACTCGGCGATGTCCTTCAAGCCCTGCGAATCCAGCCTGCACGGCCTCCACTGCGCATCACGGCCGCGCGAGATGAGGCGAGCCTGCTCCAGCACCTTCAGGTGCCGCGAGATGGCAGGCAGGCTCATGGCAAAGGGCTTCGCCAGCTCCGTTACGGAGGCCTCGCCCAGCGCCAGCTTTGCTAGAATCGCCCGTCGTGTCGGATCGGCCAGCGCCGCAAAGGTTGTATCCAGTGAATCCATTGAAGTCCTTCGCTCCGGTTATTTAATCAATTAGTTAATTAACATTTAAGTTAAATACGCCTACGAATATTCCCCTGTCAACTTATGCCGCGATTTTTTTCAATCGCAGGACGGGATCTTCGCTGTGCTATTTCGCCTTTACTTCAAGGGCGTTGCCCGAATATTCCATCGTCTGATCTGTTTCTGCAGAGACGGCCTCTCCGATTCCATGCCCCTTCCCCACCCATACGATGTGGAAGGTGCGGCTCTTCGGCATCCCTGGATACTGTCCCATGCGCGAGCCGAATCGGAGTACACCCGCGCTCTCGTCCCATTGGATGGGGATCACCGACTTCGCTCCCTTTTCGTAACGGTAGCTGTCGCCTTCATCGTCATACAGGTCGAACCGTGCATCGGCTCCGCGATAGACGCGCAGCTCGATCGGGCCGTCGGGCTTCTCGCTCGCGTACTCGATCTCTGGCCCCAGAGGAACGATCGATCCGGCGCGCATATATAGGGGCATCTTTTCGAGCGGCGCCTCTGCCTGGATATCCCGTCCACCTTCCAGCTTCTCCCCCGTCCAGAAGTCGTACCAACCGCCCTTGGGCAGATACACCTCGCGGCTCGTCGCATCCTTCTTCCATACGGGGCTGACCAGAAAGGCGGGTCCGAACATGAACTCGTCGCCCAGGTCGCGAACCTGCTCGTCTTCACGCCAGTCCATCACCAGTGGACGCATCATGGTGTAGTCCTCGTTGGTAACCTTCGCGGCCAGCGAGTAGATGTACGGCATCATCCGGTAGCGAAGCTTGTCGTAGGTCAGCAGGATTGGCTCGACGCGGTCGTAGGTCCACATCTCGTTGTGCGGCCTATGGCCGTGCGAACGAAACACGGGGCAGAAGGCTCCGAACTGGAACCAGCGGGTGTAGAGCTGTTGGTACTCGGGCGAGACCATCGAGGCTCCATCGTAGGGCGGCCAGTAGCCGCCGATGTCCGTCGTCCAGTAGGGCAGCCCGCTGAGAGCATAGTTCAGCCCTGCCGCGATCTGGTGCTGGAAGCCCCAGTTGGTGCTGTACACATCGCCGCTCCATACCGTAGTTCCGTTTCTCTGCTGCCCCAGGAACGCGGACCGTGTCAGCAGGAATACGCGCTTCTCGTCATTCGTCTTCTTCCAGTGCTCCTGCACACCGCCGGTATGCATCATCGGAAAGAGGTTGGTATACATAGCACCGTTTCCGATGGCCAGCTTCTTATCTTTCAGGATGGCGTCACCGGCGTGCGGGTACCACTCCTCCGGCTCGGCGCTGTCGAGCCAGAATGCATCCCATCCCAGATCGAAGAGCTGCCCGGCCAGCTTGTTCCAATAAAAATCTCGAGCCGCGGGATTCGTGGCGTCATACACTCGTGCGCCTGGAACCTCCAGCCTCTTCGCCTTGAGCTCCTGATAGTTGGCCGACTCTCCATCGAATAGCCCCCACACCGAGATCATCGCGTGCAAGTGTTCCTTGTGCAGCTGCTCCAGCTCCGCTCGCACATCCGGATAGTTCTCGTTAAAGATGGGATCGCCCTGCTTCTTCCACCAGAACCAATCCTGCACGATGCCGTCGATCGGGATGTGCTCGGCCCGGTAGCGTCTTGCTACCTCCAACACCTCCGCCTGCGAGACATACTTATCCTTCGACTGAAAGAATCCGTATCCCCACTTCGGAAACAATGGCGTGTGCCCCGTCAGGTCGCGATAGGCATGAATCACTTCATCCATCTCCGGCCCATAGAAAAAGTAATAGTCCACCGCATTGCCGGCCAGAGCCGTGAACTTCATCTCCAGGGGAAACCGGTTATCCATGTACGAGAGCGATGCCGTGTTCCATATCACGCCATATCCCTTGGTCGAAACCATCAACGGAATCGCGACATCAGTGTTGTTCTGGCCCAACTCCACCACGCTTCCGCGATAGTTGAACATGCCGCTCTGGTGCTGGCCCAGCCCATAGAATCCTTCAGTCCTGTCGGGCGAGAAGCGATCGGCTATGTGGTATGTCTTCTCTCCGTTCAGCTCCGTAGGCTCATACGTTCGCGGAACCAGGGCTGCCTCCCTAAGCAGACTCGTTCCGTCGACGCCCTTGAACTCCAGATTTCCGTGCTCGAGCGACAACTCCACCCGCAGCTTTGACGTGGAAAGAACCATCGTCTTCGGTGTGCTGCTATACGTAGCCTTGCCGTTGCAGTTTGTCTCTGTAATCCAGGGTTGTTGCGGCGATGCGGACTTCGCTCCCACCGGCGAGGCCACCACGTGCACGACACCATCCCCACAGAAGGTTACCCGCAGGGTCTCGTTATCCACCTTTGCGCTCAATCCGCCTGGCGCCTGCTGTACCGTCACTACCGGTTGAGGCTGTCGATTCGCCTGCGCCCATAAGGATGAAGCTCCAGCTGTTGTTATCAGCACAGCACACGAAAGCCGATACACTTCGTTCCTTAGTTCCACTCAATTCCCCTTCAGAAGACGCAATCGAAATCTTATCTCGATAGTTGGCTCTCAAAGGGAAATTCTCTGTGATGGCTATTCCTTTCTCTCCACTACGCCTCGCTCTTCTGCGATCAGAGCCAAATCCGCCATCCCCAGAAACAGCCCGTGCTCCACAACACCTACGATCCCGTCCAGCTTTGCAGCTATCGCCTTTGGATCCTCAATCAACATTCCCGAACAGTCGAGGATTAGATTACCTTCGTCAGTGATGTAATTGGACCCATCTTTGTTGGTTCGAACCTTCGGCGTAAATCCCATCTGTTTCAGCTCGCGACTCACCAGCGGTTCGGCCATCGGGATCACCTCCACGGGAAGAGGGAACTTCCCCAACTTCTCCACCTGCTTTGAGGCATCGGCGACGATCACAAACCGCTTGGACGCGCTCGCAACGATCTTTTCGCGCAGCAGCTTTCCTCCGCCGCCTTTGATCAGAGCCAGACCCGGAGCAACCTCATCGGCTCCGTCGATCGTCAGATCGAGGCTCGGGGTCTCTTCAAATGTCGTAAACGGAATCCCATAGCTGCGTCCCAGCTTCTCGCTGTCGTCCGAGCTGGCAATGGCGCGAATCCTGAGTCCCTGGTCGCGCACCTTCTCGCCCAGCAGCTTGATCCATAGCGTCGCCG
>Ga0193743_1001436_pt1 | contig 17754 bp, 18 predicted proteins | sample L2c2metaG_FD_143038 | JGI IMG/M metagenome (GOLD analysis project Ga0193743, IMG submission 143038) | Soil microbial communities from a riparian zone of the East river system, Colorado, United States - L2c2 | ecosystem: Environmental > Terrestrial > Soil > Riparian zone | place: USA: East River...
GGGGTAGTCGACAAACGCGGAAGCATACGTGCCGGCAGTTCCGTACACGATGTACAGATCAGAGGCGGAGCCGCCGTTGCTCCCATCGTGGGCACTGTCGACGCGGGCCAGTAGCGCCTCGCCGTAATTGGGGTTGATCAGCTCGCCGGTACCGTTGAAGTTGGTGTCCAGCTGGCCAGTGCGGTCCTTCACGGCCACAGTCAGTGCCGTCGCCTTCGCCGCCGGACCGTCCTTGGTTCCCTTGGTGAAGGAGAAACCGGACAGGATCACGTCCGGGAAGTCAGAGTGGGCGCCGCTGAGGCTGACGTTGGTGATTTCCGCCGACGTGCCGGAACCGTCGACGCTGTCCACCGGGTATTCGGCGATTCCGTCGGTGCCGAACATGGCGCCGAAGATGGTGTCGAAGCTGCCGGAGCTGCTGATCTTGCCCACCAGCACCAGGCTGGACGATGCGGCGTCGTCCACGCCGCCCACGAGGATCGCGCCGCTGTGCCCCGCCCCCTCGTCGACCACCGAACAGCCGTACAGCGTGGGGGAATTGTTGCCGTAGGGGGTGGCGATGGTGACGATTCCCGGCGTGGGGCCGCTGGGGTTGAAACTGGTGTCCAGGGTGGCGGCGCCGGAGCCCCTGGCAGGCGGGATCAGGCGTTCGACGACGCCCACCGGGCCGCTGGACGTCATTTGCTGCCCGACGATGACGATGTTGCCGGCGCCGGGATCGAGGCACAGACTGGTGAATTTGTAGCTGGTATCGGTGCTGGTGGTGAAGGCGCTGACGTAGCCGTTGGCGCCGAATGTGGTGTCGACCGCGCCGTCGCGGGTGCGGCGCACGATGTAGTACGGCCCCAGGTAACTGGCGGGGGCGGGACTGGGCGCTATCGTGCGGCTGCTAGCTGGGAAGGCGCCACGGGGACCGCCCACGCCGATGTTGGGGTTTGCCTCCACCAGGGTGTAGACCTTCTGGTTGGGGTCGCTTGGGTTGATCGCCACGCCGGTGCCGTAGCTCTGTCCGGTGCTGGTGGGGCCGGCGTAGGGCTGCGACAGGCCGTTGTGGCCGTAAGCACTATCGTATTTGAACTTGAAGTTGTCCGACGGTGCGCCGGCCATTGCGGGACCCGTCGGTCCCACGGTTGCGATGAGAGCGATGGCGCCCGCATAAATCAATCGTCTCGCATAAACCAAATTACTCAAGAGTTCTCCTTTGCGCTAGCTTTCCTCAGCCTGCACCAACTCCGGACGGCTAGGATGACGCATGCGTTTCAGCTCTAAGAGGCGCGGAAGTAACCGGGCGCGTGATGCTTCCGTCCATCTGCATGAAGTCCCAGGCGGAGAATCTTGCCAATCGCCGCGTAAAGAACCAGCACAAGCGGGTCTTAGCCGTCACTGGAGACCTTTATCTATGAGAACCTTTTTCACCATTGGATTAACAGGCATGCTCGCGCTCGGGATGACCGGCATTGCCATGGCCCAGGAAAATGCACCGCAGCCGCACGGGCCGAATCAGGGACGCCCGGGGATCCACGCCCCGCGGTCGATCGATCAGGAACTCGATCATCTGACAAAGGATCTGGAACTCACCCCGAATCAGCGGAAACAGATCAGACCCGTGCTTGTGCAGCACCACGACAGGATTCAGGCGCTGTTCGACAACAATCCAAAGCTCTCACGCGAAGACCTCGGTCCGCGGATCCACGCGATCAGCGGCGAAACGCACCACCAAATTGAAGCGCTGCTGACGGAGCACCAGAAGCAACTGGCAAAAGCCATGCAGGAACGCATGCGCGACGGAGAAGAAAGCAGACGGTCTGCTCCTTCCGCAGCACCGAGATGACCGCGGTTTCCAGCTTCAAACAGTGGGGCCTTTATGCTCATCTAGTGTAAAACATGTAAAACATTGTGATATGTTTCTTCCAAGATGAATAATAGCCAGACTCCTCGTTTGAGAATGTGCGTTTTGAAATCGATTCGTTTTCTTACGCTCGTATTTGCGCTTGTTGGAAGCCTTACTGCCGCGACAATTAACTACACGTCCACAACGGCCGGGTATCCGAATGTTCTTCAGCCAACATTGTGGAGCGAAACTTTAGCCTTTCCCAAATTCAATGTCCCTGGGGCCACGCTGACCAGCATTGATTTCAATCTCACGGCGTTAATAGGCATCTCTGCAACTGGGACAAATGCAAGCGGCACGGCGGGAACATATCGATACCGCTCAGATGGTGCTGTGTACACATTCCCGCCAGAGTTACCCCCGTCAGGGTTGTCAGTCTATCTCCCCACCGCGGGTAGTTTTTCCGCCGATCCAGGACCGTTTTCGTTCATTGGAACGACACAGACCGGTAACAAAACTTTTTCGTTGACCGGAGGCAGCTTTTCCTTCGCTCGATATACCGGCAGCGGTATAGTCGGTCTAAACATCTTCGGGGATGCGTTCGGACCAGATGGGATGGCCCGTGGACCGAGGCTAGTAGATCCTGCTGGAAATAGTATTCAAGGACTAACTACCAATTCAGCAGTGACAATCAGTATTAGTTACAATTACACGAGCGCAGTTCCTGAGCCAGCAACCGCGGCGATGCTCACCTGTGGTTCGATGGTCCTGTGCTGCATAGGATGGTCCCGAAGAATCCGCAACCCAAAATCGCTCTGACGGCGGGCCGGTGGCTCTCCTGTCACCCGGAGATTGGCAGCGAATCTGATCTCATTTGCCTATCTCTTCCAGGTCGAGGATCGTTTTGACGGTAGCTTCGGGGGCTGTCAGCATGCACAAATGGGTAGTGTCGATCGTGGCCGTCCGAACGTCAGGGTCACGCGTTAGCCGCTGCATGATTAGATCAAAATGCTCCCAGTATTGGCGGTGCAGCGGACGTAGCTCATACGAACATGGGAAGGTCGCGGCATTGGCCTATCCTCCTCTTCAAAGATCATAAATGGAGCCTGGTGCTCTGGCGAGAAACAGTCAATGAAACGCCTTTCCGTCTTCCGGAACAAAGGCATCGAGGTAAATCATCGATTGGATCCTGTCGGGGATGCGCGCGAGCCCGCCAGTGGCCACCATGCCCCCATAGCTCTGACTGACGAGAGTCACGTTTTGAAAATTCTCCATTTCTGTGAGCAACGATGTCTTCGATATGTGTCGAAAGAGTGGCGGCCCCGTTTCCCAAATGACGGCGCTCGCCAAGCCCGGTTAAGGTCGGAGTTGTGACCACATGCCCCCGGTTCTTGCAGTGCCGGTGTGACATAGAACCATAACCATCCGCCGCACCAGTGGGTGTGTAAGTCGAGGCGGTGACGATCAAACTCCGGGCCGAAAAAATCTCCGGTTCCCCCCGGTATGGCTCAGTAACTGTCTAGTCCTCACCTTCGCCGCTCGGAGTCGCGGCTTCCCATCAACTACCGTACGGATGGACGGCTAACCATGTTTCGTTCGAAACCGCTGCAACGTGAGCCACGATTTGAAATTGGCTGGGGTGTCGATACGCAGCAGATGTTTGGCGTGGATGTGAACGACTGAAACCGGCGGAGGGTCTTGAATGTCTATGAAACGTTCCATCGCTCCGATGGCCATACGGTGAAGCTGCACATGGACCAGGGCGAGGGGCAGCAATGGAACCGCTCACGAGGTAATCTGTATAGCCGCCCGCAGCGCATTGAATTGCGCGCCGATGCCGTAGTGCTGGTTGAATTGACAGAGGTGATTCCGCCGGTCGCTCCAGTCAAGAACATGAAATACATTCGCCACGTGGAGGTTGAGAGTAAACTGCTCACAAAATTCTGGGGCCGCCCGATGCGTTTGCATGCGTCGCTCCTGGTGCCGGAGGGGTTTGATCAGCATCCCGAGCGGCGCTATCCAGTCTTGGAACGAATGACATTGGTTACCGGTTGTACCAGGACTGGACGTCCGGCCGCCTTCCACGCATGCTGATCGTACGTCCTACCGAACACGGTTCGCTTTAGGCGCCGTTGAAGTGGGGCTCCCGGAAAAGCGCCTGCCGCGGAACGGTGCAATTTCCTCAAGTGACGATAAGCGTGTATTTCATGCAGAATAGTGTGCGCTCTCGGAGGTGGAAAAAATATTTGCGAACGCTGAGCGAGTTATGCCTTCCGGAGACGGGTTTTGACTTGCATGCCGCTACCAAGAAGAGCTAAACCCAAAACGGCAAGCGCGACGGAGGACGGCTCTGGGGTAGCGCTGGTAGATCCGGTAATGGTTACGATGCCCGCATTCGGACTGCCTACCGGAAGCGTGGAATATAAGTACCGTTGTTCACGAAACTGTCAAATTCAAAGGTTCGAACATCGAAGAAAGTACCTACCGCAACAAAGCGGATGACGCCACTAGGGGCAGAATAATTCACTTGATCGCAAGTTTCGCCGGCTGCAGCGTTACAGTAGTCAAAATGAAACGTTGTCGATAAACCGGGAGTGCTTAGCGGCACCGGCGAGTCCTAGAGGAGATTTTATTACGCCGACGCATCCAAAGAACTGCTAGATGAATTACGGGATTATTTAACTGGCCAAATGGCAGCCGCGGAACAATGGATTGCGAGAACTCGGTCGACGCATTCCATATCGTCCATTCTGAGCGAACTCTTACCGCCCCAGAACCGGCGTGCAATTCCTTGCCGCCGGTAGAGTTTGTTACTTAGTGTCGAGCACCAGTACGGTGTCGTGCCCGCGGCCCTGCGAGCCCGGCAGAGTGAATGTGTGCGTGCCGCTGTTGGGGACGGTTTCAGCCCTCGTTGTGGAGCCCGTCCTCGGGTCGAACCAGGAGGCGTGAGCTTCGCCACCATGGGTCTTTCCGAGCTGCATCGTTACAGGCTTGCCCAAGGGTGAATACACAAATGCATAATTAGCGCCACGCGTTGCCGCGAGATGTCCGGCCCCGTCCTCGTTCGTTGTGAGCAGGTTCTGGTCCGGCACGCGGCTGAAGTAATCTCGCGACAACATCAACCGGCGCAAATGTTGCATTTGATTCGCACCGGGCAGATTTAAGGCAGTTTTCCAAGGTGTGCGGGCGGAGGAAACGGGTTTACGTCTCGGAGAGAGGAACTGCCAGATATCGTGGCATCCATAAGTCGTGCCCGCCGCACCTGCAAACACGGCCCAGTATTCGGCTTGTCTTACATCGAAATCGTCGAAGTATCCGTTCTCCGGCTTCCAGTTCACCGGATGGTCTTCGTAGCGAGGCTCGCCATCCACAACAGGCTTCGGCGGCAGGTGGGCATAATCGGCGGCAACCATCTTGTAGTTCGGCACGTCCCGCGCTCCGTGACCTGATTGAAGCATGTGAAAACTGAGCCACGGCTCGTCGGGCCAGAACCGTGATGAGGACAGTCCGCCTTGCGGATGATAGGTGATGAGATGGGACCCGCCGTCTCCCTCACGAAGTCCGGCAGCCATTTCGCGCCACACATCTTCCTGGCCGGTTGCCTTACGATCGCCGCCCAGAATCCAGATGATATTTGGATTGTTCCGATAGCGCGTGCCGAGGAAGTTACCGTAAACGCGTGCGTTCCGCGCATTGAAGATTACCGGCCCAACACCCCAGTCTTTGCGCACCTTATCGCCCCACGTAGGCAGCACGCCCACAAACATGCCGCGGTTCGCCGCTTGTTCAATCACCCAATCAACATGTTTGAAGTATTGTTCGTTTGGTTTCGCAGGGTCGTTCTCCAGCAGCGGGAGGTTGCCTTCGGCGTTCGGCTCGGTGATGCCGTCGAATTCCGCAAGCGCCACCGCTTGAATTACGTTAAAGCCCTGCCGGGCCCGAGTGTCCAGGTATAGCGTGGTTTCCGTTTTGTCGAGACGGTGAAACAACTCCCAGGCCGTATCGGCCAGGTAGAAGAATGGATCACCGGACGCGGTCTCAAGGAAATGCCCGGCATGGGACACACGCAAGCGCGGCGTCTTCTCTTCCGCAGCCGACAACGGGTACAGCCGGAATTCCGCAAGAACGAGAATACCAGTGAGCAGCACGATTCGCCGTGGATAGTCTTTGTGCATTTGCAGAGATCGTATCAATGTCGACGACGCCATATCCAATTACGCAAAAGTCCGAACCTTAAGGCGGATTTAGGTTTAGAGGTTATTGGAAAAGTCTCACGTCATTTTACAAACAGTCAGCCTGGCTTGGTCAAAGGTCGCCTCGGCTCGGGCGCGTCCGAGGTCACGAATAGAAAAACAGACATTAGAATTGCCGTTCGATGAGGATATAGGCGGTGACGATTAACGCGGCGGGCTTGGACGACGATGCGCGCGGATCACGCATAGTAGTGTTAACTGCCACATTGCGACTTTCAGTGATTTGTTCTGAATTGAGTGCGAGTGAGCGTCACGCTCGTTGAGATTGAACGTCCAGCGCCTTGTAAATTGCGCGTGCCTGTCGCCGAAGCGGTGTATGAGTTGCGCATAATTATGGATCTTACACTCGTAAAGAGAGATTATCGGGGAGTAGGTTGTTATGGTCCCATCGGGTAACCCTTTTCGGCAGTCGGTCCGGGTTCTTGGTCTCTTTATCCGTTCGCAACTCATCATTGCCAGTATTGATACCATCCTGTACGCCACGGGCTTTGCGATCGCGCATGTACCCTGGTGGCCGCTTTTTGCGTTGATCGGAGGATTCTGCAGCTTTATTCCGAGTATCGGATCGCTGATTCCGCTAACGCTGGTTGGCGTTACTATGCTGCTGGCGGATCGCAATTGGACGGACCTGGCGATTGCCTTTGGGGCGTGGCTGGTAGTACAGGTGCTGGAAGGCTTCGTTTTACAGCCCGTTCTGCTCAGTCGGCCTTTGGGACTTGGAGCCCTGGCGGTGTTTCTCGCCCTGCTTGCTGGCAGTGTCTTTTTTGGGCCGGTCGGCTTTCTTCTGGCGGTGCCGGTCCTGGCTGTGGCGAATGTCTTTTGGCGGCACTTTCGGGATCGCGATTTAGAACGTTCGCCGGGAAAACATGGCCCTTGACTCTCTGACCCTACGTCGAAATCTAAACGTTACTTCAGGCGAGATCCGGCGCTTTGACCGTGCCGGCGGCGGGCCGCAACGCCCCGGCTGCAAATGAATCCTGAGCAATCGCAGGCGATCTCCGCCTTGTATCAAAAACACCAGGTACACCTAGTGAGTGGCTGCATCCCTTCCCTCGCGCCGCTGATTGTACTGGCGCCCTTCTACTCCGTACTGAACAAACTGACCGAGTTGCACGGTGCACATTGGCTCTGGGTCTCTGATCTTTCGAGGCCCGAACAATTGCCGCTGCATATCCTTCCCGTATTGATGGTGGCCACGTAATTTTTATTGGGACCAATCACGCCGAATCCGCCGCCGCGGCGCTCGCAACGGCGACTGAGAGGACAGAGCGTTTCCTTTCCAACTCAGGATGGCGTGCTGATCTATGCGGATCTGTAGGAAAAGGAAACCGCGCCATTGTTCTGGTTCATGGGGGGCGCTTCAACAAGGGGAGTTGGAACAAACAGGCGAGCAAACTGGCTCCCGCGGGGTTTCTCGCTTTAGCAATTGATTTTCGCGGCGAAGGTAAATCGCAAGAGGGAATGCAGGGGCGCGCCATTGACGAGGGACGCCGCTTTGATGTGCTTGGCGCAATTTACTACTTGCGGGGGATCGGCGCCAATCCGTAAGTGTTATCGGCGCCAGTATGGGAGGCGACTACGCAGCGGCAGCCGCGGAGATCGAACCTGACGCGATTGACCGGCTGGTATTACTCGCCTCCGGCGCGTACACTCCACTGAATCGGATGAAAGGCCGGAAGCTCTTCCTCATCGCCCGCGACGACGCGAACGCCGACGGGCGGAGACTACCGAAGATCCGGGCGCAGTACGAAAAGGCTCTTGAACCGAAGAAGTTGATTCTCCTCGATGGCTCGGCGCACGCACAGTTTCTCTTTGAGACGGCTCAAGGAGATCGGGTACTGCGTGAAATTATTCAATTTCTTGAGATGCCTTAGGTGCTCGGGCGGCGCGCGCGACCTTAGGGCGCGACGGCGTTGGCGGGATTGCTGCTGGCCTTTACGAAGCGCACGATGCCGCGCGAATCGCGCATCCAGTTGCGCGTGATCAATTCCACTTTCATGTCGCCGGTCGCGCTTAGTTCCAGCTCGCCAGCGGCTTTCTCCTCGGGCGAAAGCGGAACCGGCGCGCTGTCATCGACCCGGATAGCGGCGTAGACCGCTTTACGGGTTTCCGAAGGAGGCCAGGAAACCAGCACGGACTGCGGCAGGCTACGCGCATTCAAGGGAATGACAGGCGGGGGAATTTGCAAATAAGCTATATATCCAACCACGCAACCGAACACGGCCGCCAAGGCTAAAACAAGCAGTAGCCTGGAGTAATGCGGAACCGGCGTTTCTCTCGCCGTGTCTTTCAACTGCTGGTAGAGAGGTGCAGACGGCTCGGACGGCTTACTCTTCAACGACGCAGAAGCACCCGGGAGCGCCGCGGCGAGGTCGCTCAAGCGATCAGGTTCCGCTTCGGTTGCCTCCCCAATTTCTGCCGCAGCCGGTTTTACCGGTCTCGCCTGCGGGGCGGCGGCCTGAGCCTCTTCGCGCTCCGCCAGCAAACGAGCCTCCTCGAATTTAAGCCGACGCCTGGCCGAGCGGATCGCATCCGTCATTGCGGACTCCGTGGCGTCTCTGGCCGGGCTGGCCGGCGCTTCCCGGTCTCCCGTCGGCGGCCGCGCCGCTTCCGAATCACTACCTGACGGCTCGCCAACCGGGGATTGGGCGGATCGGGCAGACCGCCGGGGTACGCTGCTGCTCTTGGGTGACTTGAGAGCGGGCACCGGTCCGGCGCCCTCATCGGAACGTCCGGCACGCCCAGGAAGAGGAAGAATGACGGCGTGCTGCGAGGCATCGCGGCCCATGTTTCCGCTGGCATCGCGCACCAGAAAACCGAAAAGCGTCGGTTGGAAACGCTCCGGTTTCACCAGAACTGTCAACTGCCCGGGCGATTTGAAGAACCGGTCGCATAGTTCCAATTCCGGGTCAGTCAATTGCAGCGGGCCGCGCGTGTGCGCCAGAAACCAACCGACCAGTTGCATGCCCTGCAAGTCCGGGTCCGAAGCCAGAGCAGCTATCTGGGATTCCACACCTTTCAGGTCGCGTTCGGAGAGCAATAGCGACGGGCCGAAGACGTGCTCGCATTCGATGGGCCGGAAAGCGGCAATCCCGGTACCGTTCTCGTCGATCGTTCCGAAAAGCAATCCGCCAACCTCGATGCCGCCATGTGGAATTTTTCGATAGCCCTCGTTTACCACGAAATCTATGTCGTGAAACAGAGGCAGAGAATAGGTGACGGTCGTAGTGGAACCGGGAATGGTCCAAAAAGCTTGTTCGGAGACTTGATCGGCCGCTTGATTGGCGTTTTCGTTAGACATTATGCAAAAGGGAGAAGCGGCAGCCCGACCGGCTCCCGGATCGAAACAGTCCCGGATTCGTCGGAATCACCCGGAAGCTCGATATCCTGCGTGTAGTAATAAGTGACGACCCCAATAGCGGCCATGAGTACGCCAATGGCGGCAAGCCAGCGCACCGCGCGCATCGTCCAAAGAGAATCCCCGGAGGCGATAGCGGCCGTATAAGCAACGATTGACGCTGCGAGAGAAAGTCCAAAACCCAGCTTCCAAGCCCAGTACATGAGATCCAGCGCCGCCTGACCGCCCACTTCCGACCAGGACGTGAAGATGGCTACCAAAGCTAACAGAAACTCACAGACATAGGCAAACCGTAACAGTTTTGCACTCATGCTTACAAAGATTCCATTCTACGATGGAAGTAAGCAGATGCCATCAAATGTTGCAGCAAAAGAGCTGATGATCCAAAGATATACGAGCCTGAGCGGAGCCGTCCGTTCATGAAGGTGGTGATTGAGGGAATTGAATTACACCTTGCCCACCCGGACGAATTGAGCGTCACCTGGGTAGGGCAGGAAGAAGCGATGCGCCAGTTAATGGCGGCATGGCTGGTGATCAACGAGCGGGACGTACCCATGAATCCGCGGCTGCTGGGCAAGCCCGGCGTGGGTAAGACCACCATGGCGTATGCGGCCGGCAAACGTCTGGGGCGTGAGGTCTACATTACCCAGGCGACCGCCGATACCCGCCCGGAAGACCTTTTGATCACTCCGGTGATTGAGGGCGCGTCGCGGCTCAAATACGTTGCCTCTCCGCTGGTGACAGCCATGATCCGGGGCGGCGTGGCCATCCTGGACGAGGGCAACCGCATGAGCGAGAAAAGCTGGGCCAGTTTGGCTCCGCTGCTGGATAACCGGCGCTACGTGGAATCGATTGTGGCGGGCATCAAGATCAAGGCGCACGCGGACTTCCGGCTGGTTGCGACCATGAACGACGATTCGTCGACTTTCGACCTTCCGGAGTACATCCATTCGCGGCTGCAGCCACAGGTGCTGATCGATTTCCCGGAGCGCGAGGAAGAACTGGCGATCCTGCGGGAGAATTTGCCGTTCTCTTCCGACGATGTTTTGCAGTACGTCACCGACTTTCTGCAACAGGCGCACGCGGCGGATGAAAGCTACACGGTTCGCGACGGTGTGAATATCGCGCGCTACGCGTTGAAACTGCACGAGGGGACCGGGCGGCAGATGCAGCAATCGCCGAAGCTGCAATTGGGAGCGGCGGTTCGGGCGGTATTGGGCGAAGAGGCGCTGCGCTACAGTCCGCGGCGGTAACAGGCAGAGCCAAACATGTTGAGCGAAAGCAGCCAGAATGGAGTGATTCAGCGCGGGAACCTCAGCTACTTCGCGGTGGTTCCGGGGCGGCTTGAATTTGCCTGGCGGGTGAGGAAATACCTGCTGGACGCACGGCCGCGAGTGGTAGCCGTGGAGTTGCCGTCGTCGCTAGAAAGGCACTATGTGGCGGCGCTGAACCGGCTGCCGCAAATGTCGGTCATACTGATCGCGGAACAGGACGGGCCGGAGCAGGGACCCGATGAGGGGCGCGCCACTTACATTCCGGTTGAGCCGGGCGACGCCTTCGTGGAAGCCCTGCGAACCGCCCGCGAGATTGGCGCCGAAGTTGTCTTTTTGGAGCCGGCTACGCACGAAAGGCCGCATTTGAAGGACCTTTATCCCGAGCCGTATGCGCTGGAAATTGTGGGCATTGACCGCTACCAGGAGGCGTACCGGGTCTACCCGCAACCGAGAACTCCGCAGATTGAGGCGCATGCCGCGGCAATGGCCTGGAAGCTGCAAGGCGCGGACCCGCTGGCCCGCGTCTGCGCGGTGGTCTCGCTGAACCTGCTGGATCCGCTGCTGGACGCAATGGAAGCGCCGCAAGAGGAGCCGCCCGCGCCGCGAACACGCCTATTCGCACGAGGAGAACTATTCAATTTACATCCGGAGTGCCTGGCGGAAATTACGAGCGAGCCGCCTTATTTCCAGGAGCTCTACGAGGGCGCCCGGGCGCCGGATCTGCGCGAATTCCGGCTCGACCGTCCGCGATGGCAGCAACTGCTGCTGCGGGATGCCGAAAAAGAGTATTCGATTAATACCGGCGACGAGATGCGCTCATGGCAGCGGATCGGCATGGCGAAATTTTCGCGAAACCTGGCCACGTTGGACGGTCATCTGGTTCCTTGCGTGTATGACCTGACGCTGGCGGCACGCTCACTGGTGGATGACAACTTCGCATATGAGGTATGGCAGACGGCCAATCGCTATAGCGTGCAGCAGACCGAAGTGGATGGTATGGAAACGTTAAATGTTTCCGGCGACGAGGTCTGGCTGCGGACACGGAAACTGCGCATCCGACGGCGTTTACCACGCATTAAGCAGAGGCTGAAACCAGCCGGATTGAAGGCGCGCAAGCGAGAAAAGTTCCAGGGTGAATGGGCGCAAGGGACTAATACGCTTTCCATCTGTTCTTATCCGCCGGAAGACCTGGTGATCGAGAATTACGGGCGCTTTCTGAAGCGATATGCCAAGACCAAGATTTCGGAAGAGCGCTCGCATGTGGAACCATTTTTGACGTCAACACTCGATGGCATAGATCTGCGCGAGACAGTGAGGAACTGGCACGAAGGCAAGCTCTTCGTGCGGGAGATGGGCAAGTTTTTCGGCGACGTGGGCGCGCTGATTCTGATTTTCGACGAAGACCGGGACGACCGCTACACGTATTTGACTACCTGGCTCGGCGAGCACCAAAACGAATCGGACATGGCTTTCTATTCGACCCAGCCATTCGAACATTTGATAGGACCGGGGATCGGCAGGGCCGAGTACGGCGGGCTGTTGATGACCCTCCCGCCGCGCCGGCTCTACGACATCTGGAACGATATCGACTACGAGACGGCGGAAACCAAGGCGGAGCGGCTGCTGATGGCCGGGCTGGATTATTCGATGGAGCCAAATGTGGTGTACATTGCCGCCAAACCTCCTCGGAGCGTTTTCCGCCAGCTGGCGGCACGGGCCAACCGTAAGATTATTTACATTCCGGTGGGCCAGCTCTCTCCCGCTAAGCTCAAGAGAATACGCGCGGTACACGTTTTGGACGGATACGAGCGGCGGGCGGAGGCAAAACAGTATCTTTGGTGAAATACGACATAAGTGTCAAACGTTCGATATACTTTAGGTGTCGCCGGGTATCTTTTTCATGAATAGCAGCTTTAAATGGACCGTGGTCGGCAGTTCCGCCTGTGTCGTGGTACTGCTTTTGGTGGGAGCTAGAAGCGGACACGCCGTCGCACCGGATGATGTCTACGGACACCTGAAGGTCTACACCGAGGTGCTGGAGCGTATCAAGCTGGAATACGTCGAAGACCCCGACATGAAGAGTGTCACGCTGGGCGCGATTAACGGCTTGCTGGAATCGGTAGATCCGTTTGCCAGCTACATGAACGCAGACCAATACCGGCAGTATGAAAAGGGTTTGGACGCATCAAAAGCCGGCGTTGGCTTGATTCTGGCGAAACGCTATGGATATGTGGCGGTGGTCGACGTGCTGCCCGGATCCCCGGCGGAAAAGGCCAACATCACCACGGGCGATCTGATTGAAAGCATCACCAATGTGGCCACCCGGGACATGCCGCTTGCGTACGCGGAGCAGTTGTTACGCGGGGACACGGGGTCAGCCATTGACCTCACGATTCTGCGCCTGCGCAATCCCGATCCGCAGAAGATGACGCTGACGCGCGCCGTAGTTGCTTTCCCGGACGTTACCGCGAAGCTGCTGCCGAACGATGTGGGTTACGTACACGTCAGCAGCCTGGCGGGAAACCGCGTTGCCGAGACGAAAACGAAGCTCGAGGATTTGAAGAAGCAGGGCGCGAAGTATATGGTTTTGGATCTGCGCCATTCTTCCACAGGCGAGCAGGAAAAAGGCATTGGGCTCGCCAATTTGTTCCTGGATAAAGGCGAGATCACCTATCTGCAGGGCCAGAAAACTGAGAAGCAGGATTTCACAGCCAAGCCTGAAAATGATGTGTGGACTGGTCCGCTGGTGGTAATTACGAATCGATCGACCGCCGGCGGGGCTGAGATTGCCGCATCCGCCTTGCTTGAAGGCAAACGGGCGCAGGTAGTGGGAGAACGCAGCTACGGCGACGCCAGCCTTCGCAAGACCATCCAGATGGACGATGGGGGAGCGGTCATTTTGTCGGTAGCGAAATACTATTCTCCCGCGGGTAAGGCGATTCAGGACAACGGCGTCACTCCGTCGGTGCAGCTGGCGGAAAACGACAATTCGCCGGAACTCGACCAGGACGGAAATCCGATCCCAGGCAGCGCTCCGAAGAAAACGGACGATAATCTACTGAAGCAATCTATCGAGTTGGTAACGGGCAAAACGACGATCGCTCAACTGACGAGTGAATCGAACGGTCCCGGGTCGAGCGCCGGCAACGGTCAGCGCCCGATCATTACAAACGGCCCGAAAGATCCCAGACCGTAGGATTACGCCGTCAGCGAAGTTTAGGAATCGATTCAGAAATGCCTTTGTACGAGTATCAATGTGAGAATTGCGGCGACGTTTTCGAGGTAATTCAGAAATTCGCCGATACCCCGCTCACGGTTCATGAAAAGTGTGGTGGTGCGGTTCACCGTTTGCTTTCGGCCCCCGCACTGATGTTTAAAGGCAGCGGATGGTACGTGAACGACTACGCCAAAGCAGGCAACAACGCTTCCAATGGCGGTTCCAAGAAGGGCGAATCTTCCGAAAATTCCGGCTCCAGTTCAGAAGCGAAAGACAAGGCAGCCGCCAAAAGCGAGTCCGCCAATACGAGCAAATCTTCGGAAAGTAGCTCCCCTTCCCCGGCAAGCGCCACGACGTCTAGTTCCTCTTCTGATAAAAAATAAGGGGTGACTTCCCGACGTAAGTTTTTGAGCGCGGCGGCCGGCGCCGGCGTTAGCGCCAGGCTCCTGGCAAGTTCCTCCCTGGACGAGCAGCCCGTTGCGGCTGCTTCCCATAACGATAAAATTCAAATCGCGCTGATTGGCTGCGGCGGCCAGGGGCAGGCGGATGCGCACGCCTCCGTGGCTAGCGGCCTCACCAAGCTGGTGGCGGCCGCCGATTGCTATGACGGCCGGCTGGAGCGCATGCGGGAAGTCTACGGCCGGGACACCTTCATCACAAAGAACTACCAAGAAATTCTGGCGCGGAAAGACATCGACGCCGTAATTGTGGGCGCGCCCGACCACTGGCACCGCCAGATCATGCTGGACGCATTGCACGCCAAGAAGGACGTGTATTGCGAGAAGCCCATGGTGCAGCACCTTGACGATGGGCTGCCGGTGGTGGAAGCGCAGAAGCAAAGCGGCAGAATCCTGCAGATCGGGAGCCAGCGGGTCAGCTCGGTGATTTACAAGAAGGCGCAGGAGCTATTTCGCGCGGGCGCCATCGGCAAATTGAACATGGTGGAAGCCTGGTGGGACCGGAACTCCCCGACCGGTGCCTGGCAATACGCGATTCCTACCGATGCCGATACTACGACCTGCGACTGGAATCAGTTTCAAGGGCGCGCGCCCAAGACGGAATGGGACCCCAAACGGTTTTTCCGGTGGCGCTGCTATCGCGACTACGGGACCGGCGTAGGCGGCGACTTATTCGTACACCTGTTTTCCGGCCTGCACTTCATCACCGGCGCGATTGGCCCCACGCGAGTGTTCGCCACGGGCGGCACCCGATATTGGAAAGACGGGCGCGACGTGCCGGACCTGTTTTTCGGAGTGTACGACTATCCGGAGGCTGCGGCGCATCCGGCATTCAACCTGGTGCTGCGGGTCAATTTCGAAAGCGGCGCGAAGGAAAACTCAGGCTTCCGCTTCACGGGTAGCGAAGGCATCATGACCGTGGACAACAACGTCACGGTCACATCGGCCGCGCCGGAGACGGAGCCCGGGTATACGATCGACACGTTTTCAGAGGCGGGACAGAAGGCTTTCCTGCGCTCGTATCACGCTAAATACCCCGAGTCGCGTCCTTCGGCTGCGTCCATGAAGACGGGCAGGGAGCAGACCTTCAATGCGCCGGCGCATTACAGCGACCTGACGGATCATCACCGGAATTTTGCGCTTTCCGTGCGCTCCCGGAAGCCGGTGGTGGAAGACGCGGTGTTCGGCTTTCGCGCGGCGGGTCCGGCGCTGGTATCGAACATCAGCTACTTTGAAGAGCGCGTGGTGGAGTGGAATCCCGTGACCATGCAGATCACGACGCAGGGGAAGGCTTAAGGACAGCGCATGTACTCTTCCAAGAACTACTCACCGAATGACGCGATTCAGATTGCGCTGATTGGAGCGGGAGGCATGGGCCAGGGAGATGCGCAGCTGGCCGCTTCCCTGCCCGGCGTCAAACTGGTGGCGGCCTGCGATTGCTATGACGGGCGCCTGCAGCACATGAAAGAGGTGTACGGGAACGACACCTTCACCACGCGCGACTACAAAGAAATAGTGGGGCGCAAGGACATCGATGCTGTGATTATCGCGACACCCGACCACTGGCACTCGCGCATTTCGGTGGACTGTTTGAACGCCGGCAAACACGTCTATTGTGAAAAGCCGATGGTGCATGCCGTTGAAGAGGGCCGATCCATCATTGAGGCGCAAGCAAACGCGAGCAAAGTGTTTCAGGTGGGCAGCCAGTACCGCAGTTCCATGACCTACCTGAAGGCGCGCGAGCTATTTCAGGCAAACGCGATCGGCAAGCTTAATTCCGTGGAAGCCTGGCTCGACCGGAACAGCGCGATTGGGGCGTGGGAGTACTCGATTCCCGCGGACGCCGGCCCCGGTACCTGCGACTGGAAACAGTTTCAAGGCAGCGCTCCGAAACATCCCTGGGACGCAGCGCGCTTTTTCCGCTGGCGCAATTATCGGGACTACGGTACCGGCGTGGCGGGCGATTTGTTCGTGCATCTGCTGACCGGCCTGCACACGGTGACCAGTTCTACCGGCCCGACGCGCATTTACGCCACCGGCGGAACGCGTTATTGGAAAGACCGCGATGTGCCCGACGTGATGCTGGCCACTCTGGATTATCCGGAGACCGAAGCGCATCCGGCGTTCAACGTACTGCTGCGCGTGAACTTCAAGAGCGGGCTGCCGGAAGAGTCGTTTGGGGTGAAGTTCATCGGCAGCGAAGGCGTGATGACAACGGGCAACAAGGGCGTCCGCGTGGAAAAAATGGCGCAATCGGATTCACAGGATTACTCCATAAACAGTTTCCCCGAAGCCATGCAGAAGCAACTGCTGGGGAAGTGGAAGGAGACGCACACCACGCCGGAGTCGCAAGTGCGGCAGGAGAGCAGCCAGTTTTTCGATACATCGGCTGACCGGTCGCAATGGGAACATCACAGGAACTTCTATCGCTCCATCCGCGAGGGAACTCCGCTGGTGGAGGATTCGACTTTCGGCTTACGCGCGGCGGGTCCGGCGCTGCTCACGAATGAGAGCTTGTTTCAGCGGAAGATTATGCGTTGGGATCCGCAGAACATGACGGAATCCAAGGGCTAACGAATCAGCACGAGTGAGACGCCATCCCAAGCGGACTTGCCGGAGTTTGGCGGTGTTGAATCGGACATAGGCATCACGCCCACCGTGTTCCGCGGCAAGCCAAATCGTTCGCTGATGTAGATCTGGACGACAGAGGCGCGGTGCCTTGCCCGTATGAACCGTTCGCTGGACGAACCTTGCATTGCATATCCTTCCACGATAAGCGGGTTGTTCGGTAGGTATGAAATGAGAGCACCAATTGCAGCATCGACCTGCAATTGACCTTCTTTCGTCAATTCCTCCCTATCATCAGACCCAGGGGAGAATAGCTCATTCGTGCTCAGCCAAATGCGTTCAGAGGAATGTCCCTTCAGGAATTTGCTCGACCGGTATTGAGCCGGCGTCATTTGATCTAAGTTGAAATACCCACGCCTTTTGAAGAACCCGCGTAAAAGAAAGTTGTGTTTGAGCGCTTCGGTAACGGCCGCTAAGTTAGTCATGCTTGTCCGCGCGCCGGCAATGGTGTCGCGCAGATTCGCGGCGGCGTTTTCGTCTCCCGGCTGGCTATTCGTAACCGTGGCGACCGCCTGGTTTAGCTTCTCCGTTATTTGGCGGGCGTTTTCAAGCACGGCTTGCGTCCGACCCAACAAATCCCGCTGCTGAAGCTCGGCCATCATGTCATTCATGCGGGCGGAGGACCTGTTCAAGTTGAGAGAGGATTGACGTGCATTATCTACTATTTGGTCAACAGAGCCGGCAAGCTTCTGGTCTTTGAGAAGTTTCCCGATCGTTCCCTGGCCCTGTCAACCT
>Ga0193743_1001437_pt1 | contig 17750 bp, 13 predicted proteins | sample L2c2metaG_FD_143038 | JGI IMG/M metagenome (GOLD analysis project Ga0193743, IMG submission 143038) | Soil microbial communities from a riparian zone of the East river system, Colorado, United States - L2c2 | ecosystem: Environmental > Terrestrial > Soil > Riparian zone | place: USA: East River...
TGCCATGATCTCTCTGGATTTAACCCGCGGAGCGCCGCTCATCGACCGGGGCAAGCTGCATCTGGTCAAGGGCCGCGAAATTTCTATCTGCCATCACTGCAAAAAGAGCCTCAGCCGCAAGAGCTTACTGCGCTGCAATGAGTGCCGGCACGATTTCTGCCCCAATTGCCTGGATGCCTGCCGCTGCTACACGCAGGGTGGCTCCCGCGTCGGTTCGCGCCGCCGGCAGCAGCCACGGCATCTCGCCCTGGTCACCGGCACCAGCGCCAGCCCCCAGACCTTTCATCTGAGGTAACCGCTCGCAGTTTCCCATTTTGGGAGCGGCGTGCTCGATTCCCGAAACGGGTTACGACCGGCGCCGCACGCATTCTTCATAGAGCCGCAGATACTCTCCTGCCGGCTCTCGCCACGAATAGTCCTTCGCCATCCCATTCCGTTGCAGCGCCTGCCAGGCAGCCTTGTCCGTGAAGGTCGCGAATGCCCTGTCCAACGCGGCCATGAAGTGGCTCGGTTCATAGGGATAGAACTTGAAGCCTGTCCCCGTCTGGGCCGCGGGATCCCATTCGTCAATCGTGTCATCCAGCCCGCCGGTCGCATGCACCACCGGCACAGTCCCATACTTCAGACTGTAGATCTGGCTCAACCCGCATGGCTCATAGCGCGACGGCATCAGGAAGATATCGGCGCCGGCTTCGATCTTGTGCGCCAAGGTGTCGTCATACGCCACCTTCACCGCAATACGGCCGGGATATTTCTCCGCAAATGAGCGAAACAGCCCTTCGTAGTAAGGCTCGCCCGTGCCCAGCACCACCAGCTGCAGGTCGCGCGTCATCAGCTCGGGCATGATCTCCGCCAGCAGATCAAAGCCCTTCTGCGTCGAAAACCAGGAGATGATCCCCAGCACCGGCGTGCTGTCGCTGGCACTCTTCACCCCGAAGGCGTGCAGCACGTCGCGGCGGCAGTCGCGCTTCCCTTGCATGCGCTCCGGTGTATAGTGCGCGGCAATCTTGCGGTCCGTCTCGGGATTCCACTCGTCGTAATCCACACCGTTCAGGATTCCCGTCAGGTCCGCCGAGCGTTTTTGCAAAACGCCCTCCAGTCCTGCGCCCAGTTCGCGCGTCTGAATCTCCTGCGCATACCGTGGGCTTACCGTACTCAGCGTGTCCGCGTAGATGATGCCGCCCTTCAGGAAGTTCGCCTGACCGTAGAACTCAAGGCCGTCCACGGTGTACACATCCGGGGGCAGATCGAGCCGCTCGATAATCTGCGGAGGGAATAGCCCCTGATGTCCCGCGTTGTGAATCGTCAGCAGGCACGGCACGTTGCGCAGCACCGGGTCGAAGTAGTAGAGCGACCGCAGCATCACCGGCACCAGCGAGGCATGCCAGTCGTGTGCATGGATGAGATCCGGCACGCCAAGCTGCTTTACCGCCTCAATCACCGTGCGGCTGTATAAGCCGAAGCGCTCTGCATTGTCGCTATACTCGCCGCCCTGCGCGCCATACAGCCCTTCTCGATCAAACAGCTCCGGGCAGTCGAAGAAATAGAAGCGCACGCCATTGCGTATGCCGCCATCCAGCACTGTTACAAACCGGTTGTAGGAGTGGAATGGAATGGTGATGCTGGGGATGGCGATCCGGCGCTCCGTCATGTGCTTCTGCACCTGCCGGTAGTACGGCAGATAGACCGTTACCTGATGCCCCTGCCGCGCCATCTCGCGCGGCAACGCTCCCACAACATCGGCCAGGCCGCCCGTCTTTGCGAACGGCACACACTCGGAGGCCGCGTACACAATATGCATTCCCGCTCCGCCCCTCTACACTGCAAATACCGCTGCTCGCTAACGATGACAGCAGCACATCGCCCGATTCTATCGCCCCAGAGCATCTCGACTACAAATGCAGAAGAAAGCGCGCCTCGGTCAGAACTTCCTGGTAGATGCAGATGCCTGCCGTCGCGTCGTAGCCGCGCTCGGCAATATGGCACAGGACTCCGTCCTCGAGATCGGCCCCGGCCAGGGCGCGCTCACCCGGCTGCTTGCCCGCTCTGCCGGGCATCTCACGCTGATCGAGTACGACTCCGCCCTCGCCGCAGCTCTCGCCACCGAATTTGCCGCAGTGCCCAACGTCGAGGTTCGCCACGCCGACATCCTCAGCCTCGACATCACGGCGCTGGCCAGCGAGCGCAACCCACTCGCCGTCGTCGGCAATCTCCCCTACTACATCACCTCGGAGATCCTGCTCCACCTCGTTGCGCATTACGCCACCATCGATCGTGCCGTGCTCATGGTGCAGCGCGAAGTCGCCGAGCGCGTCGCCGCGTCGCCTGGCACCAGCGATTACGGCGTCCTCAGCGCCACCATGCAGCTCTACGGCACGGTCGAGTTGCTCTTCACCCTCCCGCCGAGCGCCTTCGCGCCACCGCCCGAGGTCTATTCGAGCGTCGTCCGCTTCCACGTACAGCCACGCTTCGAAGAGCTTGGCGTCACCGCCCAACGGTTCATTCCATTCATGCGTGCCAGCTTTGCGCAGAAACGCAAAACCTGGGCCAACAACCTGCGCAACGCCGGCCATAACGCAGGAGCAATCGCGGCAGCCCTCAGCAACGCCGGCCTGAGCGCAAACGTACGTGCCGAAGCCGTCGATCTCCCCGGCATGGCGACTGTCTTTCGCACTCTGACCGCTTCCTGACCAAACACCAAAGCGGCGAGGAGTCATCCTCGCCGCTTCAGCAGTAGTTCCAGCTTAGCGATGCCCGGTGGGTCCGCCGCTCGGACGTGGCGCGCTCATCGGCGGTGCTGACATGCGCGGTTGCGGTGCTGACATGCGCGGTTGCGGTGCCGACATGCGCGGTGCCGGCGGTGGCGAGGATACGCGTGGTTGCGGCGGTGGTGAGTAGGCCCTCGGCGGCGCCATCCGCGGTGCCGGGGGCGGTGTATACGTCCGCGGCGCCGGCATGCCCGATGGACGTGACGCTGGCGGCGTGACGCGCTGCGGCGCCGGCATCACCGGCCGCGGCGATCCCAGCGGCGGTGTTGGCCGGAAGGCCGGCCGAGTCGGCACCACCGTGGGCGGCTTTGAGGCAACCGGCGCGTCACCCCGTGTGGAGCGTATCGGAGGCTGCACGCGCACGCTGTCGCCGCCACCGCCCACATGGCCATAGCTGCGTCCCACTGGTCCGGTCGTCACGCCTCCACCCGTGCCCCTATAAGAAAGCACGCCTGGAGCGTCAACCACCGGCAACGGATCTACCCGGCGACCGTCAATTCGCACTGGCTGCGTGTGATGGTTGGTGAAGCCGCGTGCCGGCAAGAATGGTCCACGCGTTACCGCCACTACCTTGTTCCCGGTGCTCGGCGGTCCGATGTGCCCACCGGGGATAGGACGCGGCGGTTGCCGCCAGCCGTGAGGCGTATTCCAAACTGTCACCGTCGGCTGCCAGCCCAGTCCGCACTGTCCAGGGATCCATCCCCAGCCCATGCTGTTCCAGTAATTCCACGCGCCGCAGTGATACGGCAGCCATCCCCACGGATAACCCGAGATCCATGTATAGCCCCACCCTGGATAATTGGCCCAGTAGCCGTTTCCATATGGGTCCCAGCCCGCAGGCTGATTGTTCGGCACCCAGACGTTTCCGTAGTCCTCCGCCGGATACCAGTCGCCGTTGGCGTCCAGGTCGTCCCAGCCAGGCTCGTTCGAGGCGCCGCTGGTCTCTCGCGCGCTCGTCTGCTGCTCTGCCTGCTGCGCGATCTGGTTGTCGCGGTCCTGGTTCCACTGATCCCACGTGTCGCCCTGGACTGCGGCCGTCGTCACGCTCGAAGCATCATTGGCATCAAAGTGCAGACTGCGTCCTTCTTCCACCGTCTGGTCGAAGGCCCCGCTCGCGGACGCGCGCACCGTCCCCACCAGGACGGACAGATCAGGCGCGCTGTCCAGGTTGATGCGAAAGATGGAGTTGCTTACCGGCTGCGCCACGGCGGCATTGAAGTGCACGGTAAAACGCTGGCCGTTCGCTGTGTTCAGTTCGAAGTAGCCGAGACCGGAGACCATCGTCAGCTCCGTCGGCTCATTGCGCGTATCGGCGCCCGGCAGCTTATCCAGGCGAAGCTCGCTGTTCGGCGTCACCCGCGCCACACTGCCGTCCGTGAACTCCACCTCCGCCTGGCCATCGTCGCCAGTCGAAAGCCTGTAACCCGCCAGCAGCGGCATGTTCGCCAGCGCCTGGTCGAACTGCGTCGTTTCGCCCTGCAGGATCTTGACCTGTCCCTGCACATAGCTCAACCGAACCAGTGCCGTCGTGTCAGGCGCCTGTGCCAGGGCCGTCCCGGCGCCCATTACCAAAGCAAGAAACGAAACCAACAATCGGTGTGCACGCACGGGCCCACCTCCTTGAGTCCAGTGCCGTTAACGGTGCTATGCCGCGATCGGACTCAGTGGCTACTAGTTAGAACACGCAATCCTGCAGAAGGTCGCAGTCATCTCATTCGATAAATGCGCAATCGTCACGTGATTGATGAAGCAAAGCTGAAGGTGGTGATCTATTCCGGCGTAAAGACGCGCAACACCGATCACTTGCTCGCTACTTCGTCACAATTCCGCCCGCATCGATGATTGCCAGCAGGTGCCGCGCCCGCTTTTGCGCCCGCTGCAGCACGGCATCGTCTTTCACAATCGCGAGCAGTATCGGCGCTATGTTGCCGAGCTCCAGCGCCTGCCCGTTCTGCGCCATCTGCTCCAGCGTTTCCAGCTCGGCATCCAGGCTCAGCCGTCCGTGATCGTGCTCCAACTGAAGCCGCCGCCCTTCTTCCAGTGTTGCAGCAATGCCTTGCATTTCCGTCGTAAGCCACTGAATTTTAGGGTCTTTGCTGTAGTTGTAATCACAGCCTCCGCGGCCGTCTGCACCCTGGTAGCTCAACTCCTTCTTCCCGGTAAAAGCCACGTGTGCATCGCCGTTCTCGCAAGCCATGTTGAAGAATTTCTTCGCGCGCGCGATCTCAAAGATGCGCTCGACCGTTGGCGATGTCACCTGGATTGAACGGTCCTGTCCTTCGCTCGGCAACGCGACGGTATCCTGCGGGCTGGACGGTCCCGCATCTGCATGAAAGTGGCCCGTTCCGTCCTCATGAAGCGTGATCAAGTACTTGGCCGGCTGCAACTGCGCATTTTCGAAATGGAAAGTCACCGTCGCCGGCGCCTGAGCAGCCAGGTATGGCACTCCCGCGAGCGCAATGACTAGAAAGCCCGCAGCCCGCATCTACCGTGACCTCATAGGTGACACAACGCACTGCGCCGCCAGCGTTTGTGCGGTGTGGATGTGGCAGATCGCAATCGCCAGCGCGTCCGCAGCGTCCGCAGGCTCCGGCTCGCGCTCCAGTTCCAGCAACCGCGCCACCATGAACTGCACCTGCTCCTTCTTCGCGAGGCCATAACCTACCACGGAAGACTTCACGGTTAGCGGCGCATACTCGGCAATCGGCAGCCCCATGTTCGCCGCCGCCAGCAGCGCCACGCCGCGCACCTGCCCCAGCTTGAGCGCCGACTTTGCATTCGCGGAAAAGAAGACGTCTTCGATTGCGACCACCACCGGTTCATGCAGCGTCATCAGCGCGGTCAACTCGGCATACACACGCGCCAGCCGCGCTGCCATGGTCTCTTTTTTCGAAAGCACGATTCCGCCGGCAGCAATCGCGCGCAGCCGCGGCACGCGCGGCGTCTCATCCACTTCCACTACGCCGTAGCCGGTGCACTCTGTGCCGCAATCGATCCCAAAGACCCGCATGGCAGGAGTCTAACTCGGAAGCACCGGCGGACGGCAGTGTAAGCCGCGGTTCTTGTCCGTTACCTGTGAAGCAGGGTCGCGATCTCGTCCCACCCATAGGCGACGTCCGATAGTTGTGCGCCACCAATCTCGATGGTCTTCTGCGCCACCCGCCTGCCGCCGAGGCGCTCGTAGAACCCGCACCAGGGGTTCTCCTCCAGCGCCCAGACCACCGGCCGCAGCAGGCCATCTTGAAGGAGACGGTGGGCCAGCCCACGCATCAATTCCCTGCCGGCGCCGCGCCCCTGCGACGCGGCAAGCACGTACAGCGTGTAGATCTCGGAGTCATAGTTCAGAGCGGCGACATGAACGCCATCGTGCAGAATGCCGCCGCTGATGAAGCCGTGAACAGCGCCAGCATCTTCTGCAACAAAGACGTGCACACCCTCGCGTACAAGCCACTCGTCCCATTGCCTTGCCCGCGCGTCCAGGTCCAGCGAATCCAGAAACGCCTGCGGCACAATGCCTTGATACGTCGATCGCCACGTATCGACGTGCACACGAGCGATTCCGGGCGCATCGGCGGCTGTTGCCTGTCGAATGGTGATCATGTCGATTCGCCGGACGCGCTGCTCAACTGACCCGCGAAACACCCTCCACCGGCGAGCTCGCTGTCGCATACAGCTTGCGCGGCATCCGTCCCGCGACGAAGCTCTCGCGCCCGGCCAACACGGCGTGCTGCATCGCCTCAGCCATCAGCACCGGATTCTTCGCCGTCGCAATCGCCGAATTGATCAGCACTGCATCGGCTCCCATCTCCATCGCCATCGCCGCTTCGGCGGCCGAGCCGATGCCCGCATCCACGATCAGCGGCACCGCGGTGATCATCTCGCGCAGGATGCGCAGGGTCGCCGTGTTCTGCAGCCCCATGCCGCTGCCGATCGGCGCTGCCAGCGGCATCACTGCAGCCGCTCCCACATCCACCAGCCGCTTCGCAAACACGATGTCGTCCGACGTATACGGCAGCACGGTGAAGCCCTCCTTCACCAGCACGCGCGTCGCTTCGACCGTTGCCTGTACATCGGGATAGAGCGTCGCCTGGTCGCCGATCACTTCGATCTTCACCCAGTCCGACAATCCCACCTCACGCCCCAGCCGTGCCGCGCGGATCGCTTCCTCCGCCGTGTAGCAGCCTGCAGTATTCGGCAGAAGAAAGTAGCGCTGCGGATCGATGAAGTCCAGCAACGATTCCTTCGTGCGGTCCAGGTTCACCCGCCGCACCGCCACCGTCACCATCTCCGCGCCGGAGGCCTCGATCGCCCGCTGCGTCTCCGCGCCATCCTTGTACTTGCCGGTGCCAACGATCAGCCGCGACTGAAAGGCACGTCCCGCAATCACCAGTGGTTCCATACGGTGTAGTTTATCGCTACAAAGAGAAAAGCCCGCACCATATTGGCTGCGGGCCTTCCCGGTGATCTGTTGGAGTTGACCTGAGACGTGCACGCTTCTCTATTTCGCCCGTCTGCCTCCCAATCTGGCAGTTCAGGCTATGAAGTGGGCCTCAGCGAAGAACGTTCTGTATTCGCCAGGTCTAGAGCATGTACGCCCTAAGCCTCAGTCACCTCACGTACTGTGATCGAACAACTACCGTCAGAAGTTTTCATTCGCTGGATCATCCTCCTTTCCCGTGTACCTCCAACCTATCGCCGGTCCGGATAGCCGTCAAGCGTGTGCGTTTCAAAAAAAGATGGCCGCGGTATCCTTGTCGGGTACGCGCAGCGGACCCGCTCCCCTCACCATGACGCGAACCTTCAGGCCTCTGTTCACGCGAAGCAACCGCGCAGCCAATCTCACTATCGTGCTGCTGCTCTCCTTCGGGCTCGCCGCTGCTGCCCTGTTCTTCGCCGCACTCGATCGCTTCCTGCTCAGTCCTCTCGATGTGCCCCATCCGGAGACGCTCGTGCGCGCCATCGAGCAGCAACCTCCAGTCATCAATTCGGAGTGGTTTTCCTACAACACGTACGGAGCGATGCGCGCCCTGCACAGCCTGCGCGAGATCGCCGTCGAGGGCAACTTCAACGCCGCGGTCTCCCTGAGCAGCGGAGCGCACGTGGATGTCCGCCCCATTCTTGCCCAGATGGTTTCCGGCAACTACTTCTCCATGCTTGGCGCAACAGCCGCCATGGGACGCACCCTTGGTCCCGCCGATGAACATGCCGGCGCCTCCGGTGTGCCCGTCGTCCTCAGCCAGCGCTTCTGGACACGCGCCCTCGCCAACTCGCGCACCGTCCTCGGTTCTACGCTTACGATCCAGGGCAAGCCATTCGTCATCGTCGGCATCATGCCGCACACCTTCTTCGGCACCCGCATCGACGAGAGCCCGGACGTGTGGCTGCCCCTCAGCGCGCAGCCGCTACTCTCCAACAAATCGCTCACCGATCCCGATCCTGACCGCCACTTCACCATCCTCGCTCGCCTGCAATCCGGCGTCACATTGTCGCAGGCGCAGCAGGAGTTTGCTGCGGTCTATCGTGCGATGCCGCCAAACGGCCCGCGTGGGCAAGGTTCTCTCGTACCCATCGCCGACAGCACATTCGCGCTGCGCGATGCCTTCCGCCATGCGCTCACGCTGCTGCTGTGGGGACTCGCCGCACTCCTGCTGATGATGTGCGCGAACGTCGGCGGCCTGCTGCTGGCGCGCACCGCCCGCCGCGAGCGCGACACCGCGGTCCGCATCGCCCTCGGCGCCAGCCGCACACGTCTCTTGATGGCAGCGATGCTCGAATCCGTCGCCCTCGGTCTCGCCGGCGGCTGCGGCGGCATTGCGCTTGCCTTCGCCGGGGCACCATTCTTCATCCGGCTGCTGCCTCTGGGGCACGATGCAACTTCTCTATCGCTTGCGCCAAACCTCACCATCGCGCTGTTCGCGCTTGCCCTGGCCCTTCTGCTCAGCATCCTCTTCGGTGCTGTTCCTGCATGGCTCTCATCGCGTGCCATGCCGCAACACACGCTGCGGCGCGGCGCCTCCACCAGGCGCGCAAGCAGGCTCAGCCGTGCTCTGCTCGCTCTGCAGACCGCGCTTACGCTCGTTCTACTTGTCGAAACCGGACTCATGCTGCGCACCTTCGCCGCTTTGCGCCACACCGATCCCGGCTTCGATGTGTATCATCTGGTCGCTTTTACACTCGTTCCCGAGATTGGCGGCCCGAACGCTCATGTCGCTTCCACGTTCCCGCCCGATCTTCCCGAAGACCTGCTGCAGCGGGTCCAGCAGTTGCCGGGCGTGCGCCGCGCCAGCGTCGCAGGCGCGGCACTCATGAATCGCATCGGCTTCAAGACCTCCGTCGCCATGCCCGGCCAAAACATCGTTGGAAGCTCCTTTCTCAACACCAGCCTCAACAAGGTCTCCAGCAACTTCTTCGAGACGATGAGCATGCCCATCCTGAACGGCCGCGCCTTCACTGCGGCAGACGCGAACGTCGAGAATCCCGCGCCCGTGGTCATCAACGAGGCGTTTTCGCAGACATTCTTCCCGGGCCAAAATCCAATCGGCAAAACCTTCGGCGCCGGCACACCAGTCGAGACAGCAAAGGCCGACAACCGTGACATAGGCGTAGTGGGCGACTCCAAATACCGCTCACTCCGCGAGCCCCTGCTGCCCATCTTCTACTCGCCCATGCAGTTGCGCACCTACGAAGGAACGGAGTTCCTCTACGTCCGCACGCAAGGGCCGCCGGAAACCGTCATCGCAGCCGTGCACAACACGCTCGCTCAGCTCGATCCACGGCTGCCCTTCTCCGAGATCGTCACCATGCGGCAACAGGTCTCCGACTCGCTCTGGCAGGAGCGCCTGCTCGCCGTTCTCGCCGCCACCTTTTCCATCGTCTCGATCCTGATGGCGGCCATCGGCCTCTACGGCCTGCTCGCCTACGACGCGAGCCAGCGCACCCGGGAGTTTGGTATTCGTATCGCGGTCGGCGCACAGCGCGGCAGCGTCGTCTCGCTGCTGCTTCGCGATCTCGTGCGCATTGTGCTCCCCGGCGTGGCAGCAGGCGTACTCTTGTGCGTTCTGCTAAGCCGTCTGGTCGCATCGGCGCTCTACGGTATCCGCCCTTCGGACCCAGTCTCGTTCAGCGCCGCACTGCTCACTGTTTGCGTCATCGCCGCGGCGGCAAGCTGCCTGCCTGTATGGCGCACGCTTCGCATCGATCCTGCCGCCATCCTGCGCGACGAATAAGCCTCACGCCAGCGCGTGGAAGTACTCCTCGCGCTCCACCACATCCAGTGGTCTTCCGAACAGCTCGCTCAGCCGCTCGGCCGTCAACAGATCACGTTTTGTTCCATCTGCCGCGATGCGGCCGTCGCGCATCAGGATCACGCGATCGATCTCCGGCAGCACATCCGGCAGATGATGCGTCACCAGCAGCAATCCGGTGCCCTGCTGTGTGAGCCGCCGCAAGGTCTCGCGCAGCTCGCGTTGCGCGCGCAGGTCCAGCGCATTGGACGGCTCGTCCAGCAGCAGCATCTCCGGCCCGTGCACCAGCGCACGCGCAATCATGATGCGCCGCGCCTCACCCGCCGACATCTCGCCCACCGGCTTCGCCGCAAGACGAGTTGCCTCCATCAGCGCCAGCGCTTCTGCAGCCCGGTCGCGCATCTCCGCCGTCACCACCAGGTGCGGCCACAAGGTCGAGCTCGCAAAAAATCCCGACACAACTGCATCGCGCCCCGGCGTATGCGCTGTGCTCGGCCCCGGCAGCTCCGTCGAGACCACCCCCAGCCGTTTGCGCAGCTCCTCCACCACCCAACGCTCGCGCCCGAAGATCCGCACCGACGATCCCGCTCGCGCCAGCGGATAGCACTCGCACGTCAACACCTTGATCAGGCTCGATTTGCCGCAGCCATTCGGGCCCAGGATCACCGCGTGCTCGCCCCGCTTGATCGCCAGGTCGATCCCATGCAGCACCACTGCCTCGCCGCGCGCCACGTGCACATCGCGCAGCTCCGCGAACCATTCCGTCGATTCATTTATCTGGATCATCTCTCTTGTTAGAGTAAAAGCTTCATGGACACAATCACTTCCCTGCCACGCGGATTTCTCTGGGGAGCCGTGCGCGCCGGCATCAAGCCGAGTGGCCGCGCCGACCTCTCTGCCATCGTCGCGCCCGAGACCGCCGCCGCCGCCGCCCTCTACACGACCAACAAGATCCAGGCCGCGCCGCTCATCATCGATCGCCGCCATCTGGCCGCGAATGCTGGCCGCATCCACACTGTGCTCATCAATGCGGGCAATGCCAATTGCGCTACCGGCGACGCCGGCATTACCGCCGCCAGGCAGTGCTGCGATGCCGCAGCGGAAGCCTTCGGCTGCGATCCGCAGGCGGTCTTCCCGTCATCTACGGGCATCATCGGCGTGCCGCTTCCCGTCGAAAAAGTCCGTGCTGCATTGCCCGCGCTGAGCGCCGCCGTCGGCGACACACCCGAACACTTCGCCAGCGTCGTCGCTGCCATCATGACCACCGATACGCGGCCCAAGACCGCCCACGCTACGCTGGAGATCGATGGGCGTCAGGTCAGGCTCGCCGGCATCGCCAAGGGCGCAGGCATGATCCATCCGCAACTCGCCGCCGCACCCCATGCCACCATGCTCGTCTACCTCTGCACCGACGCGGCCGCCGATCCCGCGCTGCTGCAGCACCTGCTCACCGGCGCCGCGGAGACCAGCTTCAATCGCATCTCCATCGATGGCGACACCTCCACCAACGACACCGTCCTGCTACTCGCCAGTGGCGCATCCGGCGCGACTCTCAACGACGGCAACGCCACTCCGTTCGCCTCCGCGCTCAGCGAAGTCTGCACCTCACTGGCAAAGCAGATCGTCGCCGATGCCGAAGGCGCAACCCATCTGGTCGAGCTCAATGTTCGTGGCGCCGCCTCCGACGCCGACGCCCTCCGCGTCGCCCGGGCCATCGCGCACTCGCCGCTGGTCAAGACTGCCTGGGCGGGCAGCGACCCCAACTGGGGCCGACTGATCGCCGCCACCGGCTACTCCGGTGCACAGGTTGATCCCGCACGCATCTCCATCCGTCTTGGGGATTTGGTGATCTGCGAACATGGCGGCCGCGCCGTGGGCTTCGACGAGGAGGCCGCGCATCGGTACCTGAGCCAGACCGAGTTCACCGTTTCCATCGACCTCGGACTCGGCAACGGCACTTGCCGTTTCTGGACCTGCGATCTCACCCGCGAATACGTCTCCATCAACGCCGAGTACTCCACCTGAGGCGTCGATCCGGAGCAATCGGCCACACACCTTGCGCGACATCTTTTCTTCGTTCGGCGCCCTGCAACGAAAGTAGTGCATGGCGTGCAACCCTCGATAAACACTGCATGAATCGCGCACGCGCCGCCCTTGTGCACAGGCTTATGCACACTTCTGTTGAAAAGCGCGCGTTGCGCATCGCGGAAAGCTGTGGCACTCTGGCCGTTTTTCACAAACGGTATCGTTCCGGCAAGGGATATGGACGCAGCTTTTCCGTCAAGAAAAGCTGCTCTTCTCAGATGCAGGCCGACGACGGTATTTGTGAAAACGGCCTGGCGCACGCCTCCCGCTTCAGCTTTTTGGGATCGCAATCGACTGAGTCTCCTCATGCGTGCGCGGTCGCTGCAACGCGGCGCGACGGTTTCGACAGGCGCCGGAGCGAACCCTGCTCTACAATCGTTTGCAACCGCCGTATGGTTTTTCCCGTTCGAAGATATTTCAAGGACTCCTGCTGAACATGCCAAGAAGGCCGAGTGCGGCTACCACCGCCGCCACACCGCATCCCCTCATTTCGAATCAACGGCTCCAGCATCTCTACGTCACCCTGCTTCGCGCGCGCCTGCTGCGCCGGCGCAATCCGCTTAAAGAGAATGCAGCCTCGCTTGTCGTGCGCGAAGCAATCGTCACCGGAACTGTGACCCACCTTGAAGACGGCGACGCAGTCATGCCCGTCTCCGGCGACCGCCTCGCTGCCCTGGCACGCGGCCATAACCTGCGCCGCATTGTCACCGCAGGATCGCTGCCCGGCGTCCTCTCCGCTGCGCGTACGGCCGAAGCCCGCTTCGCCATCGCCACCGGCTATGCCCTGGCCCAGCAAGGCACAAAGCACGTAGCCCTCGCCTTCAGCGGACCAGGCCTCACCTCTCTCGACGCGCTACGCGCCTCTCTGGCTTACGCCGCACAACACAAGCTGGGAATTGTCTTCGTTATCGAGAGCGCCGCCGACGCCGACCTCAGCAGCGCGCGCAATACAGAGCCGCTGGGCCTCTACGGCATTCCGGTCGACGGCAACGATGTCGTCGCCATCTATCGCGTCGCGCAGGAAGCTATCCATCGCGCCCGGCGCGGCGTTGGCCCTACCCTGATTGACTGCAAACCCTGGCCGCTGGATGGCGCTCCCGATCCCGTACGCCGGCTGGAACAGGCACTCGAGCGTCGTGGACTGCCAACCGGCAAACTGAAGCAGCAAACCCTCGCCGCATTCAAGAGAGAGCTGAGCGTAGCTGGCCGAAAGCGACGTTAGCGAACCAGGCTTAGAGTTTCACTCGAAGATCTCCGCCGCTCATCTCCGCCGGCTGTTCGAGACCGAGCATCGCCAGTACCGTCGGCGAGATGTCCCGCAGGGAGCCACCTTCGCGCAGCCGGTACTTCGCGGCTTCTTCGCTCACCAGCAGAAACGGCACAGGATTCGTGGTGTGGGCGGTATGCGGGCCGCCGGTCACTGGATCGACCAGCAACTCCGCATTCCCATGGTCCGCGGTAATCAGCATGGAGCCACCCGCCTGCCGCAGCGCCGTGTAGAGCTGACCCAGGCAGGCGTCCACGGTTTCCACGCCGCGAATTGTCGGCTCCAGCTTGCCCGAATGCCCTACCATGTCGGCGTTCGCGAAGTTCACCACAATCAGTTGAAAGGCCGTATCTGCCACCGCCTTGGTGACGACGTCCGCGATGCCGCGTGCGCTCATTTCCGGCGCCAGGTCGTAGGTCGCCACCTTCTGCGACGGCACCATCTGCCGGTCTTCGCCGGGAAACTCCTTCTCGATGCCTCCGTTGAAGAAGTAGGTGACGTGGGCATACTTTTCCGTCTCCGCTACGCGCAGGTTGCGCAGTTGCGCGTTCGCAAGACGGTTGGCCAGCAGATTCTCCATCGACTCCGGCAACAGAATCATCGGAACCTTGAACTGCTTGTCGTACTGCGTCATCGAGAGGTAGTGCAGGCCCTTGGGGACCTCGAAGCGCGGGATCGTCTTATCCAGATCTTCGGCCCCGGGCAGATCACGGCCACCCTCGCCCGTCAATCCGCTCTCCCGCGCCAGAACACGTGTGATCTGCCGTACACGGTCCGCACGATAGTTGAAACAGATGCAGACATCTTCATCGCGCACCCGCCCCACTGGCGCGCCTGCCGCATCCGCCACAACGAAAGGGATGACGAACTCGTCCGTCACACCTTGGCTGTAGCTCTCCTTCACCCGCGCGATGGCGTCCGTATGCGAGCCGCCTTCGGCAGTGCCCTTGACCACGGCATCGAAGGTTAGCCGCTCGCGCTCCCAACGCCGATCGCGGTCCATTGCAAAGTAGCGGCCGCTCACCGTCGCCAGCCTGCCCACGCCGATCTCCTGCATCGCGCGAGCGAGCGCCTCCAGGTACCCCGCGCCGCTCGTTGGCAGCGTGTCGCGGCCATCCAGAAAGGCATGCACGTATACCCGCTCGGCGCCCCGCATCTTGGCTGCACGCAGCAGCGCATAGAGATGCTTCTGCTGCGAGTGCACGCCGCCGTCTGATAACAGTCCCAGCAGATGCAGCTGCCGCCCACCCTCGCATGCGCGATCGATCGCGCGCACAATCTCGGGATGCTCGTAGAAGCTGCCGTTCGCGATCATCGCATCGATGCGAGTGATATCCATCGACACCACGCGCCCCGCGCCAATGTTCAGGTGCCCCACCTCGCTGTTGCCCATCTGCCCATCCGGCAGTCCGACGAAGTGATCCGAGGCATGCAGCAGCGTGTTGGGAAACTCACGCAGCAGCCGGTCGTAATTCGGTTTCCGCGCCTGCGCAATTGCATTCGCTTCGCGCTCCGCGCGATATCCCCATCCATCCAGAATGGCCAGCACCAGCGGTCGTTGCATCTTCTTCTCTCCTGAGTTCATGAACAAATCCATCTCATCGCAATATGTATGGGCAAGAATCGGTCATCGTGTGGCAGCGGCGCCGGCCCCCAGGCAGTATGAGGAATCCAGCCGAAGACGGTATATCGCGAATTCCTCTTGATTCTCCCCCTCTCTTCCGCCCGGCACCTTCTCCACCATGCGCTCTACTGCGGAGCGTCGCTGCGGCGGACCGGAATAGCTCGCGATCCGTTCCGGCGTCGCATACGGCAGCGGCGGCAAGGGCTGACTTTGCTCCCCGTCTGGCCAGATGAGAAAGGCGGCGGTAGCGCGGCAGGCGTCCCGCATGGGCGCCGGAAGACCTGGGCGTCCTGGCGTGCTGGCGCGGCCCAGGCTCGACCAATCCACCGGATGCCGGTAATCGGCTCCGATAGTCAAGGCCGGATAGAAATACCGGCCGGGAATACCGTAGACCACGCTTCCCGGGGGAATGTTTGCGCGCAGCACCTGCTCCACCAGCATGGGGTCGCGCTGTTGCCAGTGCATCAGCGTCGGCAACTCTCTGGCAACACGCAATACAACCATGATGACGCACAGGATCGCGCCGATGCCCCAGGCCATACGGAGGCGCATCCTGGGAGCAGCTTCGGTCCACGCGCACAGCGCTGCGATTTCCAGCAGAAATCCCCAGTACGTGTTCATGTTGAGCGCGCGCGCGGTAAGCAGCACTGTCGCCGCCATGTTCAAGACTGAAACCGTCAACAGCCACCGTTGAAACCGTGTGATTTGGCTCCAACGCGAAATGTCGACCAGGCCGAGTATCACGAGCAGTGAACTGTAGTAGACGAGTTGCGTCGTCGCGTGCCCGAAACCCCAGCTGCCACCCATCAAGGGGCTCACATCCACGGCATCCCCGACGCTTGCATGACGAACAGAGGCAACGGAGCCCCAGGGAGTCATCCGCAGTGGCAGTAAAATCACCGACCATACAACAAGCAAAGTGACAACCGTGACAACCATGGCCCATATCCTGTGGCGGGCAACAAGCAGCGGAAGCAGAAGCACCATACAAGCGAGCAACGGCCAGACCCGGGGCGTCGTGGACACTGCCACACCGAACAGCGCGCCAAACCCGACCCATCGCCGCATCATCGACGCGGTGGGCTCATCTTCTGCCTCCGGCCTTGCAACCAACGCAAGAGCCAGCACGATCAGGGCTAAGGTCCATGCATCCGGGCGGCCCGGCAGTGAGATGCCGAAGCTCATGCCGATCGACAGCGAACAGAAAAAAACCGCGCCCATCGCGATAGCCCATGACCGGCGCAGACGATAGAACAGCACGCCGATGGACGCCAGGTAGGCGATGTTTCCGGCGAAGGTGAAGCTTCTCCATGTGCGCATGGAAAAGCCGAAAACCTTCAGCACTGCGACTCCCAGCCAGAAGAGTGTCGGACCATAGAATCGAAGTGGGCTTACCGGGCTGGGAAAGTCGGCTAATACAGATGGCGCTGCGCCCTTGTGCCGCAGTAACGAAAGGCACGTCGAGACCCAATAGATCTCGTCTTCCCAACCCTGATGCGCACGTATGATCGGTATATAGGCAAGAACCAGAACCGCCAGAGTACCTATCGCAAACAGGACCGTATACAGGCCGCGCCGGGCGGATACCTTCATGAAAAGCTCATCTCCACTGTCAGCGCTTTCCTGGTTGTGCCATGATCTGTCTGTCATGCTAGCAGAGGGTACCGCCGCTCCTTCCCGCACGACACGGCAACTTCGAAATGGATATTCGGATCAGCAATAGTGCAGGCAACGACGTCGCCTTCTCGTGAGGGAGCTCCGCCGATGCGCGGGTACGGATGGCTCCGTCTGCGACGCATCACCTCCGGTTCCTCGTGGATCCCGGAGATCGATGGTCTGCGCTTTGTCGCAATTCTGCTTGTCGTTCTCTATCATCTGAGCGCCGAATTAATTGCAAAAAGCGATGTACCTCTCACCATGCAGCCTTGGTACTCCGGCTTGTTCGAATTCTTCGTCCGCGGCGACATCGGCGTGCGCATTTTCTTTGTCATCAGCGGATTCATTCTCGGCCGGCCATTCGCGCGTCACTATTTGCTCGGTCATCCCAGGCCCTCGTTGAGCAGCTACTACCTTCGCCGTCTCACACGGCTGGAGCCGCCCTACCTCATCAACATCTCCATCTATGCCATCTCCATCGCGATCTATGGCCACATTTCTCTGCGCACGCTATTCCCAGCGTTCGCGGCAAGCGCCGTCTATCTGCATGGCTTCTTTTTCAGGGGTACGCAATTCATCAGCCCTGTGGCATGGACACTCGAGATGGAGGTGCAGTTCTACCTTCTGGTACCTCTGCTCACCCTGGTCTTCCTTCTGCGCAACCGGTGGCTTCGCCGCTCACTGCTCGGCGCGGTCTCAATCGCGCTGCCCGCGGCGCTCCAATATTTCGTCTTCGGTAAGATCAGTGGCGCTTCGCCTTTTTGGGCCACTATCGGATGGCTGCTGCAGTACTTCCTCGCCGGCATGTTGCTCAGCGATATCTACGTCACCGAAATTCCTTCGTGGCGCGCATCCTGGCTATGGGATGTGGTCAGTGGCGCCGCATGGTATGTCCTGTTGTTCACAGAACATCTTCGACTCTACCCGGCGGAGCCGCTGCTCATTGCGGTCGCCTTTCTCGGAGCGTTCCGCGGCGTGCTGCTCCGTCGCCTGTTCACGATCGAGTGGCTCGCCATCGTCGGCGGCATGTGCTATTCCATCTACCTCTGGCATTTCTTCGTCATCGCGCTGATCTTCAAGGTCAGCCGCCGTGTTCTGGTCACCCA
>Ga0193743_1001438_pt1 | contig 17746 bp, 20 predicted proteins | sample L2c2metaG_FD_143038 | JGI IMG/M metagenome (GOLD analysis project Ga0193743, IMG submission 143038) | Soil microbial communities from a riparian zone of the East river system, Colorado, United States - L2c2 | ecosystem: Environmental > Terrestrial > Soil > Riparian zone | place: USA: East River...
AGTCACAGCATTGAACTGTGAGCCGAGCAACATATTTGATGGCTCATGTGTTTATAAATTGCCCCAGAGTTATTGGATTCCGGTGTTTGCAGGCAGCTGGGTGAGTAAATGTGACATTCAGAGATTATGCAAGGTTTATATACTTCTAAAATAGGTCTAGTGCTGTGATTGCGATTGGAGCAGCAACTCTTGCTGATATTTTTGACCCCGCAGTACGCGGTAAGAAAGTAGCTATCAACATAATCTTATTTTGACCCTTGACTGACTTTGTATCCGAAGATGGGGATTTATTACATTGCACCTCTGCTTGGACCGGTAATTTTTACCTTATGCAGTCTGAAAGTCTTCAATTACCTCATTTATCTCGCCATAGGCTGTTGGGTCTATCTTTGGAGGTGTATTGACGTCGGCGTTCAATTGGCGCGCTATCTTCTGGTTCCTTTCTATTGTTTCTGGCCTGAGCCTTCTCTCTTTCGTCTTCTTCTTCCGAGACACATTCAGGCGCGAGCGAAGCCTTACTTATCAAAACGTGATTAACCAGCGACGTAGGGCAGCTGCTCTTTCGTGTTCAAACGAAAAACAATCTGCTCGTAATGATGTAATTGACATTAAGAACAATTTGAAAAGAGACGCTACAGAACCACACAAGGAGATTGTCCTCGCAGTTAATCTTAATCTGTCTCTCATTGATGTAAATCCTCTGAAGCCTCTTGGGCAAGTTTTGCGACGAAAGAACAATATTATTGTCCTTATCTCAGCTGGTAACGAATATTTATTTCTATTTTCGCGAGTGTACTCACAACTTCGTGCGCAGCGTTCCAGTTCGGATTTAGCAATTTGATCTCATATACATCTGCTCGAACGCTTAGTGAATCCTATGGTTATAGTCCCATGAAAATAGGCTTGGTTACACTTTCTTTTGGAATCGGTAAGTTCAGGACTTTGCAAATAGACTAATCACTGTTTATCGCCCTTGGGGATTCAGGAGGTATCGTTGGTAGTGTGTGGGGTGGCCGCTGGTCTGACTATGAGCTTACACGCCTTAAAATGGCCAATGGCGGTAAAATTTGTCCAGAAGTGAGTCGGTGCATTCAGGGCTGAAAATTTCATAACTATAACCCTCTTAATTGTGAGAGGAGGGCTGTCTATCACTTCTTTTCATTTTTTTTTTTGGCCTCCGTTATTTATAACTGAATCTCCAGATGCGCTTGAGGAGTACCTTCCTTGGCGCCTGGTTTCTTCCGCCGTGCGTTCTTGCATTTGGATGGGTATGTGCGAAGCATGTACATATTTCTGCTCTCTGCGTTTTTCTCTTTCTGTGCGGGTTCTTTTCGATGTAAGTTCTTTTTTATGCTGAAGCAACATTTTTTAAAATATTATGACTCAAATAGTTGGAGTTATTCGAGCACCTTGGCGTACCTCGTTGATGCAAATAACGGGAGATCATCAACAGCGGTTGCCACGAATAGTGCATTCCGTGGAGTTGCCGCTTTTGTAGCGACTGAACTGGCGGTTCCTCTGCAGGTGTGCGGCATTCTCGTTTTATAAAATATTCTCATTAGAAAAATAACCTCTAGGATGGTGTAGGCGATGGTATGTATTTCGCGAAGATTTGAAGGTTCTTACTGATTTTTCTTTGTAGGTTGGCTTTACACCATATGGGCAGGCCTTATGTTGCTGAGCGGATTGATCACTTTGCTTGCTTGGTGGAAGGGTGGTCAATGGCGCGAAGCAGCCGAGGCCAGGGAGGCTGAATATGCCAAACGTTTTGACTTAGCCCCTACTTCCAACAACACCATGCCTTGTGTGTAACCGCGTCTGCTGGAAACAGTTATCGAAAGGCACTCTCACGTGCCGACTTGTATAAGTTGTCCGACACCACATTATCTGTAATACAAAAATTGTAGCAGCTGGTATATAGATAGATTTACTCAAATGCAATCCGGCCCGCAGACTCAACGCGTCACGAGCGCGTGCTGTCACGTCCTCGAGACATTTTCTGCCTTTGTACTACTTATCAGGCTTCGGTGGCCAGGCTGGTCCGCGTATCGTCGTACCCCAGCTCGATATGTATATCAAAACACTAACTATACAAGGTTTTAAATCGTGTGCGTGCTATTGCCTCTTTTTTTTGGTGGAATATACATTGAAGCTGTGTGCCTAGATCGCGACCAAACACAAATTGAACCCTTTTCAGCAAGACACAATGTTGTTGTCGGTCGGAATGGTTCAGGAAAGAGCAATTTTTTTTCTGGTAAGCCTTCTTCATGAGCTAACGATGCAAGGCTAATCAATGTAAAAAAGCGATCCGGTTTGTCCTATCCGACGCGTATATGTCCCTGACGAATGAAGAAAGGCGCTCACTTTTACATGAAGGCGTCTCAATGTCCGCGGCAATATCAGCATTTGGTGAGTCCACAACAATGTCCTTATAACTTTGTGGGCTGATGGGGTTATTAGTTGAAATTGTGTTTGACAACTCGGACAATCGTTTCCCAACTGGCCATGAAGAAGTTATATTAAGGCGAACCATTGGAATGAAGAAGGACGAATACAGCTTAGATAAGAAGAGTGCGAGTAAAGCCGACGTGATGAATCTTTTAGAGAGTGCCGGGTTCAGTAAATCGAATCCATATTATATTGTCCCCCAAGGTCGTGTAAGCATCTTACAAACAGATCTCCATCTCCGCTCCTTGAACTTACGGTATTGTTTAAAGATTACGGCTCTTACGAACGCTAAAGATCATGAAAGACTTGCTTTGCTAAAGGAAGTCGCTGGAACCAAAGTCTACGAGCAGCGACGTGCCGAATCGTTGCGAATTATGGCCGACACCGATGCGAAACGCGGGAAAATCAATGAGCTTCTTGATTACATCGAATCGCGTTTAGCAGAACTCGAGGAGGAAAAGGAAGAATTGAAGGAGTTCCAGGAGAAAGATAAGGAACGAAGATGTATGGAGTATGCCTTGTATCAACGAGAACTGGAGGAGGTGGCTGAAGCCTTGGTGGAGATAGAGGAGGACAGAAGGGCGGACGTACACGGTGCCAATGTTCGGCGGGAAAAGTACAATGAAAGAGAAAAGGAGATACAGGTGACGTCCTTTGAAGGTCTAACGATGGTAATGATTTTAATCCTAATTGTATAGGATCTCGAAAAATTCATCGCAGACGCCAGACACGCTCTCGAAACTGCCGCCCAAAGTCGCCGTGACACTCAGGCCGAGCTCACGGACTTCATTCGGACACGCACAGAACTTGAATGCATCATTGACGATCTTCGTGCCGCCGGCCAGAACATTGGAGGAAAGCGTGAGGACTATGAAGCCGAGTTGGAGCAAGTCGAAGAGAAGGTTGCGGAAAAGGAAGCGGTTCTACAGGAACTGCTTCCCGAGTGGGAGGAGCAGCGCGCGCTGGAGTCGACGGAGAAAAGACGCCTGGATGAAGCTAGCGCCAATCTCAATTCTTTATTCGCTAAACAAGGCCGAGCGACAAAGTTCAGAACCAAATCTGAGCGAGATGCATTTTTGCGTCACGAGATAGCGTCAGTCGTCGCTTACAAGACCAACCAGGCGTCGGCATTGGAAGTGACACAAGGGGAGTTAGACACTGGACGACAATCGCAGAATGAGATTGACGCCCTGATACAGACAGTTCAAGGGAAAATGGAGGATGGACGGCAGAAGGTCAAAGAAATTTCAGAGAATTTGGTTGAGTTGAAAGAACAGCACACCGAGCTGACGGAGAGGAGGAAGGACTTGTGGAGAGAGGATTCCAAGGTGGATAGTCTAGTGGGTCGTGCTAGCGACGAGTTGAGAACAGCTGAGAGGGCTTTGGCAGGTATGATGGATAAAGTATGCTGCACATCTTGCATTATAATGGAGTCAACTAAAAATTGATGTTAGGATACTGGCCAAGGTCTTCGGGCTGTTGACAAAATTGCTGAACGGTACAATCTTTCCGGTGTCTATGGTCCTTTATATCGCCTTTTCGAAGTCACAGACCCCAGATTCAATATTGCTGCAGAGCTTACGGCTGGAAATAGGTAACATCTATTATAACAGCCACATGATCTATCTGACAGTACTTCCAGTTTGTTCCATGTCGTCGTTGACACAGATGAAACCGCCTCCAAAGTTCTTGACGTTATGCTCAAGGAGAAAACGGGTCGGGTGACCTTCATGCCCCTGAACCGACTCAAGCCTAAAAACCCTCCAGCTCCCAATTCACCGGATGCTGAGCCTCTCATTGAAAAACTACGTTTTGATCACAAATACGAGAAAGCCTTCCAGCAAGTCTTCGGCAAGACGTGCGTGTGTCGAGACCTCACCATTGCTGCTGCCTATGTCAAAAGCCATGGCATCAACACTATCACTTTGGATGGTGACAAAGTTGACCGAAAGGGAGCCCTTACTGGAGGATATCATGATGTCCGTCGTTCTCGGATTGAGGCCATAAAGAACGTGAAGACATGGCGATTGAAATACGAGACAGAGAGCACTAAATCGCAAGAGGTGAAAACCTCGATCACCAAGCTTGAACAAGAGATTACCCAAGTCAGTGGTCGAATGGCGGTCCTCGTAGGTCAGCAGAACCAGATTCGGTATTCGCGGGAAAGGTTGCTTGAAGAAAGCACCATGCTGTCGAATTCGAAGGAGAAGTTGAAGGAACGGATTGGGAAGTTGGAGCAGGATGCGGATGAATTGGAGACAGAGCTGAGTGGACTTGAAGCCAAAGTCGCTGGATATACCGATGAGCTTTCCAGTCCGTTGACAAATGGGATTACGCGTGAAGAAGAGCAGATGATTGTTAACCTTGGGAAGGAGGTTGAGAAGAGGCGCAAAGAGATGATTGAGTTGAGTAAACGCAAGCATGAGGTACGTTGAGAAAGTGATCCCCTCACCCTGTCTAAGCTCTTTTTTCCGTTGATATAGTTGGAAGGCCGCAAAAATGCCGTTGAGATTGAGCTCAAGGAACGTTTACAGCGTCGCCGGGAAGAATTCCGATTAAAGCTAGAGGCTTTAGAGGAACCAGAGGATGACTCCTCGTCAGGGAACGATTTGGAGGCGAGGACGAGAGAGCTTAAAGTTCTGAATAGCTCGATTGACTCCATGGGCAAGAAGTTACAATGTGAGTTCATTCATGACCTTTTGCCCCTTTGCGAATTTGAATACCTACCTTCTTGGACAGCAACGGAGAAGGAGGGTGAAGAACTTACCGCACAAGTTCAGGAGCTCCGATCGGCACTGGAAAAGATTCACAGTCAACAGACCGAAGACAGCCGCTCGATTTCTAAGCAGCAAAAGACTACCGAGCGATACCTGGCCAAGCGCCAAATGTTAACTAGTCGAAAAGATGAGTGTAACAGGAACATCCGCGACCTTGGTGTCCTTCCAGAAGAAGCTTTTGAAAAGTATGTCAACGAAAAGCTCGAAAGGGTAGGCTCTTTATTTTAGATGTCGCCTGCGCTCTCTAATCTATCCTTCTGCACTCAAAGCTCGTCAAAAAACTTCATGTTGTGAATGAGGGATTGAAGAAGTTTGCGCATGTGAACAAGAAGGCGTTTGAACAGTATACGAATTTTACAAAACAGCGTGATCAGCTCCTTGAACGACGCGAAGAGCTCGACAAGTCAGCCACTTCGATCGAGGAGCTTGTGGAAGTCCTTGATCAACGCAAGGACGAAGCCATCGAGAGAACTTTCAAGCAAGTAGCTAGTAATTTTGAGGAAGTGTTCGAGAAACTAGTACCGGCCGGTCGGGGGCGGTTGATCATCCAGCGACGAATAGACCAGGTGAGTATATTTTTGGCATCGATGTCGATCATTTCTCCAACTTTTAATTATACGATAGGATGAAGAAGCGGACGAGGAGGCTGACGAGACGCAGAAAAGCTCTATTGACAACTACACAGGAGTATCCATCAAGGTTCGCACTTTTTGGGTCCTTCTCGCTATACCAGGCTTATGTCATCTGTTAGGTTTCTTTCAACTCAAAAGTTGATGAAGGCCTGCGCATACAACAATTGTCAGGAGGCCAAAAATCTTTAGTCGCACTAGCTACAGGTGATATGCCTTTTACCCTATCTCTTCCCCTTTAGTTTCTTACATTTAAATAGTTTTCGCCATTCAGAAATGTGATCCTGCGCCATTTTACCTCTTTGACGAGGTGAATGCATTGATTTTTCAAAATTTAGAGTTCATTCTGATTACCCTTCTAGATTGATGCCAATTTGGATGCTCAGTATCGAACTGCTGTTGCTGGTAAACTCAACATGCTATGATCCCTTGGAACTCCTTGTTGATAGCTTTTTTTTTCATTGACCTTAGCTATGATTCAATCTCTCGCCTCGACTGCCCAGTTCATCACGACAACGTTCCGCCCGGAAATGCTTGTGACAGCTGATAAATTCTATGGTGTACTTTTCAACAACCAAAAGATATCTTCCATTCGTGGCATCAAGCGGGAGGAAGCGATGCAATTTGTGGATCAGGTACTTATCACTTTTTCAGAAGTCAAACTCTTTGATGAATTTCGTTTTGTAGGAGGCCCAAGCTCAGTGAGCATGACATCCCACCCCCTTCTTTTCTGTTCAGTTGCAATTTGTATACCAACCCTTTTGTACTGTGTATTTTTCCCTTGTCCCTCCTCACTAAGTTTACGTTCGCCTCTTTACGATTATTATTAGTTAACTGCTTAGATTATTTGTGTATTTTCGAAATGCTTTCCTATCGCCAGAACGAATCGCTACTTATGTGTGACTTCAGCAGCCTAGATCCAGAGTCAGATGGAACTTTGTATTTCTGATGGTGCTAGACAATTTGTATATGGGGAATCTTGGACTGTGCTACGACCAGAGGTGGTGGCTTATGGATGAGATCATGGTGACACGCTCTCGAGAATGAGAGGTGGCCGGTCATATCGTCGATAGTGTTCAGACTCGGAGGTAGTGGCATTTGATCAGCTGAAAGTCGTGGAGGCTCAGGCGTGCCGATGTTGGGAGGATGGTCCAACAGACGTCTGGAAGCGGACCGGCGATGACGTTGTCCGCGGTCAAAAAGAAGGGTTTTTGGCAAAGAAAGAATGGTGTCATCCCGCAAACGATCTCCCGCTCTCCTCAAGTTGATTGTTATCCTCGACATCATTGCAACCTTGTTTAAAAGACGTGCAGTTAAGTTTTCGCGCTATCCTTAGATGAGTAGGAACAACACGAACTGTTACTCTGGGCAGAAGCACGCTTGGTTTCAGATCGAATCTTTCATTATAGATAGACGAAGTCAGCTTACAGTTGTTCCATCCTATGGGGAAAAAAGATAAAAAAAAAAGGTCGGTAAATGTGACAACAGCTTGGAAGGCAAGAGGATTACTGGGCAGCAATATTTTTAGTGCCTGGAGGGGCAGCGACAATCATAAATGTCAAAACGAAGGTGACAGAAAATATCACACTATATCGATGAAAAGGAAAAAGGCTCAGAAAAATCAGTCTGAATGGGATTGAAGGTGAATTGAGTATTACCTATAATACAGGAGGCCATCTTCAAGGAGTCTTTTGATGATATAACTGGCTTCCTCACGGCGAATAGGAGGCACTGTTCGATAGAGCGTCAATCCGAAGATTATGGTATCGTAGAGAAGAGGTATCCATGCGGACGCCGAAGCCGCGCCACTTCTATGGGGGGGAAGGGGGAGTGGCAGAGCAGATTAGAATAGGTTTTGACGATGTTGATCTGCCGAAGCAAGCGTACATTGCGGGATCGAAAACCATGCTGCAGGCTTAAGAAAAGGTTAACACTAGCGGCCTTGGTTTGATGATGATGATTTTAAGCTTACCATGTACACCTGAATTTGGACTGTGTATGACCGCTAGACGTCCAAAAATCCAGTATGCCGGGTTAATCCATGTTCTTCTGACTGGCGTATAAGCAGATAAAGCAATCACTTACGTTCGCCTCGACTGATCAACCACGCGTTCATCACGGTCTCGACGATAAGAATCAATGCCAGACCTCTGCTTATCCATTTCTGATGCGGATAGAGAGCGTTGATGCGTAAAAGCATCATTAGTCCAACGACCTCGACAGCAATCGCGACAGTGCATCCCTCGTAGCGGACAAAGTGGGAGCATCTGTAAGACGTCATGATTAGCTTGCAGTGCCATCTATAGCTGTGTTTTGCCGGACCTCTGTTTTTTTTTTTTTTTACGTTAGAAAAGGGGTCGAGAAGATAACTAGTAAACTTACGTCAAGTGTCCAAACTGGAGACAAATATGCTGGTTGCGTTTGGAGAATCAGACGATACTCTTCTTTTGAAGACAAGGGAATCAGCCACCGCATACCGTAGAGATTAATAATGAATCCCAAAGGCGTGAAATAACGATTCTGGGGGGGGGATGAGGGAATGAATGGTGTAAGCGTAGTCTGAAAAATTTGGAATTTTTTTGCATGAACGCACAAAGAGAAAAAGGTAAATGACTGCAGATCATATGAAATGAAATATATCAGACGCCTGACAATAATGCAATGGGGACTCCACTTGCAGATGCCTTTCCGTTTGCCTTTCCAAATGTACTCTACCTAATGAAAGCACATCATGTCAATAAGAGCGTGCTGTGTGTGGTACATAGCTTTTTGCGAATCTCACCTCGTCCGCAAAAGTATCGACATGGTCCCATATCAAGATAGCAAAGCTCGCAAATCCAACGTACTTGACGAATAACTCTTAGCATTACCGTCGAGAGAATGGGTGGGGGTGTGTGTGTGGAAAATCTCCTCACATTTGTTCGCACGCTGTTGAGAACAAGCTAGAATATGAGTCCATATCAAGATGTGCATTGCATTTGAAGATTTACGTATCGGATATATCAGGCAGGACGAGGGGAACCTCTTGGGGCATGCTGTCATTCACCAGCTATGGGGGGAAGATGGAATCCAGGGAAAGAGAAGCGAAAGAAGGCAGGGGAATTGAAGAATGAAATTTGATTGGTAGGAGAGTAGCATAGCAAGGGTCCTCATATTTATAAGGTAGGTCCACGGGTTGGAGAAGAGGTCGTCACGAGAGTTTCAAGTAAAGATACCAATGTCAGAAGAAGACCTGGGCGCCGAATAACTTTGGTGTGGAGATGATTGGCCTATTCTTGGATCGATTGTTCCACCTTCGGTCCTACAGGCTGTCAATCCTGTCATCCTCCGTCGGATGTCAGACGCTGGAGCATCATGAATGAGGGTGGCTGAGGACCTTGCGATGTCATCGCGGCTTTGACATTATGTAGACGCTTATTCCGATTGTAAGACATAAATTGTGCATAGCATCCTGTCACTGCGATAAAATCCGCGTATCTGGGTTACCATCGATAAGTCCTGACAAGTCTAATAATTTGTACATGGTTTCCTGCAATAATCACTGGGGGTGGGACCACGGATGACCAAGCTCTGTTGGGGTGAACGCTAGTACGAAGTACAGGGGGGGGAAAAAGGTAAGGAAGTGTGACAGTGTATCAGCCTTACATTTGAACCTTGCAAGTTAGTGATGCTAGAAGTCAAGATAAGGAAAAGGGTGAAGGATAAGTAATGGTAAAATTTGACACCAAACACTTAGTACTACTAACGACATGGACTATGGAGGAGTTTAGAGGAAATATCAGTGATAGAGCTTAATTCTTAACAAAAGTTCTAGTTCTACGTTAACTCAATGTCCTATATACTAGGGACAGCTTTCATTAACTCTGTGATTCTTCTCGTTTCAAGTCTTTTCAGGTTTTGGATGGCTGGCATCTTGGAGCTATGCATGGCTCGAGCGCAACTTACTAGATATTACGAGAGGGAATCTTGATTTCCAGTGCTCGACAACTATGAATACTAGTAATATATTAATAAACTACTTCACACTGCTATTTTTAAGGCGGTTAGGAATGGCGATGCAAACCTACTCGTGGGGTAGGTGGATGAGCCGTTTGTCGTTCCTGGGGGGGGGTCTTGTTTAGGAAGGTAGTTCCGGGGGGGGGAGGTTGGTCCTGGTTGACAGAGAGTTTATTTCTCCACGAAACGGAAAAAATATATTTACTTGCCTTTAATTGAGCTCGAGATCTGGTTCTCGTTTGGCGTTTCATCGTTGTCGATCAGGTATCACACATAGATGTCGGTGTCACTTGTCGTGAAGATATGATGTAGAGTTTTCTGATTCATGGCATTGCCTGTCTATTGATGGGAATGTGATAGTAAATGTGTCTGAGAGCTATCGATGATCAAAGCTAACCGGCGGTGCCAATGGATGACAATTCGTAGGGCTTTCTTCTTTGTTGTCTGGCGAAGATAATGTAATGCGCAGCATGAGGCATGTACCGATAAAACCAGAAGATCAACTATGCAATGCTGCATAAAAAATATCATGATAATCTTAGTACTAACTCTGATGAGGATGTTCGATAAGGACGACCATATGCTGCCACCGAATTATAGGGTCTCCCTTATAGCTGCAAAGATATCTTGGTGGATGCCGGTTTTCGGCAATCAAATTCTTTCGCACGCTCATCACTAAGTCAACAGAAGCTCCTCATCGCCAGCTGCAACCTCCTCGTACCCCTCGTCAAGGTGAGCTTTTCATGATTTTTATGATATTTGGGTGTATCCTGTATCGCTCTGTGTTGGTGGGCTTGGATTGGAAGAATTGAATGAGGTGTCTAGGGATGGATTTGCGTTGAGCTGGTTGGATGTACTTTTCTGTGATGGGACATATGGTGCTCGTGATTTGGCTGGCGCTTTGCATCTGGGTTCTTTTTGGATTTGGAAGTTTTGATGAATATACTGACTATAACTTGTATCCAGACTCCCGAGTAGCAATAATGGTCACCACAAAAACCACCAAGGGCAAGGCTGCAGCTAAGAGTATGTTGGATACTTTTTCGTGCCTGTGCTTTCTGAAATGAGGATTGATTTATAGCCCCATCAGCAAAAGATAGCAAAGCCAAGGCAGCAAAAAAGGCGGCACTTCAGGGCGCCCACTCTCATTCCGCGCGCAAGACACGGACATCTGTTTCCTTCCACCGTCCCAAAACTCTGCGACTTTCTCGTGACCCCAAGTACCCACGCAAGTCGGTCAATCATGCACCTCGGATGGATCAGTTCAGGACTATTGTTTCGTATGTTTTCATTTCATTGAAAGCTGTGTGTTTGCAAGAGATATAATTTGTATTTATAGGCCATTGAATACGGAGTCTGCGATGAAGAAGATCGAAGAACACAATACGCTTGTGTTCATCGTTGATATCAAGTCTAACAAGCGCCAGATCAAAGATGCTGTGAAGAAATTGTACGACGTTCAGGCTGCAAAAGTGAACACTCTCATCCGGTATCTTTTTCTTTTTCTTTCAGAGGTGTGGTTGATGCTGAAGTTGAATTCAGACCCGATGGGAAGAAGAAGGCTTATGTGCGATTGACCGCAGACCATGATGCTCTGGATGTTGCTAACAAGGTGGGTTATCTATTTCCACTGAATCTGATAGATGGAATATGTTGAATGGCTTTTTTAGATTGGATTCATCTGAGTAGATATATGCCATATGTAGTTGTCCCGAATGATCATTTGTTTGTTTCTGATGGTTGCAATGCCCCAAGCGACCGTGTGAGCCTCATCAAGTTGTCTCCTTATCCTCTTTCCTCTTTCCTTGTCTCTACCGGCAGCCTACCACGACAAGTGATCCTTTTTTTCTTTTATTATATATCTTTCCTACGCTCTCATAGCATAGCCCACGCTCTTTGTTCAAATCTGGCAATCTTTGCCATCCTTGCAACACGCAATGAAATTTTTTGCCTTTCTCACCTTGCTCATCGTTGTCGAATCAGCCAGCAGCCATCACTCGTCAAATTCTCACTCGCATGCCCGTCGCTCCCTGGATATCATTAAAAGGCAGGGGGGCCTCCTTGGTGGTCTGGGTGATCCCCTAGGTCTAGGCGGTAGTGGGTTTTTTTTCTTTTCTTTTTTCGCTATAGACGACAATGGATACTCATGGCTTTCTAGACCCATCGCCATCCACTATTACGACTACACCGGCTGCATCATCACCCAAGCCCACATCAGCGTCTCCTACCAGTTCAGGTGGAGGAGGCTTACTTGGAGGAATCGTTGGCGGAAGTGGCCTTGGAGGTATTCTGGGTTCCATCGCTGCACCGGTCGCCAGTGTAGTAGGTTCAGTGGCCGCGCCAGTCGGCACTATAGTGGGCTCAGTGGCAGCACCAGTTGCCAGTGTAGTGGCACCAGTCGCCAGCGTAGTAGGATCGGTGGCCGCGCCAGTTGCCAGTGTAGTGGCACCAGTCGCCAGCGTAGTAGGATCAGTGGCTGCGCCAGTTGCAAGTGTAGTGGCACCAGTCGCCAGCGTAGTAGGTTCGGTGGCCGCACCAGTCACCAGCGCACTAGGTTCCGTCGTTGCGCCGGTCACCAGCGTAGTAGGTTCCGTCGTTGCGCCAGTCACTAGCGCAGTAGGTTCTGTCGTTGCGCCAGTCACCAGCGCTGTCGGTTCCGTCGTCGCACCAGTTACCAGCGCAGTCGGTTCCGTCATTGCACCAGTCACCAGCGCAGTCGGTTCCGTCGTCGCACCAGTTACCAGCGCGGTCGGTTCAGCCGTTGCACCGATCACAAGCTTACTTCCACCCTCCACTCCAACTACTGCCTCTATCCCAAGCACAGCAAACACCTCATCGATACCCATCATCAGTTTCCCTCAGCCCTCTGCTACTACAATAACAACCTCCATTATCAATCAAACTAAAGCTGTACCGACGATCACCACAACTGTGGCTATAGATCCTAACATTTCCTTCATCTTGACCGTCTCCACCTTGATGGTCACCTCTGTTCCTACGACTTTAGCCAATTCCTTAACAAACCCCGACCAAGCGACCGCTTCCACTTTGGTCCCTGCTACGACGTTGAGTGTGGCTCCGCTACCGTCGGGTATCCCTGCTAGGATTTTCCCTCGTGATCAGCTGAACCCAAATAGAGATTTGACGGGCTATACCTTTATTGGAATTTTGTTCGATCAGGATTTGAACTGGCCCTTTGTCGTTGGCAACCCGGTTTCCTCAACTCAGATCTTTGCCTATGTCCCAATTATCGTTGCTACGGCGCTTGGTATCTCTGGTGAATTTCTTTCTCTTCCATTTTGGTTATACATTGTTGCTCATAAGCGCTCCTCTCAACAGGTACACAAATCTTGACATGGGCGTTACAGGTCTACATACCCACTACATACCATACACCTGCTGATGCAGCCCAGTTGGGAACGATGTGGCTTGGCTACGTACCTTCAGACCTCGTTAGCACGTTGGCACAAGAGATTCTGGCTAAACAATCCAAGTTTTATACGGGAGGGCCTGATGTTGTTGCTCAGGCTTTGGCTTCTCATGTCAATTCTGGATTTTCGATTCTTTCTGTTTCGGATCCCAATTCTGGTAACGCGGGTGGCACGAATGGGACGACCCCCTCCTCGGACAATGGTGAAAAATCGAGACTAGATGCTATTATTGGGGTGGTCAGCGCTCTTGCTGCCATCGCTCTATTGATTCTTGTTATCTTGGTATATAGGATGATGAAGCGTCGCCGCGAGCTCGCGCATAGGAGATTATCGGATCCTCCTGATATGGATGCGGCTGGTGTTAGACCGGAGGGACAAGACTTTGATCAGGACAGCGTTGGAGGAGCTAGGAGGAGAAGCTTTTATTATGCAGAGGATTCGTTGAAAGGTTACCAGGGTGGCAGACAGGATGAATCAGTACCTATAGCTGGACCATCGATGAGTCAGAGGAGGATCGCACCCGGAACCCCAATATCAGCGCCGATTCTGCGGGAGAGCAGTTTGAACTGGTGAGGAGAGAATGTAATGATATGATATGAGGGATGGAGGGAAGGGAACTTGTTTCTCTCTTTCTTTCTTTTTGCTTCCGAATTGCCTTTGATTTTAGGATGAATTTCCCCTTTGACTACGGCTTTTCTCCTTCTCCTTCCGTTGTTGTGTTTGTTCTCCATCCGCTGTATCCATTCTCTGCACGACTCGCTCATTATTCTTTATGCTGTTGCCCTCTGCTCCCCACCTTGCCCTCTCCACGCTGACACGTTGGACCGACTTCCCCAACCCCTTTTCGCTGCAGCAAAACGGTGCCATCTCGTCACCAGCTCCACATCAAAGACTCATCCTGAAGCTGATGTTGTCTCGCTCAGTAGATGTTCCCTATAAACAAACCTCCCCACACATTTCTTAACTTATTTTTATGCAAAATATACCTATCACATACCTAGCTTTTCCAACAAAAAAAAACATCATGCATGAATGTTTTCTTGATTTTTCTTCACTTCACATCACTTCCTTTTTTTTTTTGGATCATTCATGGTGTGTTGCATTGTTGGCTTTTTTCATCTGTTTCGAATTCTCTTTTTCTTGGTTGGGCTTGCTATCTGCTTTTATCCTTGATGAGGGGGCATTGGTGTAGCTTTTTTGTTCTGCTTCTGCTGCTGGTTGGTAATAAAGTACTTAGCTTGACAGACATCATCCTTGCCCTTGGTGGATTTGTTACTTTTTCTTACTTGTATTTATTCTATCATTTTACTATAAACCAAGTATTTTTCTTCATGCTCTCTCAGTTGTTTGTGCAGCAAACAACTGAGGTGAGCCATTCTTATCATCTTACCAGTAGATAATTTGTTGAATTTACCAAGCATATTAAGCCCCCCAGCTTTTTTCTTGAATTGTAGATCCAATTTTTCTGTCCGGAGCTTATCAACCCCCAGCTCTTTTTGAAAATTATGGACAGCAGGACAGTTAGATGAGCATAATTAACTACTAAAATTTACAATTCACAGTATAGGATTCTACTCCTTTGCCCCCCCTGCTTGTGTTTTCTTGTTTCTGGCTATTCCTGCTGCAATTGAAGGGTTTCTTAGCCTGTTAATATTCCACTCCATCATCATTTGTCCTCCACCAACCTCATTTCTGACTCCTTTATCAAACAAGATGATTTGGGTATGAGATCCTGGCCTCTTTGCAGTGAACAGTTGTACAATTTAATGGCCATATTTGGCCAGCTCCCACTCTCAATGCCCAAATACAAAGGCAATAATTATCTCAAAGTGAATCACCAAGTGGTAGACCACTCAGAGCTAGTTTCAACTTTCCTTTTCATTTCGGATCCTCCCATACCAATTTCAGTATCTCCAATGTGTACCTTTCTCTCCAAATCAACTGTAATATAATGGAGGGATGGGAGGATTTTGTTGAGGTCAACTGCTTCTCCCTTGAAGATGTGCTCCCGCTCTAACATTGGGATTCCTTGTGGTGCTCCAGGTGCAAGTCCAGTACTTTACACTCCCCCACATTGTCTGGCCGGACTCTGGTGGACTCCAGTGAAAGTCCGCCGGAGTCCACTGGAGTCTGGTGAGTCTGGTAAAAGTCCGCTGGAGTCCAGTGAAAGTCCAGTGAAAGTCCGCTCAGAGTCCGGTAAAAGTCCGGTAAAAGTCTGGTCAAGGAACCTTTAGGCCAGGAAAGTGGGCAGACTAGTGTGTCCGGTGGACTTCCACTGGACTTCTGTGAGATTTTTATGAATTTCAATGAATTTGTATATTATTGTTACCTGATACTTGCTGTTTAACATTGAATGCATTTTCATCTGTGCCCAATTTATTTATTTGTGTATATATGTACAATTTTCTTATCTAACCAGCCTCATCATCACTACCACCATCTTCATTGTCATCCATCTTTCCTGCTTCTTCCTTTCTTGCTTTATTTTCTTGTTTCTTGATAACATTTCTTGTATGATAAAACAACATCACATGTATAAACCAATTAAAATTTGGAGGAGTCATTCGCTTGAGAATAGACTCAAGTCCACCCAACCATGCATTGAGTTGCTCACATGCCTGAGTATTGAATGTTTCAACACAATAAAAGGTTGCAGGACCAAAGAAATGCTTTAACCTTCTGGGATCTGGAGCAGGCTGATCATGAGGCTGATGTTCATGGTCACCTGTTAAATTCCATGGTAAATCCTCTTGACGATGATTCACCATTCTTTTTGATCCTGCTAAACTTCCAGATGAGTGATCAAGCTTATATTTCTTCCAAAGAGCTTGATGAGCTGCACAGGCCATAGTAGAAGCAACCACAGTGCTTGTGCAATCTCTAACACGACATCTATTTCCAAACACATTTTCATGTACTTGACAAAAAGAACCACCTCGGTAATTTGCCAAGTCTGATGTACAATTATCATAAGCACAATGCTTTGTGCCAACAACAATTCCATCTACTACTACCATTGTTACATTTTTCACTTCAACATCTATTTCAGACTCTGAGTTCTGAAATGTTGGGTTATTGGAACTGGATTGTATAACTTCATCTATTGCTGGATCATCAACACCAAGTACTGCAGAAGGATCATTGGGATTTAAAATCACATTTGATGTTGCTCTGTAGGGTTGGGAGCATTCATCACATGAATGATTCTCTGCTGACTGGATAATACCATTATTTCCTAAAGCAATAAAAGCAGTCTGTATAACTTCATCCATTGATGAAATGTCTCGTATGGAAAAATCAACCCCAGATGCATCAGAGACTTGTCGGATAGATTCATTAACAAATGCAGCCCAAATATGGCGATGAGAAAGCTTGAAATCCTCATCACCATATGTATCATTGAAAAAAATTTGTCCAGCCAGATGCAGATGCATGAAGGTCATACATTGCATTCAATACTGCAGCTGAGAACCGACGATTGACCCAAAGTTTCTGCCCAACTTTAAGATAATGTGCAGAGTTTAAGAAGAATTTCATGGCTTCTGTATCCTTAGATGCAGGTATGCGCTCATGATCTGCATAATATATGGTTCCACAGTTACCACAACATCCTGAGAGTAATTGTACATTATGATAGACATCAGTTCCTGTTAGATGTTTCCTCCGATATTTCTCCGTCACCTCTGTATATTCCTCCTCATCGTCGCCAGCCCAAGACAGAGTGCACTCGCGGCTCCGATACCGGAGTCCGATGATCACGTGACATAACATTCCTATCACTGTTTCACCATTCTCCATCTTTTTCATCATTTCATTATTTTTCATCATTTTATTATTTCGACTCTGATTTTTGGTATATAGACACGCATCCCACCTTAGCAGGGCTTTATCCTTTTCTTTTAGGATCCCCTGCTAGGTGCGCTTTCCTGTTGTATTTTACGTTTATATATATGTTTAGGATCCCCTGCTAGATCTCGACTAAGTCGTCCGCAGTTGCCCTAACAGTTCCTTTAATCAAAGTCACCTGAGGAATATCTCATGATCTGGTATTTTGCTACAAGAGGATTGATTGCAACCAGATGTCAGACAATCAGATGATCTTGGGCAAATCAGAAAAACTGGTTGAATAGAATTATGAGATATTGGATTCAATGTTCCAGTAAATTTCCGCTTTTGATTGTATGGATAGAGGTCCAATATCTGTGAAAATTGACTCAGTTTTTTTGCCAAAGATGTAATATCAGAGTCTCTGGTAGTTGTAGTTTTGAGGGTAGATAGCTCAAAGGCTGAGAAGAGAGTTTGTGTGGCATCAGACCCAAGTTTCTCTTTAATTGCACAAGCTAAACACTTCATCCAAGCTGTTGATCCTCCTTTCTCAGCTTGTTTAAAATGTAAAGAGAGCAACTCAGTGTTATTGGTCATTGACAGTAAAAGTGTTATGACTGTTGAAAGAGATATTGTTGGG
>Ga0193743_1001439_pt1 | contig 17744 bp, 15 predicted proteins | sample L2c2metaG_FD_143038 | JGI IMG/M metagenome (GOLD analysis project Ga0193743, IMG submission 143038) | Soil microbial communities from a riparian zone of the East river system, Colorado, United States - L2c2 | ecosystem: Environmental > Terrestrial > Soil > Riparian zone | place: USA: East River...
CTCCACTCGCGACAGCGGCGATGACCACGACGAACGACCAACTCACGATGATCACCTCACATCGTTGGGCCGAGCGTGCACGATGGATTCACTATTCATGATCAAGATTCAAGGTCACATGCATTATTCACGTAGCGCGAATTCAACCGCCCAAAAGAGACCTACTCCGCCATATAGCTGAGTGATATGGTTCCTACCGCGCGATCGCACACTGCGTTCTTCCCACCAGCGAGGCACGCAGGATCCACGCCTGGGAAATAATTCAGCATGGCCGATTGACTATCCAACGATCTTGAATGAGACTACGGCCTCGTGGATATGCCTACAAACCAGACAGTCGGGTCACAGAACCCGGGACCCCTGAACCTTCGCACACTCGCGGCCACCGATTGTGGAGGCGGCACCTGCCCCACGATCTACGACAGCGGCCGCGGAACGATCATCGTCCAGGGCTACCTGGTGCCAGCCGCCGGATCAGGCGTGACGCTTCCGAGTGGTGAGCAACTTGTCGAGATTCCCGTCGACCTCCTCACCAGTGCCGCCCGCACCATCTCCTGAACGAGTTACTGTCCAGTGGAGAAGGGAGCGTCCGTGCCCCCTACACCCGGCGCTCTCTTCGACCCGGACGACTCACTCGGCGCGACGCTCGCCCGCATGCGCCGGGCAAAAAATCTGACCGGCCGCCAGCTCGCCGAGTTGGTTGACATGAGCCAGCCCAAGATCTCTCGGCTGGAGAACGGCGTTGGTCTGCCGGACCCGGCAGACGTGGCACGTGTGGCACGAGCCCTTGACGCAGCTGAAGATATCCTGCGTCATCTCATTGATCTTGCGGAGCACGCACAGAACAGGATGACGGACTGGCGCGCCTTCACTGTCTCGCTCGCGGGCCGGCAGCGAAGCGTCGGCGACCTGGAATCTGATGCCAAGACGCTACGCGTCTTTCAACCTTTCCTGATTCCGGGCCTACTACAGACAAGCGAATATGCCCGAGCGGTCCTCGCCAGGTTCCAGCACTTGATCTCACCGACGAGCCCAGTCGTAGGCAGCGCGAACGTGGCCGAAGCAGTGTCGCTACGCATGGCCCGCCAGGAGATCCTGGCCGACCAGGACCGGACCTTCCATTTCGTCATGCTGGAGGGGGTATTCCAGAGTCACGTCTGCGCACCCGAATACATGCCGGCCCAGATCCAACGCCTCCGTGAAGTCGGGAAGCAGGACAATGTGACGATCAGCGTAGTCCCGGCCGGCGTGGATCCAGGCACACCGCCGCTCAACGGTTTCGTGTTGGCAGATGAATCGCTCATCATGATCGACCTGCTCAACACGTCCATCTCGTCTGTCGGCAGGGCCGACATGGCCGATTACCGGCGGACCTTCGACGAATACGCGCAGGCGGCTGTTACCGAGTTCGAGGCACTGTTGACCCGCCATCAAGACGGTTACCTGCAGCAGATGCAGGCAAAGCGGTAGCTGCTTGTCTCTGAAGGGTGGAGTTCCTACCCTCAGAACATGGATCGACACATGCTACTGGAGAGATCCCCGCCGGAGAAATCCCGCGTCGCCCATTGACGATCCAGCAATCGTCGCCGGGCTGCGCAACGCGCTCCGCAACCGCGGCACGCTCGTGCGCGACAGCGGCGCGCTGCTCCGGCACATCGCCGGCGCCGACCCGTTCTACCCGGCCGGCGGCTTCGGCGGGCGGTGCCTGATCGGCTTCAACGCCCGCGCCGGCAGCACCTACTACTTCCTCACCTCGCGACACTGCGTCGGCAGGGTGGCCGCGATGATCGGCAGGACACGGCCTAGGCCGCGCCGTCCAGAAGGGACCGTTGCTCGGCGGTGAGGCGGATCTCCATGGCGGCGACCGCCTCGTCGAGTTGGGCGACCGAACTCGGTCCGACGATCGGCATGGCCGCCGGGCAGCCACCGGTCAGCCAGGCCAGCACGACGTGGTTGCGGGTCGTGCCCGTCTCGGCCGCGACGATGTCCAGCGCCGCCAGCCGCCGGTCGGTGCCCGGGTGGTCATACTCCGCTGCGAGCGGCTTGTCGGCCCGGGTGTAGGCGCCGGCCAGCAGCGGCGTGTAGGACCAGATCGCCATATCGTCGTGACTCTCCACATAGGAGCGCACCTCGTCACTGAGGTAGCCGAAGCGGTGCACCACCGACGGCCGGGTCCCGGGCCGCGGCTGCAGATAGGTCAGGTGCTGCTGCACCGCCGTGTAGCCGGCCACCCCCGCGTCCGCCGCGAACCGCCGGGCCCGCTCCAGCCGCCAGACAGCGAAGTTGGAGCAACCGAGCCGCCCGACCAGCCCGGCTGAGACCAGCTCACCGAAGGCGCCGACGGACTCCTCGATCGGCGTACGCCGGTTGTCGCGGTGCGCCCAATACATCTCGACCCGGTCGGTGCCGAGCCGGCGCAGGCTCGCCTCGATGGCGTTCTTGATGGTCTGCGGTGCGAGCCCCTCGGCCGTCTCCGGGAACCGGCCGGCCTCGAGCGGCTCGCAGCCGACCTTTGTGCTGAGCGCGACCCGGTCGCGCATCCCCGGCCGGCGGGCCAGCCAGCGCCCGAGCAGCGCCTCGCTCTGCCCGCCGAAGCCGCTCGGGTCGGCCCAGAACGCGTAGCAGTTGGCCGTGTCGATCCAGGTGCCACCCGCGTCGACGAAGCGGTCCAGGATCGCGAACGCGCGCTTCTCGTCGACGGTGGTGCCGAACATCATCGCGCCGAGTACCAGTTGATCCATCATGGGATCGACGATAGTGACGATCGGTCAGGTCGTACGCTCCAATCTCATGGTGGATTCCCAGACCAATCTGGCGTGGGCGACGCTGCTCGACCTCACCGGCGCCGGCCCGGCCCACCAGCGCCTGGCCCGGGCGCTGCGCGCGGCGATCCGGGCCGGCCGCCTGCCGACCGGCTCCGCGGTGCCGCCCAGCCGGGCACTCGCCGAGGAGCTCGACTGCTCACGCTGGGTGGTCACCGAGGCATACGGCCAGCTCGTCACCGAGGGCTACCTCGCGGCCCGGGTCGGATCCGCGACGCGGGTGGCGTGGACCCCCGACGACGCGCCGCGCGGCCGGGTCCCGAGGCACCGGGCCACCACCCGTTCTCCCCGCTACGACCTGGCGCCCGGCCTCCCCGACCTGCGGGCCTTCCCGCGCCGCCGGTGGGCCGACGCGGTCGCCGCGGTGACCGGCGCCATCTCCGTCGACGACCTCGGCCCGCCCGACCCGCGCGGCCACCCGACTGCACGCCGCACCATCGCGGAATACCTGCAACGGTCCCGGGGCGCGGTCGCCACCGCGGACACGGTCACCGTCTGTGCCGGCATCACCGACGGCCTGACCCGGGTCGCGCGGGCGCTGCGCCGCCTCGGCGTCGACACGGTCGCGGTCGAGGAGCCCGGCTGGTCCCGGTTGCGCGCCGCCGTCACCGGCGCAGGCCTGGCGGTGCGCTCGGTGCCGGTCGACCGCGACGGCGTGCGGGTCGACGCCCTCGACGGGGTGCGCGCCGTCGTCGTCGGCGCCGCGCACCAGTTCCCCAGCGGCGCAGTGCTCTCCCCCGCCCGTCGGGCGGCGCTGGTGCGCTGGGCGCGGTCGGTCGACGGCTTCGTGGTCGAAGACGACTACGACGCCGAGTTCCGCTACGACCGCCGGCCGATCGCCGCCATGCAGGGCCTGGACCCGGGCCGGGTGGCGTTGCTCGGCTCGGTGAGCAAGACGCTGTCGCCCGCGCTCGGGCTCGGTTGGCTGCTCGCGCCCGGCGTGCTGACCGCGGCCGCCGATCCGGTGACCGCGGCCCCGCCGGTGCTCGACCAGTTAGCGCTGGCCACGTTCGTCGACCGCGGCTGGTACGACGCCCACCTGCGCGCCGCGCGCCGCCGCTTCCGGACCCGCCGCGACCGCCTGCTGGCCGCGCTCCGCGAGACGATCCCGGAGGCCACCATCGAAGGCACCGCCGCCGGCCTGCACGTGCTGCTCCGCCTCCCCGACAGCACCGACGCCGGTGCCGTGGTCCGGACCGCCGCCCGCGCCGGCCTGCGCCTGGTCGACCTGGACACCTACCGGGCCGAGCCGCCCGCCACCCCGACCCCGGTGCTGGTCCTCGGCTACGGCAACATCGCCGACGGCGAGATCGCCCCGGCGGTGGCCCTGCTCAGGGCGACCCTCGACCGGCTCTAGCCGGGGGGCTTCTGGCATGCTGGGGTGAGCGCGACTGGCGGCATGGGATGGCACTGACCATCGGGGAGCCCGCCCGTGGGCATCGACCGCCTGGGTGCCCACGGTCGAGGGGGGATAACCATGGGTTTGCCGCAATCAGGCGCGCGTCTTCTGCCCGGCGGCCCGGTCGCCGAGAGCATCCTGGCCGACGTTTCCGACCGGGTCCGCGTGCTGCGCGACAAGGGCGTCACGCCGGCGCTGGCCACGATCCTGGTCGGCGACGACGACTCCAGCGCCGGCTACATCCGGATCAAGCAGCGGCAGGCGGCCGACCTCGGCTTCGTCTCACCGCACGCACACTTGCCGGCCGACACCACACAGGCCGACCTCGAACGGGTGATCGCCGAGTTCAGCACCGACCCGGCCGTGCACGGGCTGCTCGTGCAGCACCCGGTGCCCGGCCACCTCGACTACGACCAGGCGCTCGCCGTCATGGACCCCGACAAAGACGTCGACGGCATGCACCCGGTCAACATGGGCCGGCTCGCATTGGGCCTGCCCGGCCCGCTGCCCTGCACCCCCGCCGGCATCGAGGCGATCCTGGCGCACTACGAGATCCCGGTCGCCGGCCACGAGGTGGTCATCCTCGGCCGCGGCGCCACGCTCGGCCGCCCGCTGGCGATGCTGCTCGCGCAGAAGCGCCCGACCGCGAACGCCGCCGTCACCGTCGTGCACACCGGCGTCAAGGACTGGCCGCGCTACACGCTGCGCGCCGAGATCCTGATCGCGGCGGCCGGCGTGCCCGGCATCGTGCAGCCCGAACACGTCCGTCCCGGCTCGACGGTGATCGGCGGCGGCGTCCGCTACGAGGGTCGGCGGCTCCTCCCCGACGTCGACGAGTCCTGCGCCGAGGTGGCGGGCGCGATCACCCCACGGGTCGGCGGCGTCGGCCCGACAACGGTCGCGATGCTCTTCCGCAACGCAGTCAGCGCAGCCGAACGCGCGACAAACTGAGCACTGGCCCGGGTTCGCGGTAGGCACGACCGCTGCTCATTGGTTGACCCTGGTGGTGTCCGGTTGTTGGACGGCATCACCCCATCAACCCGCCAATCCGGACACGTCCGCATCGTCGCGTCCGGCTGCCAGGTTCATTTGGCCGGCATCGGCCGCTCATGGGCGCCGGGTGCATGATCGGGCGCACACCATCTGGGAATCAGCACACCCAGCCATGAACACGTGCACGCCATCTGGATTCCCCACGGCGTGTCGCCCAGATCAGCTGCACTCGATCACCACGCGACCCGCTCCCGGCCCCGATCTCATACACATGATCTGTGAGGTGCCAGGTCCGCGGCCGCGCATCTCTACCCAAAAGCCGGCAGGCAACGACCCAGGGCGGGTAGGTGTCTCGGCGCGTACATGTTCTTTCATGTACGCACATGAAAGAACATGTACGCCCGAAGAGACATCCCCAGCCGACCGAGGGCACATCGTCCTCATACTCCACTGCCGACGAGCAGTCGTCGAACGCGACCGTGTACACGCGATTGCCTGCGAAACATTGGTGGCGGTTCCCACGACAGCCTCTCCGGCTGGGGCGGCCCTCACTTCACGGCAGACACGCATCACCTGCATTGTCACACCAGCAGACTTGCCTCGCGTTATTCGCAGAAGCGGACGTATCGCTCGGGCCATCGGGGCAGGCTAACGGACCGGTGGGCGGGACTTAGGCTTGCACGCGACCGTGGCCCGAACGTGGAAAGAGGAAAAGATGAGCCAGGACCCGGATTTCGAGGTGGCCGAAGACGACGGGGTGCTCGACGCCTCCGACACGCTCGACGACAACCGGGTCGCCGACCCGCTTGACGTGGGCATAGCCCCGGCCGACAAGTGGAGCGGCGCCAACCGCTTCGGCACCACGGCGGCCGAGGAGCGCGCGGGCGAGTCGCTCGAGCAACTGCTGGCCGAGGAAGAGCCCGACGTCGACCCCTACGCGGAACCGGCCGACGACGAAGACGAGATCAGTCGCCGCGGTTACGAGGAAGACCCCCGCGCCGGCCGGCTGGTGGAAGACGACCAGGGATTCGGCGAGGACGTCGAGGCCGACTCGGTAGCGTGGGACGCCGGGATCGATGCCGGCGGTGCCAGCGCCGAGGAGGCCGCGGTGCACGTGGTCGACGGCCCGGACGACGAGGGTGACGGACCTCTCCGATAGGCCACCGGAATAGTTGCGGCGTCAAGTAAGTTGACGGTGGCTGACGAAGCGAGGTGTTTGACATGCAGTTCGGGCTGTTCTCCGTCGGCGACGTGACGCCGGACCCCACCAACCGCACGACCCCCAGTGAGCACGACCGCATCAAGGCGATGATCGCGATCGCGCTCAAGGCCGAGGAGGTCGGTCTCGACGTCTTCGCGACCGGTGAGCACCACAACCCGCCGTTCGTGCCGTCGTCGCCGACCACCATGCTCGGCTACATCGCGGCGCGCACGGAGCGGCTGCTTCTTTCCACCGCGACCACGTTGATCACCACCAGCGACCCGGTGAAGATCGCGGAAGACTTCGCGATGCTCCAGCACCTGGCCGACGGACGGGTCGACCTGATGCTCGGGCGCGGCAACACCGGCCCCGTCTACCCCTGGTTCGGGCAGGACATTCGCAACGGCATCCCGCTGGCGATCGAGAACTACGCGCTGCTGCACCAGTTGTGGCGCGAAGAGGGGGTCGACTGGAAGGGGCGGTTCCGCACCCCGCTGCAGTCGTTCACCTCGACGCCGCGCCCGCTCGACGACGTGCCGCCGTTCGTCTGGCACGGCTCGATCCGCAGCCCGGAGATCGCCGAGCAGGCCGCCTACTACGGTGACGGCTTCTTCGCCAACCACATCTTCTGGCCCAGGGAGCACACCCAGCGCATGATCGGGCTCTACCGGGAGCGCTTCGCCCACTATGGGCACGGCACCGCGGAGCAGGCCATCGTCGGCCTCGGCGGTCAGGTCTTCATGCGTAAGAACAGCCAGGACGCCGTAGCTGAGTTCCGGCCCTACTTCGACGAAGCTCCGGTCTACGGCCACGGCCCGTCGCTGGAGGAGTTCACCCGGGAGACACCGCTGACCGTCGGCAGCCCGCAGCAGGTGATCGACCGCACGCTCGGCTTCCGCGACTACGTCGGCGACTACCAGCGTCAGCTCTTCCTGATCGACCACGCCGGCCTACCGCTGAAGATCGTGCTCGAACAGCTCGATCTGCTCGGCGAGGAGGTCGTGCCGGTGCTGCGCAAGGAGTTCGCGAAGAACCGGCCCGCCGACGTGCCGGACGCGCCGACGCACGAGTCGCTGGTCGCGGCGGACAAGGCGGCAGCCGAGGTCGCGGCATGACCGAGCGCACCCTGGCGGTGGTCGCCGGCGGCCTGCGCCAGCCCTCGTCGACCCGGCTGCTGGCTGACAAGCTGGCGGCCGCGGCCGGCGAGGAGCTCACCCGGCTCGGGGTCACCCCGAAGATCGAGTTGATCGAGCTGCGCGACCACGCCCACGAGATCGTCGACAACCTGCTGACCGGCTTCCCGGCGAGCACGTTCGCGAGGGTGGTCGAGACCGTCGCCGGCGCCGACGGGCTGATCGCGGTGTCGCCGATCTTCACCGCTTCCTACAGCGGCCTGTTCAAGTCCTTTGTCGACCTGTTGCCGGACGGCACGCTGGCCGACAAACCGGTGCTGATCGGCGCGACCGGCGGCACCGCCCGCCACTCGCTCGCGCTCGACCATGCGATGCGCCCGCTGTTCGCGTACACCCGCTCGGTTGTCATTCCGACCGGCGTGTTCGCGGCGCCCGAGGACTGGGGCGGCGACGAGGGCGGCGGCCGGCTCGACCAGCGGGTCCGGCGCGCGGCCGCGGAACTGGCCGCCGAGGTGGCCCGCCGCGACCCGGCGACACCGCAGGACCCGTTCGCCTTGCGCACGTCCTTCGAGGAGCTGCTCGCGGGCGAATGAGCGAGGATGGGGTCATGTACCTCATCCGGGAGAAGATCTTCGACATCGGCGACGACTTCGACATCACCGACGACGCGGGCAACAGGGTGTTCCACGTCGACGGCAAGGTGCTCAGCCTGCGCGACAAGCTCGTCATCGAGGACCTGTCGGGCCGCGAGGTGGCCGCGGTGCACCGCAAGCTGATCGCGCTGCGGCCGACGTACGCGATCAGCATTGGTGGTGAAGAGGCCGCCGAGATGCGCAAGAAGCTGTTCACGCCGTTCCGCGACAAATACACGATCGACGTGCCCGGCCCCGACGACCTGGAGATGAAGGGCGACCTGCTCGACCACGAGTACGAGGTCGAGCTGGGCGGCGAACGGGTCGCCACGGTCTCGAAGAAGTGGTTCTCGATCCGCGACACCTACGCGGTCGACGTCGCCGCCGGGCAGAACGACCTGCTCATCCTCGCGGGCGTGCTGGCCCTCGACCTGGCCGAGTCACGCGCCGAACGCAAGCGCGCGGAAGAAGCCGATCGCGACCGCGACGACGACCGATAGCAGGCGCTTGGCTCGTCCCAGTGGAACTGTAGCGTCCAGCGCGGCGCGCCTGACACCCCGGCCCGGCGCGAATCTGAACCGATCTAGTCGGCGAACTCGCGGATCAGCGGCAGGTCGAACGAGTGGGTCGGCGGCAGCAGTTCCGTGGGCAGCGCCCGGACCTCGGCGCGGGAGAACCAGCGGGCCTGCGCCACCTCGACCGGGTCCGCGGTGATCGCCGCGCCGGCGCTGGTGGCCTTGAACCGCACCGTCATGCCGCCCGGCTCGAACAGGGTCCGGGGTTGGCTGGCGTTGTAGTCCAGGCTGGACAGCTCCAGGCCGGTCTCCTCCCAGACCTCGCGCGCGACTGCGTTTTCGAGGGTCTCCCCGGGCTCGACGAAGCCCGCCAGGAGCGCCCAGTGCCGGGCGTAGTCGCCGTAGGCGTGCCGCAGGAGCAGCAGCCGGTCAGCGTGTTCGACCGCGACGAGGACGACCGTCACCAACGCCTGCGGCACGTAGCGCAGCGTCGTGCAGCGCGGACAGCGGCGGGTGCTGAAGCCGGGATAGTCCTCCAACGCTCCCCCGCATTCGCCGCAGAACCGGTGCGTGTGCCGCCACCGGGCGTCGTAGGCGCCGCGCAGGACGACCGAGTCCAGGGGCGGAGCGAGGCGCGCGGTCAGGTCACGCCAGTCGAGCAGGAGGTGGCCGTCCGGCGCCTCGGTGACCGTGGCTCCCCAGACCGCCGCACCGCCCACCGTGCCGAGGTGGCGCACGCCCAGGTCGGAAAGCGTGTCGACGGTCGGGAGCGAGCCATCCCGACGGACCACGATGCGGCCGTCGGGGGTTGCCGCGACCAGCGGGTCACCGGTGGTAGGCGCAGCGGACGCGTCGTGGCTGGCCAGAAACGCGAGCGGCATGCGGCGCATGCTAGCCGCCAGCACAGTCGTCAGTGGTCCGTCCCAATCGCGTGCGCGCACGGCAGGCGATGGGACGGGACACCCCTCGCCTGCGGCACCTCTATACGCACCACCCGAACTTGCGTTCAAGTGGTGCGCATAGGGTGCAGAGCAAGGGGAGATCGACTAGGCGGCGGCGGTGGAGCAGGGCCGGGTCCGGTGGGGCTCGACGCGGTCGGCCCAGCGGCGTAGCAGGGCCGCCGCCCCGCGGCGGAACGGATCACCCCGGCCCTGGACGCGTTCGCGTTCAAGGACGACCGGGGCGTTCGGGCGGGCGGAGTTGACGTGGCTGCGGGTGCTGTTGATGGCCTGGACGAAGGCCGACGGGTCGATCATGGCGGTGGTCCTTTCAGGATGGTGCCGGGCCGGTGGACGCGCGGACGACGAGCTTCGTCGGCAGCACGACCGTGCGGTCGGCGGGATCGGTGGGCGGGTCGAGCAGTAGCTGACCGGAGCGCCGCCCGCGCTCGGCCGCCGGTTGGTGGACGGTGGTCAGGCCCTCCGTGGCCGCCTCCGGGATGTCGTCGAAACCGACGACGGACACGTCGTGACCCGGGCGCAGCCCGCGCTCCCGCAACGCGTCGAGCACCCCGAAGGCCAGGATGTCGCTCAGGGCCGCGATGGCGGTCGGGCGCGGCGCCCGGTCGAGCAGGTAGCCCGCCGCGGCGGCGCCGTCGGCGCGGCCGTTGTCCTGCACGTTGACCGTGCTGACCGACGACCACTCGACGCCACCGGCGGCCAACGCCTCCTGGTAGCCGCGCAGCCGCTCGCGGCTGGTGTAGTAGGCCACGTCGGCCGGGGACGCCAGCGTCGCCGGGCCGGTCGTCGGCGCGACGCTGAGATAGTCGCCGACGACCGCGACCCGCCGGTGGCCGAGGGCCACCAGGTGCTCTCCCGCGGACCGGGTCGCCGCCGCCTCGTCGATCCCGACGAACGAGCTCAGCGGGCCGTCGCCGTCGCGCCGCTGCCCACTGGCCACCGGCAGGCCGCGGGCCTGCAGAGCGTCGAGCGCGGGATGCCAGTCGGGCATGCAGTAGACGCAGAAGCCGTCGACCACCGCGTCGTTGACGGCGGCGACCGCGGCGGCCTCGTCGTCCATCGACAGCGGCAGCAGCAGCAGGCCGGTGCGGCCCTGCTCGGTGGTGCTGGCCAGGCCGCGCAGGAACTGGACCGCGTAGGGGTCGGTGAACGCGTAGGACAGCGTCGCCGTGAAGAGCACCCCGATCGCGCCGGCCCGGCGCTTGCGCAGCGAGCGCGCCGCCGGGTCGGGGCCCGCGTAGCCGAGCGCGGCCGCCGCGGACAGGATCCGCGAACGCAGCTCATTGGACAGCTGGTCGGGCCGGCTGTAGGCGTTGGAGACGGTGCTCCGCGACACCCCGACGGTGTCGGCCACGGTCTGCAACGTGGGTCGCACAGCGCGCCTCCTCTGCATCGATACAGAACCCTTCTGCATCGATACAGTACGCCGCCCGCGGCGAAATGCAAGGGGTAAATGCGGCGGCGCCCCCAGCGAACGAGGGCGCCGCCGCGAGAGCGTCAGGCCGGAGCGGTGAAGGTGTAGGCACCGGCCGCCAACTGGAACACGGCCGCGCCGGAGGCGTATCCCATCAAGACCGCCTGCGCCGGCGCGGTGACTGCCGCCGCCGACGCGGCCGGCACCCGCACGGTGGCCGTGCTGTTGGCCGGGATCTCGACCCGCAGCGCCAGCACCCCTCCCCCGACGGACCAGTCCGACAGCGCCCGGCCGTACGGCGTCTGCAGGTCTGCCCGACCCGACGTCAACCCGCCGCCGGGGCGCGGCGCGATGACGAGTCGGTGGTAGCCCGGGTCACGCGGGTCCGGTCCGACCCCGCCGACCGACCGGTAGAGGAAGTCGCCGACCGAGCCGAGTCCATAGTGGTTGAACGAGTTCATCCCCGGATCCTGGAACGAGCCGTCGGTCCGGATCCCGTCCCAGCGCTCCCAGACCGTCGTGCCGCCGCGCGCGCCCATGTAGCCCCAGCCGGGATAGTCCGGCTGCAGCAGCACCTGGTAGGCGGTGGCGAGGTGCCCGTTGTCGGCCAGCACCGGCAACAGGTTCTCCACGCCCAGGAAGCCGACGCTGAGGTGCCCGCTGCGGGACGCCACCTTGGCCGCCAGCTTGTCGGCCACCGCCTGCACCCGGTTGGTTGGCACGAGGCCGAACGAGAGCGCGAGCACGTACCCCGTCTGGGTGTTGCCCGAGACCGTGCCGTCGGCGGCGACGAACCGCGAAGTGAACGCGGCCGCGACCTGGTCGGCGAGGGTGCCGTAGGAGGCCGCCTCAGCCGTCCGCCCGGTCGCCGCGGCCACCCGCGACACCAGCCGCGCGGTGTAGCCGAAGTAGGCGGTCGAGATGAGGTCGTTGGCGGTGTTGTCGCCGACGTTTAGCCAGTCGCCGTAGGTCGACTGGTTGCGGATCAGGTCGGCGCCGGAGGTGGCCCGCGAGTAGTCGACCCAGCGCCGCATCGCGTCGAAGTTCTCGTCGACGACGCGCACGTCGCCATAGCGTTGCCAGATCGTGTACGGCACGATCACGCCCGCATCGCCCCAGCCGGCGGTGCCCGCACCGCAGCAGACGGCCGGCGCGACGTCGGTGAACGCGCCGTCGGCGCGCTGCGCGTCGGTCAGGTCGTCGGTGAACTTGTCGAGCAGCCCGTGCACGTCCATGTTGAACGTCGAGGTGGCGACGAACGCGGCGATGTCACCGGTCCAGCCGAGCCGCTCGTCGCGCTGCGGGCAGTCGGTGGGAATGGTCAGCATGTTGGAGCGCTGGCCCCACAGGATGTTCCGCTGCACCTGGTTGACCAGCGCGTTCGAGGTGCTGAACGTACCGCTCGCGGTGCCGTTGGTCCAGGCCGCGAGGCCGGTCACGGTCGCTGTGGTCGGGGTGCCGGGGAAGCCGGTCAGCTCGACGTAGCGGTAGCCGTGCACGGTGAACCGCGGTTCGTAGACCTCGTCGGCGCCGGTGCCGGCCAGCGTGAACCGGTCGGTGGCCCGGGCCGCGCGCAGGTTGGCGGTGTAGACGGTGCCATCGGGGTTGAGCACCTCGGCGTGCCGCATCGTCACCGTCGTGCCGGCCGGCCCGCGCACCCGCAGCCGGTTCCAGCCGGCGAAGTTCTGACCCAGGTCGAGCACCCAGACACCCGGCTTGGGCTGGGTCACCGAGACAGCCGGCAGGGTGGCCTGCACGGCGACGCCGGGGTCGACCGCGGCGACCAGGTTGGGCTTCGTGCCACCCCGCACCGCGACGGCCGCCCAACTGGCGTCGTTGAAGGCGGGCTGATCCCAGCCGGCCTGCGTGGCGCGGGCGTCGTACTCCTCGCCGTGGTAGATGTCGTCGAACCGGATCGGGCTCGGCGCGGTCTTCCAGGTGCTGTCGGTGCGCACGGTCGCGGTGGTGCCGTCGGTGTAGCGCACCACCAGGTCGGCCGAATACCACGGCTGGGTGCCGTAGCGCTGGTTCCCGCCCATGCCGAGCGACCCGGAGAACCAACCGTTGCCCAGGTAGGCGCCGATGGCGTTGTCGCCCTGCCGCACCTGCGTGGTGACGTCGAGGATGCGGTACTGCACCCGCCGGTTGTAGTCCGTCCATCCTGGAGCGAGGGCTTCCACGCCGACCTTGGCGCCGTTGATCCGGGTCTCGTGCAGACCAAGCGCGGTGACCATCAGCCGCGCGCTGGCGACCGACTTGGAGAGCGTGAAACCCTTCCGGAGGTAGGGCGCACCGCGCACGACGGAGACCTGGCTCCCCCACGGCCCGGCGCCGTAGCCGGCGACCGCCCGCGCGGCCGGCCAACCAGTGTCGTTGAAGCCGGCGTTCTGCCAACCTGCCGGCGCCGTCTGGCTGGCCTTCCACGCGCCGTCGGTGACGATCCGGGTGGTGGCGGCGCCGGTCACCTCGAGTGCCGCGATCGCGCCGGCCGGCGAGACGGTGGTGTTCTCGGTCGCCACGGCGATCGTGTTGCTGCCGGCCTGGAGCCGGGCCGTGACGTCGAGCACGGCCGCGGTCTTCCACGAGTCGACCGCGCGGGTCGAGGTGCTCACCTGGGTGCCGTTGACCCAGACGTCGGCGGTGTCGTCGCCGGTGACGGTCAGCGTGCCGCGGGTGATCGCGCCGGCCGGGAGGGTGAAGGTGCGGCGCAGGTAGCGGGTGCCGATCGGTGCGCTGGCGCCCGGGTCGCCCTCCGGGTACCAGATCCAGGTGGCGCCGGTGAGCGCCGGCACCGCCGCGCTGACGCCGACGAACGCGGCCTGCCAGCCGGTGGCGGGGTTGTACTGCCCGGTCTCGAACCAGCTCACCGGGCCCCACGCGCCCTGCCGGCCCTGGGTGTCCCAGACCCGCGCCCGCCACCAGTAGCGGGTCCGCGAGGCCAGCGCCGGGCCGCCGTAGGCGGCGTCGACCGAGCGCCCGGAGACCACCCGGCCGCTGTTCCAGACGTCGCCGGTGCCGGCCTGCGCCGCGCTCTCCGTGTTGGCGACGATCACCTGGTAGGCGCCCTGCAGGAGTTCGCTGCCGGCGGGTGCGCCGGCCTTCCAGCCGAACCTCGGCTTCGCGGCGTCGACGCCGATCGGCGTGACCAGCCGCTCGGTGGTCGGGGCGGTGACCGCCAGCGGCGAGCCGGCGTTGACGTCGGGACCGGTCACACCGCTCGCCCACGGCCCGGCGCCGTAGCCGGCGCTGACCTGGGCGGCGGGCCACGCCGCGTCGCTGGTGGCCGGCTCTGTCCAATCCGGACCGGCGGTGGTGGCCGCCTTCCATGCCGCGTCGGTGACCAGTTCGGTGGTGCCGCCGGCGGCGACCACGCGGAGCCGGCCGAGCACGCCGGCCGGGCCGGCGGCGGTGTTGCGGGCAGCGACGGCGACCGTGTTGGCGCCCGGCCGCAGCGCGCCGGCCAGGTCGACGTAGAGGGCCTGGCGCCAGGAGTCGACGACCTGGGCGGAGCTGGCCAGTGGGACGCCGTTGAGCCACACGTCGACGCTGTCGTCGCCGGTCACCACGAGTTGCGCCTCGCTGACCACACCGGACGGTGCGGTGAAGGTGCGGCGCAGGTAGCGGGTGCCGGCCGGGACGCTGTCGGCGGCGTTGCCCTCCGGGTACCAGATCCAGTTGGCGCCGGCGAGGTTCACCGGCGCGGCGTGCGCGGGGGCCGGGCCGGCGACCAGGAGTGCGGCGACACAGGCCATTGTGGTCGCCGCACCGGCGAAGCGGCGCGCGATGGGAGTGGATGACATGGATCCTCCAAACGATCCGGGGACGGGCGGATCGGAGCGAGCCAGTGAAACGTTTCACCCACCGGCCGTAGCGTCATCGTACGGATCCGCCGAGCGGCACGCAACGATGCACGTCCATGTCTTACGCGAACACGGAGAGTCGGAATCCGGTCAGCGTTCTCTCGCGGCACGCACGGAATGCGTTACCGTCCGCCAACTCGACATCGCTGCGCGCGATGGCATCCCACGGGGAGAGGACACCAATTGAGGGTTAAGCGAGTTCTTGCGGCGCTGGTCGCCGCGACCGCGATGACGACGGTCCTGGCGCAGCCGGCATTCGCCGGCGGCCAGGGCGACCCATTGCTCGGTGACGTCAACGGCGACGGCCGCACCGACCGCGCCACGCTCGTCGACCTGCCCGGCGCGGAGTGTGCCGTCGACGTTGAACTCGGTCAAGCGGGCGGCGGCCTCGGCGCGGCGACCCGCTACACCTGGCCCGATCCGTCCGAAGTCGGCTACTGCCCCGACCTGGGCGTGATCGTCGACCTCGGCGGCGACGGCACGGCCGAGTTGGTGCTGGCCTACTTCAATGGGCGTACGCCGGGTGTCGAAAGTGACCTGATCCTGCTCGAAGACTTCACTCCCACCGGCGGGTTCGACGCGATCAGCCGACCCAGCTTCATCGGTCTGGAAAACTTCAACACCGACAACCTGGTCGACGTGTACGAGTGGACCGACGACAGTGACGGCGTCGTGACCTGGCTCAACACGCCGTCCGGCCAGCTCGTGCTCGGCCCTGTGCACCAGGACGGCATCTCGATGGACTTCGAGTTCGCCGACTTCGACCGCAACGGCGCGACCGACCTGGTCGCCGGCTTCGACGGCGCCTTCCCGGCCACACCCGGCTTCGGTGCGGTCGTGGTGCTCGACGACGGCGAGCGGATCGTGCTGCGCGACGACGACATCTACGAGGTCGACGCGCTCGACGCGAACAGCGACCACAAGCTCGACGTGCGCGTCGAGAAGTTCACCCCGGAAGGCACCGAGGTCGGGCACTTCATCGGCGATGGCCGTGGCGATTTCACCGAGGCGCCCAACGCGGTCGACGACACCGTCCAGGTCCCCTACCGCGAGCAGAAGACCATCAGCGTGCTGGTCAACGACGCCGCCACCAACGCGGCCACGCTCGAGATCGTCACGCCGCCGACCTACGGCGCCATCGTCCGCACCACCAGCAAGGGCTTCATCTACCGCAACACGGTCAAGCACAACGACAGCTTCGTCTACCGGCTGACCGTCGACGGCAAGTCGGAAACCGCGACCGCCACCCTCCGGGTGAAGTGACTCAATCGCGGGCAGCCGCGCCCATGCGGTCGGTGTTCGCCTGCGCCGACCGCACCGCGCGCGCTGAGGTGGTGACCACGCCGAGGATCAGATTGGTCAGGCCGATCGCGGCGATCACCGCCCAGCTCACGTGGTACGCACGCATGAACGCCGGACTCTGCACCACCTCGGTCACCTGGCCGGCGATGATCGAGCCGATGATCGCCACCCCTAGGGCTTGACCGAGTTGCCGCATCGTCGATGCGATCCCGGCGGCCACGCCGGCCTGCCGGTTGGGCATGCCGGACACAGCGGTGTTGGTGATCGCCGCGTTGGTCCAACCCAGCCCGAAACCGATCAGCGCGTACGTGAAGAACAGCCGCATGTAGTTCGGATCCGAGCGGGGCACCACGGTCATCAACCCCGCGGCGAGGATGGCGGCGCCCCCGAGGACCAGCGACGGTCGAGGGCCGTAGCGAGCCACCACCCGGCCGGAGATCGGGCCGAACACCGCCAACAGCGCCGCCATCGGCAGGATCGCCAGTCCCGCGGTGAGCGGGGAGAAGTCCAGCACGTCCTGCAGGTAGAGGGTGTTGAGCAGCAGGAAGCCGCCCTGCGCCGTGAATGCCAGCAACGCGATCACGCTGGCGCCGCTGAACGGCGGGGATCGGAAGAACCGCAGGTCGATCAGGGGTTCGGCGCGGTGCAGCTCCCACCACACCAGCAACGCGAACGAGACCACGGTGGCGCCGAAGCAGCCGAAGATCACCGGCGACATCCAGCCGTGCATCGGCGCCTCGATGATCCCGTAGGTGAGCGACGCTATCCCCGCCACGAGCAGGACCTGGGCGAACGGGTCCAGGCGGCCGCGCTTGGCCGCCATCGACTCGCGGATGAACCTGCCGGCCAGGATGAAGGCGGAGATCGCGATCGGCACGTTGATGAGGAAGATCGCCCGCCAACTGAACGCCTCGACCAACAACCCGCCCAGCAGCGGACCCGCGGCGATGCTGACCCCGATCGAGCCGCCCCAGACACCGATCGCCCTGGCCCGCGCCCGCGGCTCGGTGAAGGTGTTGCTGATGATCGCGATGGCGACCGGGTTGAGCATGCTGCCGCCGAGCGCCTGGAGCACCCGGAACGCGATCAGCCAGCCGTGGCTGGGCGCCGCCGCGCAGAGCAGCGAACCCAGCGCGAAGACCAGCAGACCGACCTGGAACACCCGTCTTCGCCCGATCCGGTCGGCGATCGACGCGGACAGGATGAGGAACGAGGCGAGCACCAGCAGGTAGGAGTCCAGGGTCCACTGGGCTCCCTGCAACGAGGCGCCCAGATCGTGCTGGATGGACGGAAGCGCGACGTTGAGCGCGCTGGTGTCCAGCCCGACGATGAAGATGCTGCAACAGCAGATGGCCAGCACCAGCATCGCGCGCCCATGTGGCCCCCGCGCGGCATCGACAGCCGGGCCCTGCTGTGCGGTTGCCGCCATGGGCGTGAAGCCGCCTTGGTCAGGAATCGGGTTCCGGTCCCAGCCTATTGCGGGCCGCCCGGCACCGTGGCCGGACGCTGGCGCG
>Ga0193743_1001440_pt1 | contig 17742 bp, 11 predicted proteins | sample L2c2metaG_FD_143038 | JGI IMG/M metagenome (GOLD analysis project Ga0193743, IMG submission 143038) | Soil microbial communities from a riparian zone of the East river system, Colorado, United States - L2c2 | ecosystem: Environmental > Terrestrial > Soil > Riparian zone | place: USA: East River...
ATTTCCTGACCGTACTGGGATCGAGCTATAATAGGAGCATCACGTGCCATCATTACGACGATCTCAGATCTGCAACCTGCTGTTGCGTCTATTACTCCTATGGTTTAGTAGCTGACTCTTTTTTTCTTAAGTCGACTTACTGCTCAAACGCTCAGCAAGGTTGATCCAGCATTGGCACATGCATGTGAATTATACATTTACGAAGTATATTATCAGTGTCTAATTTCGTAACATCAAAGTTTCTATTGATAACGTCACAGATTGGAATGGTCATATTGACCCTTCGATGTTGCAGCATGTACGCAGAGAACAGTGAATTTAGGAACGTGTGTCATCCAAAAATGGGCTTTTCAGACATTGTTGCATTACTTCGATGTGGTCAGAAGATGCATGACATCAGAGTGTATCAATAAACATTGTCCGCCGGTCAGCGCCCTGGCAGTTCTAGCACTGCCATAGACTTGGAAACAAGTTTAAACCCCTGTACAGCTGGAATCGTGAATTGTGCTCTTGCAAGCGCTTTCTGTGATCTATGCCGCCTCGGGACTACGAAGTGGACTTTGCGGCTTATCTTCATGTGGCCTCGTTGAGTGTGAGTGTGGTATTCCATGTCGCTGTACCTGACAGTGATACTCATCGACTGCAATAGATCCTGCTCTGGGACATATTGATTAATGTGAGGAACGAATATCGCTTGCTATTTCGGCAACGTCTAGCATTTCCCATAGTGGTTTATTTCTTGTCGAGGTCAGTTAATACGATTTGATTTGAGTTTGTATCGTCGCGTTAAAATATGGGGATCAACAGAGTCTCGGTTCTTGGGTTCGCCCTTGTTTCAACCATATTTATGAGTCAGTAAAGTCGTCTGGCCGCCGTAGCCTCTCAGAATTCACCCTCCACACCGCTTTTCTTAGCTACCCCATACATTGCCTGCACGGCATTCAAGGCGACTTTCGTCGCATTTTTTGTCACAGGCCTTGTCTTCACCCTATTTCTTTCTTACCTTCGTGTTTGTGCTGTGTGGCATTGGAACCGTTACATCGTCGTCTTGTCCGGCGCGTCGTGGCTATCCGTTGTTGGTACAGGATTCGCAGTGGTAAATTCCATCCAAGGAATTGAAGTGGAAGGTTATTGTGTGGAGATTATTGTGGGGAATCTTATCCTGGTTCCTATCATGACGAGCTTTGTCAATCACGCCATCGTCTTTTTCGCCATCACTTTGGGGGTTTGCAAGAACACTATAGGCAGGGATCTGACCGTCAGGGATTGTATCCGGCTCATGTTTGGGAAGAGCTCACCAACCTTTTCGAAGGCACTGTTACATGACAGCCAAGTGTGTTATATGTGGGTTTTTTTCTTTCTCTCAAAACACTAGAAGCTGTTTGTTGACTATTTTTAACCTAGAATCACCATGGGAGTTGCTGCAATCACCATAACCTGGTTCTACGTTTGGATGGCGATTCAACCTGCTACAGCCTTCCGAATCGGACTTGCTCCGCTATACGTCGTGTTGGTGAACATAATGATTTGTCGCGTTTTCAGGAATACAAAACTTGGACTATACAGAAAAGTACCACCGCACAACTACGACCAAAAACCACACACGGATACTGCCCCAAATAGCATGACCCCGTGGAACTCCAGATATGAGAGTGCCGACGCACATTCCATCGCTGCGACACCCATCCAGATTGCGGTCAGCCAAGTTGTTGAACGCAAGACTGATTATCTTCCGTTGACGAGATCAGATAGTTCTGTTGTCTTGGACTTTGGAATGGTTTGAAAACACTTAGGCACGTACCATACACTGACTATGATACACGTCGGTTGTTTTTCAGGGTAAAAAAAATAAAATACTGTACTAAACGTGAACCAAGGATTCCACGCTCGACTATTTTCTTATCCTGGACCACTTTGTCTTATTGATAAGCGCCCCTGACTCTTATCTGTTTGGTCATCATGATGTTATTCCATAATCGAAGGATTGATGATGAGCGCTGAGCAACCTTTAAAAATAGAACTAGAACTTGGAGCGGGGTACTTGTCAACCTGCCTTTTCTTAAGTTGAGCATCATCGACATCCTTCTGCCATTCCGACAGAGTATCATCCGATCCCTCTATGCTGTCGAGTCTGATTTCGCAAGAGAATTTTATGGCCTCTTGATGTAGCTTCGCTGAATGTGAATTTCGTATTTCCTTTGCAAACCTGTCGCAGTCATACTAGCATTACTCTCTTTGATGAAAGTAGGTCCTATTAGCCTGGGACATTTTCTACGTGGTAGAATGATGCAAGTTGTTGCCTGAGTTTTATGGCATTGTGTATAGGGCCTGCCTCTAATTGTCTTATTTTGTGTAGAGTAAGTAGTATGCGAATCGAGCAAAAATATTAGACTGTTAGCAGCTTTCGCAAGGACGATCGCGATTGCATGGAGGGCTTCGTCCGCAATTGTACATCCATTATTCCTCGCCATCATATATATGTGATTTGCAAAAAATAGTGGTGGGCACGGGATGGTCCTTGGGCGAGCCAAGGATAGACTTCTGCTTGGAAAATCAAAATCCTTATCAAAGATTGCCAGAGCGTTATTGCAGGTTATTGCATGGGAGCCAAAATCCGAGTCTCGAACATTGGGTTCTGGCTGTTCTGGGTTCCTATAGCCGCAAATACCACCGTGGCTTGTGGATCAAGAACTAACCGCGCTCTGTGGTTGTAAGATGACAACGTGAACTTCCTCGGGCTTTGGGTTGGCCTGATGGAAGTCAATTAGGGACGGCATCGAAGCCCCTGTCGGTGTAGTTGTTCCTCCCACCAAAACGCGGTGGCCATGGGTTATATGCGTAGATATTAATATTGGCGGCAGTTGGTTGGGTCGTTAATGTCACAAATTGTCACAGGTGGAATGCAGGTTACCAATCAAACTCCGCTGATTTGACGATTCGCCAAGTCTAAGCAATAAGTACAGTAGGGATATCGGAGAGACGAGCGCTATGTACAGTATAAGTAAGTTAATTATAAACAAAATTATTTGTATCTGGATAAAGTAGGATGGAGAAATAAGGAACTATGAAGTTAACATAGCAGTAAGTAGTAGAATCTAGATGTGAGTATGGTAATGTAGGCGGCATACGAAAAAAATCAGGTCCATGTACAGTAAAAATAAAATAAGGCATCAATAGTGTTATGGCCGAAGACTATTATCTGAATAAGCAGTGGGATAATTGTGTACCGATGGATTGAAATATTGTTGAGGTGTCCAGACATTAAAATATCCGTAATTGAAAGGTTCTGGCTGTACTGGATTGTGAGAAGATGAGGCGCGATCGGGTAGGGAATTGTATGTAGGTGCTGTATTCATGGATGAATAAGAATGGGAAGCTGCTGCCAGAGGAACTGGGGGTTCAACGTTCATCATCAACGTTCAACATCAACCGTTGTAGGAACAATCATTCGTCGATTTTGGCGTCGAATACAATCTACTCATTTCGGCTCAAACGCGACTTACCCCGCAAGCCTTAGAAGCAGCAGTAATGTTCTTATATATTTTTGAATGAAAACCCTCCAGGGCTTCTTCAATTCATGCCCCGTAGTATGGATCGTGGGTACTGCGATGCTGTATTGCCTTACGTTGCGCAGACATGGAAGTACGGAAACGCGCCGTATTTAATATCACGTGGGTCGCAAAACTGACGATTCTATCTCCGAGATGTTCAAGCTCCGATGAGCCGAAGCTCGGCAAACGTGATCATTGAGTGACATTTCTCTCATGTTTATATCCTCACTCTCATCACTTCCACTTAGAAAAAAAAGACACCAGACACATTTAAGTATCATTAATATAGTCCTTGAACTTTTTGGGACATATCCGGGCAGTGGATATTGCGGAACTGTAAAAGTGACCACTCGAGCAACTGCCGAACATCTGATCCAACATAATAAGGACTAAGTGGACTAACTTGAAGCTTGGCATTTCCGAACACCCCAATATATAGTTGCCCCATATATATGTATCATGATATTTTGCCAAGACGGTACTTGGGAACACATATTATGATAGAAGGGTGGAAAAGCGAATCGGCATCATTCTCTCTACACCATCAGGATGGCTTGAAACTAAGGTGGAAGCTTGACGAAAATTAAAATCGCAATGGCACGACTCAGGCTTCAACCGCTCAGTGTTCAGTTCAATAAATCAAACACGCTCTTTCAATTTCATTTATCCCTCTATCGATAATACTGATACTGACCACAACCAAGGATAATATTTACCTTCTTGTATCATTAAGTACAAACGGCACTGGGGAAGTCTAGCTACTAGTGCGCTGATCGGACATTTGGAATCCGAGTCGCAAATGATTCCCTGGGCCTCAAGGTTTGAGATTAGGATGTAGATGTAGAAAAAAAGGAGCTTTAGGTCGCCATGTTAAACCTGCACTACTCTAAGAAGCCCACTCTAAGCAAAATCTCTCTCTGTGCGAGACAGCTTGACGTTGTCAAGGGTGGCCAAAAAGGGAAAGATGCCGGTAAGTATAAAAAGGGTACGATTCGGCATTGTTCAACATTTTCCCCTTTTCCTCTCATCGCCGTCCGTTTTCCTCCTCGACGTCTAGCCCTTCTTTTTGAAAATTTACACTCATTATTCACGATCATCAGAATATGTTCGCTCAAGTATACACTGTTGCCTTACTGGCGGTATTTGTACAATGTTAGTTGAAATCTTTTTTTTTTCTTCTTGAAATTTATTCAACTTTATCTCGAATGTCAGCTGCATTCGCGGCCACTTGTTCTCGAACATACACGATCGTGGCGGGGGATTACTGTGATAAGATCTCACAGGCACAAAACGTCTCAACGTGCGTCTTTGCGCTTTATGACCGATTTACCCAGTGTTGACTTTTTTTTGTTGTTGTGCCATTGTAGTTACCAACTCTCTGCGATCAACCCCTCTATCATTAACAGAGGTTGCTCTAACCTCACACCGGGCGAGTCCATCTGCCTCGGGTTTGTTGGCGAGGATTGCTCTACCACCCACGTCGTTCAGCCCGGTAATACATGTGCCGACATTGCAGCCATGCATGCATTGAACATGACCATCTTGCATCTGAACAACCCTCAACTTGACAAGCCTTGCAAGATCTACACTGGCGAGGTTCGTGTGTCTTTCTTTCGTCCCTGTCTTCTATCGTCGCTTGCGGACTCAGTACGGGGCTAAAAAAAAAAAAATCGAGTCGTCGATTCTTAGCGTGGAAACTTGAATAACTTTATGATATTCGTATTCTAACAACTTTCTCCAACAGGTTCTCTGCATTTCAAAGACGGTACAGGTGCCTGCTATCCCTTCCGGCGGTATCACCGTTAGCATGAATGGATCCCCGGTCTCCACAGTCACTCCTCTACCATCGAGTACCCCCTCTATCCCCGCTGCCGTAGTTGCTGCCCCTGCCCCTACCCATACAACACCCGATAATGGAGACGATGAGAATCTCCCCTTCTGTGACGAACTTTGAGTGATTACTACTCCTGTAGTTTCCATAGTCGATCTTGTTGTCGTCACCAAACTCGTCATCTTCGTCTTCCCTTGGCCGCCTCGTGCCAAGGACCACTTGAATTTACACCAACTACTTGCCCTGTTTTCTTTGAACTTAGGCCCTTTTTAATTGGAACTCGAAGAGGCGAGAAATTCGCTGGGCTGAATCTCCATCCTCTTTTCACTTTCTTGATTCTTTTTTTACTTATTCTTTAACCTATTGATTTGGGTACCATTTTTTTTTTGCGCCAAAAAGGACGTTGCTTTATCTTCATTTACACCGAAATAAGGGTACTGTATTGTATGTACGTGCTGAGCCGGCTCGCTATTCAATGCAATTCATTATTTATCTTTTCCAATGTGTTTGCCCCTCCCCTTTCCCCCGTTCTAGTCTTGTGGATTGACATGGACGGCATACTTTTTTTTACTGCTGGCAATAGAATTATTTTTTCCGGGCAACTAAAGCAATAAAAATACATGCACACATGCCAGAGTTCATGTAACTTTAAAGATCTAGCATGAATTCTGAGTTGATGTATTTCAGTGGAACAAACCCCTGGTTCTGTGACTCGTGAGTGTGAGCATCGAGCCCGCGTCCTCTGATACTTGCCGCCTCTGCGATATCGAATGTTCCCCTTATTGATCATCCAACCCCAAAGCAGCGCTCTTCGAATTGGGGCTATATCGAGAGGATCTTCGGCCCACTTGAATTTCATCAGTTTATTTCGAGGCGAAGGTTCATTAACTTTCAAGCCCCGGGCGCTGCTTCGCATCCTCCCTCAACTTGAGGCGCACGTAAAACATCTTATCGCTGACAATATAGCGACAGACATGACACGTATGTCTCTAGATTTTCTCGTTGCGAATCGTCAGGCAGAATCTCGGTGGGATGTGAGGCTATGAGGAAAGGCATAAGCGATCTCAATGGCCTGGGTTTGTAAGCGCCATCATCACTCCTGGCGATTTTTACCAGCCTTCTCGAATATTTCCCGACTTTGAGAGGGTGTCGACCTCAATGACCACCGCCTTTTGACCATAGATTTGGCCAGTCAACTGGTGATCGAACCGAAGACGAGGACCAACATTTCAACAATAACCAAGGACTATGAAAATAAATAGTTGACATATCCAACTTGCAGACAAGATCGATGCGGTGACAAGGGAGTCACCAAATGGCCGGAAGCCAATATTTTTGAGAGGTTTGTGATCTTTTAGCTCCTCCTGAAATCCGGTATGCGAAGGTAATTGGCGACTTGGGATTCAAAATAGTGGGAGAACGCCGCTGGGGAGGGTTAGTCAAGGTTTGCATATACTTACTATCCATATACCTGATCCAATCCAGGTTAGGAGTCGAATCCATCTCCCTGTGGAAGAACTTTCGTCCGGCCCATTTTAATAGTAATTTCTGAGAAAGTTCAAAATAAAGGTCGAAAGGGAGGAGCTCCGGAGTGGGACGGGCATGCGGTGAAAGAATGCTGCTGCAAGAGATCATGCCAAGTGCTATAAGACGGTTCCGACAGCGTAACCAACATACATACAGTATGAACTGTTGAAACTGATATGCTGAAAATGATGTTAGTGATTATCGATTAAATATTGGACAAGAAGACATTGGAGCAGCCCAGACTGTCTGGTGCTATACATATCCTTTTGTTGATGGGCCTTTTGCCAAATGGTTTCTGGCTGCAGGTCACATTGTAAAAGGTGATTGACAAGGCCAACTGATTGAGAGGTTCGGACATGCCCTGAATCCGAGGCCCATACTAAATAAATTCAGTCAAGGTCAAATACTATGCTGAAATTGAATAAAAGCGTACAATAATTTTTTAGCACTTCGTCTGATCAAACTTGGACAATAGTGCCACTTGCAACCGCTGCTGCATCAAGCGCTTTAAGCCGCGCAAATGCAGCATCAAAGTATAAACGTAGCCTTCATTTTACCTGTGGATTTTGAGCCAAAAAACTGTGACTCATCTTGGTGAACTGGGTGATTGTAGAAGTGCCCTCAGACCCAAGAGCACCTCCCTTTGCGTGCTGTTGAAGCCATGATTTTTGAAGGGGAGCAGTTGAGACTTGTTGAGACTCAAATGACAAGCCGACAAGAAGGATTGAATTTATAAATTTTTGGCAACATCCTTCTATCTAGTACAGTCATCTCTCTCCTAACCCATACCCTTTGGTACATGCCCAAAGCTATGGGTTATTACAGAGTATGGGTTACCAGGATTGAACTAGAAATAGACCAATATTTTCAAAAAAAATTAGTTTCACGAATATAGCCTACTGAAAGGCGGTTCACGCCAACACTCGATGGTCAGTACTCACATGTGTACTGAGCAGGACCGACGAGTCTATTTGAAGTACGAGTCTAGGAAAACCAAGAGGGAAGATGAAAGATAAAAGAAAAGGAAGAAGGAACCATAAAGACCTCCATGCTCCTTAAATAGAAGGCATCTAAACATGGCAAAATACGCTCTGTAAGGCGTCAGCATTACACTCTCCCCATCCCTCCGAAAGTGGGACGTATGTCAGTTGAAGAAAAAATACAGAAAAAGAGGAAAAAGAAAAAACCCAGGGGCAATCTATGAGGAAGTAGTATAAGAAGGAGTAGAATCCATACGCAGCGCATTAAAAACCCTGTGGGAAAAGCTTGCTGCAGGCAAGGTAGAATGAGAAAGGATACTACAAGGGATGGTCAACGAGCCAGCGGTCCATAGCCTCATTGTCTTCTAAGTCACATCCAGCAATCCATTCATCGTCCTCCAGTCCGTAACCCGACCAGCATACGAGGAACTTGAAGCCTTTTCCAACTGGTTTGCAATCGAGGATCCACTCCACCACATGTTCCAGGGTGCCGTCGACCTCAATAGGTCCAGGGCGCTTGAGTGTTCTAGAGGGGAATTTAGCATGGTCATTCAGTTTAAATGGTTTGATGTGTGAGGTGTGGAATGTCGGGAAGAGATTGGGTGTCTGAGGGATATCCAAGGTGACAGTAGAAGAGGCAAGGTTAGTATCTACAATCATGTAAGGACCATTGAATTGGGGCATGAATTTAGCCACCCGTTTTTATGCTTATATTGTCATCGTCTATTGAGGGTACTTAGCATCACAAGGTCGCCCATCTTGAAGACAAAATCCATATTTCTGGTTCTATTTGCAAAAAAAACTCTGGGAAAATTTTGACAACATCAGGTTATCTTTAGCATCCGCAACATCTCTCGACACTCTTTCCATGACTTCGCGAGCAGAAATATAATCTGCTGATGGTTGGCTGGGCGGGGTGATCAAGGGCTGTAACATTCGGGGGCTACATCCAAAGCGAAGCTGAAAGAGTGTGTAACCTGTCAACTTGTTAACCATATTCATCATTTGAAAATGGATCAGAGGAAGGGCATGAACCCAACCATTCTGATTTCTCTCAACATGGAAACGTATACACTGGTTGACAGTTTTGTTTGTGCGCTCGCTCGCTCCATTTGTTTTGGGATGGAAACTCGTAGACAGTTTATGGTGTACGCCAGTAAGAATCATCAGCTGCTTCCAGAACTTCGACACAAAGAGTTTGTCCCTGTCTGATACGATGTCCTCCGGCAAACCATTTTTGCAGTACCAGTTGTTGAAAAACACAACCACCAAATCTTCGGCAGATATCGTCGTGTAGGTAGGAATAATGCGAATTTCAGATCCCAAATGGTCAGTATTGCTTTTGGCGCAATGGGCATTTTTGGCTCATTGAGTAAAAACAGAAGTCCAAGAAGTATGTCATGACAGAGTCCAGGGGCGATTAAGGCACGTACAGGACGTGAGGACCATGCATTGTTGATTGATGAAAGTTGTAGAGAAACAAAATTTGAAAAGGTGCAAAGTGTGGAAGAACCGTTAAGGGCAAGGGTGATGCTGATAGGTTTCTTGAGTTTTCGCACAAGTAGGCCGAGACCAGCCACGATTTCAGGTCTAATCAAGACCAATTCAGAACCGTTATCAAGCATACAATTAATAATGATCTGGAACTCATCGTGTCCCCAAAGTTTTGCACACCACATGAGCTTAGAGACAATAAGGGAACTTACATCATCGTCACTCTCAGGACTGTCCCCTGTCAAAACAAAATTAACCAAAGTCGATGGCAAGACCATGTTTACAGATGCAGATGGCAGTGCAACATTTGATGAGATCGCTTGCTCAGTGGTGATCAATGGCTCCTCAATAAACACAGATGAGTGAATTGATGGGGCAGGAGTAGAGAAAGGTACCGCAGGAGGGGCCATGAAGCCTCCAAAGGAAAGCTGGTTAGGTGTGGTGAAGGTAGGATCGGGAGAGGTCCACATGTTATTGGGTGTCGAAAAACTGTTTTGTCTGTAATTCATCCCAGAATACATACGATCCGATTGATGAGTACCCAAAGACACCAAAGCAACCACTGCTGGCACTGGGTGGTGTTTCCCCCAGAAAAACGCATTTCTAGACATGTTTTGTGATTTCTAAAGGGTTTTTCCCATGGAAACACAAAGGGTGTTTCTGAAAGGAAAATTTGAGAAACACATTATGTGTTTCTTTCATGTTTCCCATAGATAGATTTTTTGTTTTTCTCAAGATTTATCTATGGGAAACATGCTTTCTTTGTTTCAAACAAAGAAAGAAACACTTATCATGATTCAAAAAGATAAATTTTGAGAAAAACAAAAAATTTATCTATGGGAAACATGAAAGAAACACATAATGTGTTTATCAAATTTTTATTTCAGAAACACTTTTTGTGTTTCCATGGGAAAAACCCTTTGGAAATCACAAAATGTGTCTCTTAATGGGTTTTTCCGGGGGAAACACCACCCAGCACCAGCAGTGAACAGCAGCGGTAGACATAGCTGCCATTGCCATATTGTAGGTCAATGTTTGATAAGTCGCAGGTTTGGGCCAGTCATTGGGGCAGTTAATTTTTGTATGGGGAACATAGAATCGTCTACACTTTCAGCAGCCTTTATGGTCATTTAGCAGTTTAAGCTCACTATCACGTAGTTTAGGGCAGCGTTCTTGATGAAAAGCAGGCACAGAAATGGCATTATGAGGGACATTGTTATGAAAGCCAGTACAATTTGCAAGAGGAAGGGAGGTGACAGTGTTAGCACCAGATCCGTAGGGGCGGTATTGGCCAGTATTGGGACCAGACCCCATATTGTGGGCCAAAGCTTGAAAGAATGAAGGGGTATACAATGAAGAGGGGGTGTCATATGAAGGATTCAGCCTCTGACGCTTAGCAACATCCTCTGCTGCCATTTCAGAAACCCGTTTCAAGTCTTTGTTAGCTTGAGTATCAATTGCAATGATCTCGAGCAACCAATCATTGAAACTGTCAATAACTTCAATGTGTTCTCGTTCCACCAATTTTAAACAATCCCACTTGGATGCTAGATAATCTCCCATGTTGGAAAGAAGAATGCCACGGAGTTGGTTGACGGTCAAGCAAAGTTTGGAACCATCCAATAAGTTGTTGCCCACAATGACTTGATTTGCAAAGGTGGAGAACGATTCCATTGAGATCATTTTAGCGTTGACGACGGATCTGCTGATATTATTTTCCCATAAAGGATCGAAGAAACATTTTCTCAACTCGGCCATGAAAAGAGGGAAAGTAAAATTGGCGGCCTTGAAGCGATCTTTATTCATCTTAGCCCAATTATTGATAGCAGGATCATGGAATGATGTAAGCAAGGAAGAGACCTTGCCTTCTTCAGTCGTCTTAGCTTTGGTGAAGAAGGCTATGGCATACTCCTGAAATTGATTGATAATCGCAGGAGTGATGCACCTGGGCAAGAGGACAGGGGCAGCCTTGTGGCTTTCATGGAATTTTACAGATCCAGTTTCTATGATACTCGTTTGAGGGGTATTCATAAAGAATGAGATATTGGAAGAATTTGAAGTGAAGGAAGATGATAAGTCTGTGCTGGTAGATGATGGTGATGGAGTATCTGGAGGTGGAGATGGAATGTGTTCACTGCGGGCATTGGAAATAGATGGAGTGACGATAAAAGAAGAGGGTGGTAATCTTTGGACACAACGAGAAAAGCAGGATGCCAGAGTAGACTTGATGATTGCGATGATATGGAAAGAGGGTTGAAGGGTGTGACTATATGTGTTACTGGCAGATGCAAGATCACCATTGTGTGCGATATACATTGACAGTTGTATACAATAGGTGAATAAGATCGTTATATGCAGGTGACAATTATTTGTTTGATGAAATATATGTGTTCTTTTGTCAGTCTTTTTAAACTGTAGGGGAAAGAGGAAATGAACCACAACTTGAACAGTAGTATGGTTGTGAATTGCACAATGACACGGTAGTGAAAAGTGATCTGTGGGTTTGAATTTTTATTTCAATCAGCGTTTATGATGGTGTTCGTTGAGTTCAATGCAAAAATCAACTAAAGCCAGTTGGGTGTTTGAGTGGAGGCAATAAAACGTGTTCGACATGTTGCCGATGACGGCAATAACAGATGTAAAGATGCGTTGGTCGTGCTCAAAAAAAGTGAAAGGCAGTTCACGCCAACACTCGACGGTCAGTACTCACACGTGTACTGAGCAGGACCAACGAGTCTATTTGAAGTATGAGTCTAGGAAAACCAAGAGGGAAGATAAAAGATAAAAGAAAGGAAGAAGGAACCGTAAAGACCTCCATGCTCCTTAAATGTAAGGCATCTAAACATGGCAAAATACGCTCTGTAAGGCATCAGCATTATACCTACATAGAAGAAATATAACTAGTAATACAAGTAGGTCGCATGTTGATTGACTCTTGTAGGTGCAAACTACTCTTAAAAGAACTAAGTAAAGCATCCAATTTCCATGCAAGTGAATTGTTAATTGGATGCAGTCTCAAGTGCATTGATGACATGCTCCTCGCCAACCACATTACCTTCTCCATCCAACCATTCTTCATCTGCTCCCGAAAGTTTCTCTTTCCACTGCAATTTAGCCTCAAGGCTCACTTTCCGGGTTTGAACTTCCTGTTTCAGCACTTGGCAGTACTTTACCCTCCCCCACACATTCTGAGCGGATCCAACCAGTCTGACCAGATTCCGACCATTCCGATCAAATTCCGACCAAATTCCGACCAAATTCCGAGCAGGAAATCACTATTTTAGGGTAGGTTAGGGTTAGAGTTAGGGCTAGGGTCCAGTTAGGGTTCAGTTAGGGTTCAGTTAGGCTTAGGGGGCATATTTAAAAAATTGAAATTTTGAGTTTTTAGGGTTCCATTCCTAGCACATTCCTACCAGTCCGAAATTCCTACCAAATTCCGCTCGGAATACACCCAAATTCACTCGGATCTGCTCGGATTGTGTGGGGGAGTGTAAAGTACTCGCACTTGGAGACCTTCTCTGAGAATATGCAGAGGGTTTTTTGCCATGTCTATGCTTGTGTTCAACATCCAAATCAGTCAATTTTCAACCAATGCATATATTTCAGCTCTTAAATTTGAATCCAGATTTATATAGCTTATTGTTTGTACTCTTAATTGGAATAATTGAATAATCATATCTAAATTTAATCTAAATCATACCATATATGTATGGGATTTTTGCCAAAATAGGTATGGGTTATGGAGTATGGGAGAGTTATGGGTTATGACCCTTATTTACACAGTAACCAACTTGGTGACTGACAAAACCTATGGGTTATAAAGGAGTATGGGTTATGAGAGGTATGGATTAGAGGAGAGATGACTGTATCAATAATCAGGCACTAAAATAACTCACTCAAAATTGGGTGAAAAGGCAATGCCTTATCTCTGCAGCTTATTGGACTGTTCATGTGCCCAAGGTTCAACTGGTTGGATCAAATTTGTATTTATTCACTGCAGGGCATGCAAGATACACTAAATAGTTTTCCACCCTCACCAGTAAGAGACTCTGGAAGGTATGGCCCAGTTGATAAGGAAATTCACATGGCTGCATTAGCAATGCCAAAGTTCAGTTCAGTTCGGTTCTTCAACCATTTTTGAAGAACTGAGAACCAAACTGAAAGTCCCATTGCTGAACTGAACTGGAACTGGAACTGGAACTGGAACTGGAACCGGTTTGAACCATCAAACTGATGTCTCTTTCTTTTATTGGTAATTTGTAGTTGTCTATTCATTATTACACTACAGTTATTTACTAGCAATAAATAGGGTCTCCCCCATGTTCCGCCCTCTCTGTCCGTGCCTTCTAATTCAATTTTGTGTCCGCAAACGACGCCACTCATTTTCGAGTTTTTGTCTTGGCATGTTTTCTGTCACTTTCGGTAGAGTAGATGTACCTATAAGTGTTGTTAATACATTTTTACTGAATGAAATGATTAAACATACCTTTTAATCTTTCAGTGTCCATTGGTGTTGAGGGCAGGAGTGTCAGACTCCATCTCGTATGGTGAATTGAGGAGTGGGTGGTTTGTTGATGTCGTGTTGATGTTGAAAAAGTAATAAAGTTGAAAAACGGCTGACGCTGGACTAATCAATCACTTTCAAACTCCGATTTTGAAGACTCGTCGTGAAGTATTTAACATATTTTATAGTCAATTGTGCCCCTAAAATTACAAAAAAAATATCAGTAGAAAGTTCAGTTCTAACTGGTTCAAACCCGGTTCTCAAAAGTTTGGAAATTGTAGAACCGAGAACCGAACCAACAGCCCAATAATCATGGACTGAACCAGACTGAACCTGAACCGACAGTTCGGTTCTTTCAGTTCTCGGTTCTTGCATCAGTTCGGAACCGAACTTTGGCATCACTAGACTGCATCATGCATCATGGCTGGTGGCAAATTGACCATGTGAGAGTTTGTTGATGAGCAACAGTTAACAACTTTAACCATGACCTAACTCACAACTAGTGTTCAAAAGTCCGGTCCAGTTCGAACTTTTACCCCTCAGGGCGATGGACCGAGACCGAGACCGGTCCACCACAGTCCTAATACCTCAAAAAACCGGACTGGACTGCTCAAGACCGCCTTTTTCCGGTCTTGAACCGGTCTGGACCAGTCTTGGTTCCTAATCAGTCTTGACCAGTTCACAACCGGTTTTTCGACCCGATAAATTGAAAATCGGTCATGTACTTATCAATAATATTTGTTGAGGTTAATTTAAGCTTTAAAATGAGCACAAGAACGTTAGATATGGTTGGGAATTGAATTTTCTACAATAATATTCAGCAAAGTCTACTATTTTAGTCAACATTGTACAGTTGAATTTATTTCTCAGCCAAATCTTAATGGTTTTGGGTGATCTTGGGCTCATTTTGGAGGGATATATTGTGGGTACAAATTCACCGGTTTAGACTGGTCTTAACCGCAAAGACCGGTCCATAAAGACCGGTCTTTTTCCGGTCTTTGATTCTCAAAAACCAAAAGACTGGACTGCTGGTCCAGTCTTTTCCAGTCTTTGTCCGGTCCAGTCTTGGTCTTTTTCCAGTTTTGGGACTGGACTTTCAAACACTACTCACAACTATTAACTTTGGTTAACAACTGGCCAACACTGGTCCAAACTGAGAGATTGCACAGATAATGGTGAGGCCACCAACTCTGGTATGATTAGATAGCCAGATTACACCCTGAAATATCTCACTGAACAGAGAACCCAAACATGATGAGGGCGGCAAGTGTTGAATATATCTGAGTATTGCTCCCTCATTCACTCTTATCTTTTTGTTATTATCTTATCGTCTTTATTACATAATCATCAATTTCTTTTTTGGCTGTTGTTTTTATTTACAAATCTCAACTTTCTACCAAAGTTGAGATGTGAGTTCCATTACTATACAATATTATCTTATACTAATAATTACCTAGTATCCTATCTAGGTACTTATATCCAATATATGAACTTTCTACCAAAGTTGAGACTATCCTATCTAGGTCTAGCTGCAAATATTCCAACAGCAAGCAGAATGCGTGGCAATGTATTTTACCCCAGCCCCCAATTTTCCATGCTACTACAAGGCAATTGATGGAAGCAATATGGCATCAATTTTCAATTTGTGAATGCATGAGAGTGTTTCAGTAAAGGACCAATTGAGGTACAATGCCCATTGTTATTGCGCAAGTGGTAGAAAGACTGAGCAGGGTATCAAAATCCATTCATGAGTATTTTCAAACTCAGTGTTGGTAACAACAGACATGGGCAAGCTGGACAAAATCTGCATGGAGAGTGTAGTATTTGACTTGACCTGAATGTCTTATATTTTTCAATATTTCATAAGTTTTGTATAAAGGGAAGCATTTCCTGATGTGTTACATAAAGGTTTGTAAGGACTTATGTTGTGAAATTGGAATGCTAAGATTGAAACTATAATTAGAGAAAACATTGAGCAATGAAGTCACAATGTAGAATACAATATAAGGACCATACATACCTCTAGAAGCAAAACTTGTCCTGATCTATACCCAAGACATATTTTGGATAAGTGATAGCCAATAGGTGATGGCTTACAAAAAGGTGGTGGAATCCAGATTTTATGGAGGTTTTTGGTATGGAATATTATGTCTTTGTATACATCAAGGAAGGATGACTCCAAGGAGACCTGAATTTGGCTGTTATGATCATGGTGGATAAAAACACCAATAGGGATTGATGATGCGGTGGGTGATGTACTGTTATCAGATAAGGATAGAAGAGAGGTATGTGTTGGCAGTGCTGACATCTCTTCTTCATACTCTTCTGTGGCCATATTCCATATTTGTACAGTGTTATTCTGACATGCAAATATAATATGTATACCATCAGGAGAGAAGACAGCAGAGTTGACATAATCTGAATGTCCTTTCAGCTCTGCTTCACACTCCCTTGTGGTTGTGTTCCAGATCCGTACAGTCTTATCATCAGATGCAGACACAATATGCATACCATCAGGAGAGAAGACAGCAGATTTGATCCAATGTGAATGTCCTTTCAGCTCTGCTTCACACTCTCCTGTGGTTGTGTTCCAGATACGTGCAGTCTTATCAAAAGATGCAGACACAATATGCATACCATCAGGAGAGAAGACAGCAGAGTTGATCCAATGTGAATGTCCTTTCAGCTCTGCTTCACACTCTCCTGTGGTTGTGTTCCAAATACGTGCAGTCTTATCAAAAGATGCAGACACAATATGCATACCATCAGGAGAGAAGACAGAAGAGTTGACATAATCTGAATGTCCTTTCAGCTCTGCTTCATACTCTCCTGTGGTTGTGTTCCAGATCCGTGCAGTCTTATCATTAGATGCAGACACAATATACATACCATCAGGAGAGAAGACAGCAGAGTTGACCCTATGTGAATGTCCTTTGAGCTCTGCTTCACACTCTCCTGTAGTTGTGTTCCAGATCCGTGCAGTCTTATCATCAGATGCAGACACAATATGCATACCATCAGGAGAGAAGACCACGGAGTTGACCATATGTGAATGTCCTTTCAGCTCTGCTTCACACTCTCCTGTGGTTGTATTCCAGATATGTGCAGTCTTATCATTAGATGCAGACACAATATGCATACCATCAGGAGAGAAGACAGCAGAGTTGACCATATGTGAATGTCCTTTCAGCTCTGCTTCACACTCTCCTGTGGTTGTATTCCAGATACATGCAGTCTTGTCATAAGATGCAGACACAATATGCATACCATCAGGAGAGAAGACAGCAGAATTGACCATATGTGAATGTCCTTTCAGCTCTGCTTCACACTCTCCTGTGGTTGTATTCCAGATACATGCAGTCTTATCAAAAGATGCAGACACAATATGCATACCATCAGGAGAGAAGAGAGCAGATTTGACCCTATGTGAATGTCCTTTCAGCTCTGCTTCACACTCTCCTGTGGTTGTGTTCCAGATACATGCAGTCTTATCATCAGATGCAGACACAATATGCATACCATCAGGAGAGAAGACAGCAGAGTTGACCCAATCTGAATGTCCTTTCAGCTCTGCTTCACACTCTCCTGTGATTGTATTCCAGATACGTGCTGTCTTATCGTAAGATGCAGACACAATATGCATACCATCAGGAGAGAAGACAGCAGAGATGACCATATGTGAATGTCCTTTCAGCTCTGCTTCACAACCTCCTGTGGTTGTATTCCAGATACGTGCAGTCTTATCAAAAGATGCAGACACAATATGCATACCATCAGGAGAGAAGACAGCAGAGTTGACCCTATGTGAATGTCCTTTGAGCTCTGCTTCACACTCTCCTGTGGTTGCATTCCAGA
>Ga0193743_1001441_pt1 | contig 17741 bp, 20 predicted proteins | sample L2c2metaG_FD_143038 | JGI IMG/M metagenome (GOLD analysis project Ga0193743, IMG submission 143038) | Soil microbial communities from a riparian zone of the East river system, Colorado, United States - L2c2 | ecosystem: Environmental > Terrestrial > Soil > Riparian zone | place: USA: East River...
GGCCTGCGCATGATACCGGGCGCAACCGGCCTCGTGATCTAGGGAAAACATGCAGGGCGAGATACCGGCACAGTTTCGAGCTAAGTTTCGCGAATCGGCAAACCGGCCGCATTTGCTCATGGGTTGTGAACCAACGGCAATCGCAGCAGTATTCGTTCTGTGCGTGATTGTCGCGTTTTCGGTGCCGACATTAAAAGGTGTGGGCCTCGCAATCGCTCTCTTCTTTGTTTTGCGCTATGGTCTTCGGACCTTAGCGGCCGAGGACCCCAAGCTCATTGGGATTCACCACCACAGCCAACGATATGCGCAGCGGTTTTGGACGGCCCGATCAAGGCGTCCGCATCGCTGGGCGTCTCGGTAACTTACAAACCGTTAGAAGGAGGTTGACTAAGTAGCATGTTTATCGAGCGAGAGGCGCGTAAAGACGCTGAAGGGTTGCCAGACCTGCTTGACTACTTCGCTCTTGTGAGCGATGGTGTCGTCGTCACACATTCCGGAGTCTATATCGCGGCCTGGGAATTCGCCGGCAGAGACATGGACGCGCTTCCGCTCGAAGAGTGTTACCAAATTGCGGACCGGTTAAAGAGAAATTTGAAACTGGGCGGAGGTTGGGCGCTTCAGTGTGATCTGATTCGCGGAGAGTATACGGAGTATGCGCCAGCCAATACGGCGTGGCCGGAACCGGTCTCACAAATGGTCGAAGAGGAGCGCAGTTACCGGTTCCAATTGACGGGCACGCAGGCATCGACTCGCCTCAGCCGGTATTACCTTTGTTTGTCGTATGAAGCGAGCGCTGCGCAGGTGGCGGCGCGGAAGCTGATGGGACTGAACGACGAAGCCCCGCTGTCGGGAGGCGACGCCGATCTGGACAAGTTCAATAAGAAGGTCGAAGAACTCGAAGAGGCCCTTTGGATTTCTGTTCGCAGCGTTCGCCGCCTCAAAGGCTATTACAAGGCGGTCGGCGAAATAGACCAACACTGCGATGAATTGCTTGAATATCTCCGCCTATGCATCTCGGGGGATTGCTACGCGTTCGCTGTTCCGGACGTTCCCATTGATCTAAACCAATACCTCGCGGTGAATGACCTTGGATACGTCCAACACGAAATGCGGGATGGGAACGGCAAGCGCGTTCCAGCGGGTGTGCGTGGACTTGAGCTCGGTGATCCGCTGGATGATCTAATACCTGGCAAGTGCGTGCGGATATTGGCCGTGGACAGTTTTCCGGAGGATTCCTTTGCGGGTATCTTACGGGAGCTTGACCTGGTTCCGCTATCGTTTCGGTTCACTCATCAAGCGGCCATTCTAGGCGACGTGACGGCCGCAAAGATCCACTTGGATAACAAGGGCAAGTGGAAGTTTCGTGGAACGGGCGGATTAAAGGGAAAAATCAAAGGCCCGACGAACGAAGATGTCGATATTGAGGCGCTAAAGCTGGCAAAGGACGCAGAGTACGCGCAATCGGCCGCAGAACATGGCCGGGAAACCTATTGCCGCTATTCAGGAAAAATCATCCTGATGGATTCCAGCGTGAGCGCCATGGTGGAAGCGTCGAGAACGCTTGCCCAGCGCTTGCGGCATTGCGGCTTTACCTGCCGTATTGAAACCGTGAATGCCGCGGCGGCATGGCTTGGTTCGTTACCCGGACAGCACTACAAAGACACGCGGGTCAGTGTTATTAGTACTGAGAATTTGGCGCATATGATGCCTCTGTCCCAGCCGTTTATGGGGCATCTCTACAACCCCTCGCCGCTGTTTCCAGACAAATCTCCGCCATTGTTCTATGGGTTGACGGCTGGCGCAGCGCCGTATCGTTTTAACTGCCATGTGGAGGATACGGGGCACACGGTTTGCGTAGGCCCGAACGGATCGGGAAAGACTTCGCTGGTCTCACTGAGTATGTTGCAGGCGTTTCGCTATCCAGGGGCGCAGGTATACGCTTTTGACAAAAAGAAGTCGCTCTACATGCTAACAACATGTGTTGGCGGCAACTTTATTGATCTGTCGCCGTCAAGCAAAACGCGCCTATGTCCGCTGGCTGATCTGTTGACGCCGGAAGACCAGCAATGGGCTGAGCAATGGGTGGCGCTGCTGGTCGAGTGGAACAACCTGGTGGTGACGCCGGCGGTCATCAACGATATTCGCTTGGCTGTTTCGAGGCTTTCCCTGTCCAGGGCCAGCCGCAGCCTCAACGATCTGTATCTGGCGTGCACCATGCCCGAATTAAAGCAGGCTTTGCAGTTTTATCTGGGCTCCATTTTGGACGGCCAGGAAGACGGTCTGAAGCTTTCGCGGTTCACCGTGTTTGAAATGGATCGTCTGTATTCGCTGGACCAGCGGCTCATGAATGGAGCGTTGTTCTACGTCTTCGGGCAAATCCGGAGACGGCTTCGCTCGGATGTCCCGACCTTCATGTTCGTTGACGAATTCCGCGCCGCTCTTTCGCATCCATTGGCGGCGAAGGCGTTCAGCACCTATCTATTTGAAGGCCGCGCCTTGAACTTGGCAGTATGGCTGGTGATTCAAGAGCTCGGTGAGACATTGGCGTCCCCGTTGAAAGGTGCAGTCCTCGAACAGTGCTTCACCAAGATCTGCTTGCCGAATCCCCAGGCCTCTCTGGAAGGCAGGCGCAACTATGAGGCGCTGGGCTGCAACAGAGCGGACATTATGGCCATCGCTAGCGGTATTCCAAAGCAGGATTATTACTTGATGCAACCGGCCGGAAACCGGCTGATTTCGCTGGAGCTTGGCCCGGTCGTGTTGGCGTTGCTTGCGTCCGGAGACAAGGATCGCGAAGTGATGGATGCGCTCATTCAGAAGCTCGGCCGCAAGCAGGCGGTAGAGGCATGGTTGCGCCGTCACAACTTGCACGACTGGGCCGATCACTATCAATTTTTGGCCGGAATGGGCCAAAACGCCGCTACGGAGGCGGCAGAATATGCTCACGCCTAAACTCTCTTTGTTTTTTAGCAGCGCAGTGGCCATACTGTGTCTGCTCGCATCCCCTCAGCAGTCGCACGCGCAGTTTCTACCCGGCGGGGTGGTTGTCTGTGCGAACTGCGCTACAGCGCCCACGCAACTCACGATGGAGGCGAAGCAGGCGCTTCAATACCTAAAGGATGTTGAGATCGCGCTCAACACTTACGACCACCTTCAGCTGATGATTCGCGAGGTGCAGCAACTGGCGGAGCATCCGAGCACGAATATTAGCGCGGATCTTGCCTTGTTCTCTGGCGTGCTTCAAAGCTCCGCGTCTTTAGCGATGGATTTGGGGCAAATGGATGCGATCTTCAACAGCCAATTCCAACCATTCGCACCGTCGCCGGTGGTCGACTATGCCCATCAATACGCGACGTGGGCGACCACGGCTTTGAACGGGCTCCACTCTTCCGCTGATAGCGCGGCGGCGCAGGGCAACATGATTCAAAACGAACAGCTGTACATGCAACAGCTGAACATGCTGAATCAACAGCAAAACGGAATCGACCAGGGGATTCAAATCTCCAATTCTGTTGGGCTCGAAACAGTGGCGCAGTTAGAGCGGCTTCGCATGTTGACGATAGCCAACATCCAACAGAACGCAACGCTGGCGACCGCATCCTTGAACACACAACAGGCCAATATCATCACTCAGGCAAACCAGTTTCAAGATAATGGCATCGGCGCTGACCAGAGGGGCTGGTAGGTCTATGAGCGGCCGGGATAAGATCACCCTCGGTTTAGCCCTCATCGCGCGGAATCCAGGAAGCCTTCTGTTTCTTTTCCCGCTGCTGTTTTTGGGTTTGATGGCGGCGGTGGTGTTTGGCTTCTTTTACCTATTAATCAAGGCTTTGGAGATCGCCCTAGCGCCACCGCGAAGGCCCACACCAGCGCAAATAGAAACGCCTACGATCTTGCTCATGAAGGAGTCCAAGTGGTAACCCTTTTTCTGTTTTATCAGTTGGGGCTTGGTGGCGCTCCGCAGATTAGTGACCCGTCCAACTTCACTTCTATGTACGAGGCATTGGAGCCTCAATGGATGGCAAGGGTCCTGCCTTACGCGCAGGATTTGTTCTGGGCACTCGCAGTTCTCGATATGGGCGTTTTTGGATGGTCGTTGATCCGGCGGCACGGCCATAACATCCAGGGAGCGATCCTCAGCACTACGAACCAGCTGGTTATCTTGGGCGCGTTCCTAGCGCTTCTGCAGAACGCTTCGACGTGGATGGTTTACATCGTGAACATGTTCATCACTGTGGGCAAGGCTGGGTCCGGCGTGTCAGTCATTCAGCCTAGCGTCATCCTCAGCAAAGGCTTCGGCATTGCCTTTTCCCTATTGGGCCAGTCCGTATTGGCGGGCCTGTTGGCAGATCCGTTGACGGCTATTGCGATGGTCATTGCTGCATTCTGCATTGTCATGGCGTTTACGTTTATCACGATTGAATTCGTCGTCACAAAAGTACAGACGTTCCTGGCCTTGGGAATGGGCGTGTTCTTCCTTGGTTTCGGCGGATCGTCCTGGACTCGCAACTATGTCGAACGGTATTTTTCTTACTCCGTTTCGAGCGGTGTGCGGTTGATGACCAGTTACTTCTTGATTGGCGCGGGGCTCACTCTCAGTGATGTTTGGCTGAACCAAGCCAACTCGGCGCCGTGGTCTCTCGCGGGCGTGAAAAGTGCATGGATCATCATGATTGGGGCGATTCTGTTTTCCGCGATTTCGTGGAAGGGCGCGGCGATGGCGGCACAGCTTCTCGGTGGTGGTCCAAACCTCTCTCACAACGAAGTTTTTCACGCTATGGGGGCGGCAGCGCAGGCGGGAGTAACGGCTGCGCTGGTTGCATCAGGCATTGGAAGTGCAGCCGCGAGCGCGATAGGGGCGGGCGCGGCAAGTGGTGGGCCGAGCGCATCTGGTGGCGGGGCGCGTGCATTGTCCGGCGGATCGCCGACCGGAGGCGGATCGACACCGGCTTCGAGACCACCCAGTTCTGGTTCCGGCGGTGCCAGGGGGCCAAGTGCGTATCAAGCTGCCGGCGCGGCCGTTAGTGCGATTCACAGTGCTGGCGGTGGTGGCAGTCATCAGGTGCATCCGCCGTCGCTCAACGGTCTGAACGGTCACGGTCACGATTAACGGAGGAAAGAAAACCCATGGGAACAGTTGCCGCAGAGCGGCCTCAACTGAAAGACGTAATTAATGAAAAGGTAGGCGCTTACAAGCGCGAATGGGAAGAGCGATACTCTTCCCTAATTGTCGGGCGGGCGCATTGGAAGTACACGGCGTGGGCGGAGCTCGTCATCATTGCCGGAATGGGAGCGGCGCTTTGGAATACCGCGCGTACGCCTCAAAAAGATCTCTACGTTGTGGAGAGAACCGGCAACGCTGTTAACTACGCTGGGCCGGTCAGACCCGTCAATATGGATGACGCGTCTTGGGATGAGGTGCGCGTCGATGCGTTGAAGAAATTTATTGCGGCGTGGCGCACCGTCACCTCTGATGCTGCCGCCCGGAACCTCAATTGGGATACGGCTTTTGCCTTTGTGGGCCGCGGCACTTCGGGGTACGCGGCCTTGTCAAAGTGGTTTGACGAAAACGACCCAGGCAGGCGCGCCAACAGGGGCGAATTGGTCACCGTCCAATACAAAACGCACGATAAACCTGTCGCCGGCTCCAACACCTACGAGATCTGGTGGACGGAAACAAGGTACGACGTGAACGGCCAAATGGTCGCCACGAAAACCTGGAGAGCTCGCATCGTTTACGTGCAAAAAGTGCCAACTGAAGAGTTTGCCAGATCGGTTAACGGGCTCGGCATTTTAGCCACCGAACTCACGTTTGAACCGGTCGAGGAAGGGATGAGATAGCCATGACCAAAGCTTTTCTGGTCGGTTTGGTTTTCGGTTTCGTCTCGTTGGCGCAAACACCCGCGCTGCCGCCTATGCAACAGGCCACGCCTGCGCAGCCTGCCAATGCTCCACAAGCGAATCAGCCGACCAACCCGGCAAGTGTCCGACCTCGAAGGCGCGACTCGGATCTGCCGTTGCAGGTCACGCGAGAGGCGCCGCTTCCAGAGAGCGCACGCCAAGCGCTGTCGTTATCTCAGATATCGGTAGACACAGGGGTCGAAACCAAACAGGGCGCGGATGGACGAATCATGTTGACCTATGGAACCGGCACGCCAACGATCGTCTGTGCGTTGCTCAATATCACGGAAGTAGACCTAGCCCTAGGCGAAACAGTCGTCAAAGATGGGCTGGATTTGGGAGACGGCGGCAAGGAGTTTTTCGTTACGGTCAGACATGCTGGCAGCGGTACAAATGCATTCGATTACTTAACGATTAAGCCGATTTCCGCCGATGTCGAAATGACCATGACGGTGGGAACGAACAGGCGTGTTTATTACCTGCGCGTCCGGAGCACAGAAAAGAATCACATGACCAGGATTGCCTTCTCTTATCCGGAAGAAGAGGCAAAGGCCCGGCAGCAAATGGCGCTCGCACTATCGCGAGCGCAAGAGGCGACGACGGCTTCCCTACCCGGCGCAGCGACGGCCGGAAAGTATAGCCGGTTGAACGTTCCAACGGCACCAGAGCCGGTTGTAAAACCGTGGAAGTACACCCTCAAAAAGAAGGGCCGCGATGTGGAGTACATTGTCCCGGTCTCGGTGGGCGATGACGGCGGACATACCCATATTGAATTGCCCCAGGAAGCGAAAGTGCGCGGTTTACCGGTGCTTCAGATTAGTGACGCCACTGGCCCGATACCGGCGAACACGCATTGGGAAAACACCACCTTGATAGTAGACGCCTTATTCGAGAAGGGCTGCCTACTTGAAGGCGTCGGCAAGAAACAGCAGAGTGTCTGTATTTACAACCAAAAACTCGCAAAGGACAAGAGAAGTGGGACTAACTAGTCTGAAAGGGCGCATTCCCAAAATTGCAAGCGCGATGTCGCCGCGCATTATCTGGATTGGCTCTGCGCTGGGTGTGGTTCTTCTCGTCGTTGTCGTCTATGGTTTCCGGTACCGATTCCAACAACGAGAGGAGCAAAGAGCGGCTTATTCCGCTCAGAACACGGTGGTGGACGCGGCCGTTAGCACCAGAAAAGATCTCCATGGAAGGCTGACGCCGTTGGATAATTTGGAGGAGCCGTCGCCCGTCCAAACGGCAGCAAACAATGTGGCGCAGGGCGCTAAGGGCGTGGTTAGGGCTGTCGCGCAGCCGTGGGGAAACAACGAACAGCAGCAGCTGGCGAACTACCCATCTCAACCGCCTGCGGAAGATCCAATCGAGCAGAGACGCCGGCGTGCGTACGAACGGCGAATGGCGGCGATTGAATCGCCCACTGGGGTAGCGGTGAATGCGTCTCCGGAGGTAAAGCCGACCGATTCGTTGGCAGAGTTGGCAAAGCTTGCAAACAACGCAGCACCACCTGCGGCAACCGCCTCTGACAAACACGATGGCTTTGCATCGGACGATCCAAACGGTCAGGAAAACAAACGCGCTTTTCAGAAAGAAGCGAGCGACAACGACTATATAAAAGCGACTCGTATTGCACCTCTTTCGCCATGGGTTGTGGAGCGAGGAGACAGTATCGAGGCCGGATTACCGAACAAGCTGGTAACCGATCTTCCAGGCGATTTAATCGCGGAAGTAAAGCGCGATGTCTACGACTCCCCGACCCATCGCTACTTGATGATTCCAGCTGGATCGTTGCTGGCTGGGGAATACAATTCGTCGGTCTCGTATGGGCAACAGAGGGCGCAAGTCGTCTGGACTTACCTGCGTTTTCCGGATGGAACCTATGTAGATCTCGAAAAATTTATCTCGCATTCCGCGGATGGCGCGGTCGGTCTTAAGGACCAGGTGGATAACCATCTCAAACGGTTGATCGGCGGTATCGCATTGACATCCGGGTTTGCTGCAGGAATCCAGATTTCGCAAAATCGTTCCGGCGGTAACAGCACGTTCACCTATCCATCGAACACTCAATTGGCAGCCTCAGCAGCTGGCCAACAAGCGGCGTCACTGGGAGAAAACCTGACATCCAGGAACCTCAACCTGCAGCCGACGATTAAGATCCGGCCGGGCAACAATTTCGCTGTTTCTGTGATGAAGACGATCATCTTCCCGGGCCCATACAAACCACTCCAGGCGAATGCACGCAAGGTGGTTCTTCAATGATTGTTAAGCGCAGAGGGGAGATCGTAATTTTTACTCTGGGTGTCCTCGCGTTCATGACGCTTCCGTTGATCGCGAAGCACTTGGGGCTTAGCTTTAACGACACAACTAGCGTGCCAACCGGACTGTATCGAACAGCGTCCCCAGACAAATTTCAATACGTTGCGGTATGCCTTCCACAACAGACGGTGCAGGTTGCGACCCGTGCTGGCATAGCGATACCTGGAGGCGATTGTCACGACGGACACCAACCTATTTTGAAGCGGCTCTACTATGCATCAAACGAGCACCCCATTGAGCTCAGTGAGCGTGGGTTTCGCGTCGATGGGCGGCCTCTCGCCAACACCGTGCCCAAAGAAAAGTCGAGCAAGGGCAAGTCACTAAATCACTTCGCATTTGGCCTGTATACGCAAGGCTTATGGGTCATCTCTGACTACAACGCGAACAGCTTTGACTCACGGTATTTCGGGCCGATTCAACCGGAAGAAATTCTTTACTACGCCGCCCCGGTGTGGGTGTTCTAGGAAACGTTAAGGAGGATCTATTATGCCGAAAAAAATAACCATTGAACTTACTGAAGAAAACGCCGCGTTCCTGGACCAGTACGGCACAGTGCGCGGTATCGCTGGTGAAAAGAAGGCGATGGAAAGAGCCCTGTCAATGGGAACCGTAGCCGTCAATAAAGCGCTGTCTGATTTGTTCAAAAGCGATAAGGAGTTCCAGGATTTCGTGGCGACTCTTACCGCGCCAAAACAGAAAAAGGCGAAAGCCAAAACGCCGACGCAAACGCCTGCCCAGCAAGTGAAGGGCGCTGCATAAAGAGGACTAGATGGCGACCCAAGAAGAGATCATTCGGGCGACACCAGTAGAAGACGTGGTGACGCGGCCGGCGGAAGTGCGTTACGGCAGCGACACATTAGCAATGGCAATGGCTGGCGAGGGGCCGCAAAATAAACAGGAACCGCAGAGCGCGGCGGAGGTGATCGCGGCAGGAAGTCTGCTGGAATTTGCCAGAACACAGCGGTTCGCTTTTCAAAGTGAGACCACAAGAAGTATCGAATTCGGCGTGATGCTTGGCAGTGAGGAGATGTTAACTCTCACGCTTCAGCGCCCAGATTATTCGTCTCCCCTTGAAGGTGCGCGTCTGGATTTGGAGGGTGGTGGAGAGCCACAATTCATCGCTGCCCCAGCGGCCATACAGCTCCTTTCGCCGCAAGCGCGAAAGGACTGGGCTGATAACACGACTGAGTTCTCCATCGAGCTAGCGGTGAAGGCCGCAGAAGTGGTGGACGTGGCGGAAATGTTTGCCCAAGTTGCTGCTGCGCCGGGCACTACTTTTGGTGTGCCAGAGAAGCTGCTGGCTGCCTACATTGAGGAGCAATTACGGGCAGGCAGTGACCACATCAATCTGACCCAAAGCTATCTGACAGATGACCCAAAAGCGGCCGACGCGCGGCACACTTTGGCGCTCAATCAACTGTTGCCTTTGATCGAAGAAGCGCAAAAAAAGGGCGTCACATTTGAGTCCGGCGAAGCGCTTTTGGCGGGCGAAAAGTTCCGCGAGGTTATTGCTGTCCGACCTCACGAGGAAGCGGAAAACAGGATCTCGGTAACGCTGTAAACGGCGTTAACGGGAAATGCTAACCGTGTTTCCACGAAGTGGGTGGCGTCTACTACATTCAAAAACGGTAAACGGCGTTAACGGAAAAAAATGCTACAAACGAAAACACATCAACTTTCACTGCCCGAATCTGCGGTTGTCGGGCAGCTTTACACCTACGGACGGCCGGGCGAAGATGACCGCTCACAGCCGAGAGATTCTGGCTGCGATTCGGGGCGCGACTTTGGGCGAGAACGCGACCCAATCCCGCCCTTGGAACCGGCGAACGAATACTCGGATCTGATGCATGACCCGGCAGGCAACTCAGGGGCGGTACCGGGCGACAAGCGCGATGTTTGGGATCGGATGTAGGTGGGGTCGGGGTCGGATGAAAAACGGAGAGGAACTGAAGGTGACCATTGGTACGCGGCTGACTGAGAGCGAGGCTGCGGAGTGGGCGGAGTACACACGCAGAAATGAAAGTCGGTCCAGCCTTCTTCTGCGTGAGCTCATTCGATCCGAATTGGATAACTGGAAGTTCCGGTCTCCGGTTGTGCGGGAGAGGGTGGCGGCAGAACAGCTGCGGGAGTTGTTTGCCGAGACGATGGCGATGACCTTGGAGGGTGAGGATCTGGAACGGTTCATGGCGATTGTCCGCAGGGTGGCACCGGACAGTGAATTCGTGAAGCGGTCCAATGAGGAGCCAGAGGAGAGCGACCGTGGCTAGGCGCGACGATGCGGCTCTGTGGGGTGCGTTTCCGGTTCGCTTCCTCATAGGGAAAGCGCTAGGGGTCGGGTTGACGTTCGTACTGCTTCCGGTCTGGTGGACGGTCAACGATTGGGTGGGCCGGACGGAGTTGCAGCAACGGTACGCGTGGACCTATTTGCGAGTCAGAGCGGAGTCCTTGGGGCAGCCGGTAGCCAATGGGAAGTTTGGCACGAAGCGGGCGTATCAGTTGCTGGTGGAAGGGCCTGCCTCCGACCTTGCGTTGGTGGACGATACCGAGCTCAAGGATAGGCGAGCGGCGGTCCACGAAGCAAAGGTTTTAGTGCAGCCAGTGTTGCTGCGGAACTGGATGCAGGAAATGGTGTTCCCGAACGGCTGGCTGTGGCAGTTTTCCTGGTTTGCCGGACTCACGCTTTTGTCTGGTTTCGTGTTCATCAGTGCTGGCGTCCGCTGGGACTTCGCCCGGCGGCGCAAGGCGCAACTGGGCGTGCATCTTACGGGGTCTCGGGAAGTCAGCGTGAAGGAGTTCAACGACGCGCAGCCGAGCGCTGATGGCGGGATCAAAATCCAGGTGGGCAGCGGACCAAAAGACCAGGTGCACATCGCTGAGGAACTGCTGGTGTATCACATGGCGCTGTTCGGTTCATCAGGCATGGGGAAATCCTCGATCTTGTTGGATCTGGTGAAGCAGATCCGGGAGCGCGCCGAAGCGGCGATTATCTATGACCCGAAGGGCGAATTTCGGGACAGGTTTTACGACGAAAAGACCGACATGATTCTGGACCCCACAGACGCCCGTTCGGTGTATTGGGAGTTAGAACGCGAGGCGCGGGATGAGGCGGAAGCAACACCGTGGGGCATGGCGTTTTACCCGGAGGAACCCAATTCACAAGCGTTCTTTAAGAAGCACCCCAGATTGATCCTTGGTTACCTCATCAGCCGCTATTCGGCTTGGAACGAAAAGGAGCCAGCGGAGCAGGCAACGACCGCCAATCTCGGTCTGTGGTTTGCCAGGGGTGAGGAGTACATCTTGCCACGTGTTCGTGGGACGGAACATGAGCGCACCTTGAACCGTGGGAAGAAAAACGAAGCGGCAGTCATTTCAGACCAGTCTCAGGGCATGTTCTCCACGCTTGGTGAAGTGGCGAAACCGTTGCGCATGTTCCCGGAGAGTCGGGAAGACCGGAAGGTTTTCAGCGTACGGGACTATGCCGAGAAGCGGCCCGGCATCTTGTTTCTGACCTCAACACCGTTGACGATAGACGCGCTCCGTCCGCTCCACTCCGCCATCATTGACATGCTCATTCTTGCCACGCAAGCGCCAGTGAATGAGAGTAAGCCGCTTAAGAAGCTGTGGTTCATTTTGGATGAGGTCGCCAGCTTAAAAACGCTGCCCCAGTTACCGGAAGCGTGGCCAAGCAAAGGGCGTCCGGTACCACTCTTGTATTGGGCTTCCATGACAACGCGCAGGCTGAAAGGTATTACGGAAAATTGGCCACGTCCATCATGCAGGCGTACACCAATATCGTCTTGGGCGTGGGAGAGTCAGAAGGCGCGAAGTATGTGGCTGATGTGTTGGGTGCGGAAGAGGTAGACCGGATCGGTATCAACGAACCGGCACATAGCATCGGCAAGCACAATCGGGCGACCAGTTACAGCAGCAACGGTGGCCAGTGGATACCGGTCATTCACTGGTCTATCATCCATAACCTGCCACGCTTCCATGGCTTCGTGGTGCAGAAGGGGAAGGTTGTTCGGCTTGCGGTGCAGAAGCCTAATATTCCAAAGATCACAGAGCGTATCGAACGCATCATTCCGCCACTCATTTATAGGGAGCCCCCGGCGCCGCCTAAGTTGGAGGAAGGAGCGCCCGACTGGCCTCCCGGCTGGGAAGCAGAGGAGCCGAATGCGCCAGCGGAAAAGGTTCGCCCGGCCGCGCCGGTGGATGACGTGGAACTGCCAAAGCCAGAGTTAGTGGCAGCGATGAAAGAGACCTGGGATCAAGCAACGAAGAAGCCGCGCAGCAGAAAGAAAAAAATACCGTGGGGTAAGTCTTCGGGCCAGCAGGATCTTGGATTGGCTGAAGGCGCAGAGGGTGTATGAGCGTGGTCCAAGAAACAGGGGATTGGCTGATGCGCAGGGGGGTGGATTGGTATTGCCGGATCTTCGGCCATAAATTGTGCTTTGAAGATGGACGCAGGGCCACCGAACGGGAGGTAATGGATACCTACGTGGACGAAGAGTTGATTTGCTCAACGTGCAAGCGTTTCTCAGACGATACCGATGAGGTTTTCGTGTGGGGCATTATCCCTTACTTGCCTTACTGGATCAATGGCTGACGGCTCGGCTGGTGGCTTGACAAAGAGAGATGGTCACCTGCTGGACTCAGGGCGCGATGCTGCCGGATCTTCGGCCATAGATTGTGCTTCGAAGACGGACGCCGGGCCACCGAACAGGAAAGTGTGGACACTTACTACACGGAAGACCTGATTTGCTCAACCTGTAAGCGTTCGCGCCAAGACATTGGGCTTAGAAAGGAGCTAATTTTTATCGTGATGAAAGACAAGATTCAAATCGAGATCGACGCCGCTATCAAGCAAAAGGCGGAGGGGTGGCAAAGAACATTCGAAGCCTTGGCAGAGGGGGCCGCGAAGGATGGCCGTTGCACTTGTGAAGAGAAGCAGGGACCAGATGCCAGCGAGCTCCAACATGAGAATTCAGACTGTCCAGTGGCGATCTATCTCAAGATGGCGCGGTTGATGATCGAGGACTTAGAGAGGGACTAAACAATGGCAAACAAATGGATTGTAGGCGCTCTGGCTGTGGCGGCAACAGTGAGCGCTCAGGAACAGGTGACAATCAGCCGCGAGATGAATACGACCAGCGCCTATCAGGCGGTTTTGACCCAGTTGAAAAAGGACGGCTTGGATGTGAACTTGAATTTCTCCCAAGACGCTGGCATTGAAACCGCTCTTACGGAGAGCGGCGGTATCTGGAAAACCGGTTGCTTTTACAAGTTTACCTTCATTCCGAACGGCAATAAAACGACCGTGCGAATCGTCGCCTACACAAAGAAGCGTGTGAAGGGCGCTGCCGGGTGGACTGCAGCGAAAGAGGATATCGACCGTTCACGGGCGGAGGCTTTTCAACTTCAGCGCGAGTTGAACTGGTAGGCGTCCATGGTCAAGATCTCCAAGCCGCTCTCCGCTGGCAAGGTCAGCGACTACTACAAGGTGGAAATGACAGCCGCGGACCAGCGCTATTTCCGCGAGGGCGAAAAACAACTCATCGGGGAGTGGCACGGTAAGCTGGCGGAGCATTGGGGACTGACCGGCGGCGCGGTCGATGCGGAGCACTATGAACGCATGGCGTTGGGGCATGATCCGCTCACGGATGACGTGCTGGTCAAACCCAGGCCGGTAATTGAGACCCGGGCGTGGATCAAACGGGATGACGCATGGGCAGAACAGGTGCAACAACTGTTCCAGGCGCAGGGCGTTAACCGGGCCGTTCTGCGTGAAGTACCGAATTCGGAGTACCGGGCCGTCGCCCCTAAGCCGGTGGCCGGATCGGTGGAGGTTCCAGCACCCAGAACAGAGCGGCAGGCGGCGCTCATTGCGGTGCACGAAGCAGCCGCCAAGTTCTACGCGGACCAGCTGGCCAGCAGCGCTGGCGAGACGGCAAGGCAATATCTGGAGACGGAACGCGGCATTCATGAGACGACGTGGCAACCAGCTGGGGTAGGATACGCCCCAGCGGGAAACGCGCTCTGGAAGGAATTGCAGCCTCAATTCAGCCGCGAAGTGCTGGAGGCCTCCGGGTTGTTCGTGCGCGGAAGCGATAACCGCGTACATGATCTGTTCAGAGACCGGATCATGTTCCCCATTTCGGATGCTGCCGGCGAGACCATCGCGTTCGGTGGCCGCGTCATGGATGCCAAAGCCGCCGGAAAATACATGAACTCCCCTGAGACTGAGATCTATCGGAAGCGGGAAGTGGTGTATGGCTTGCACGAAGCCGCCGCCGCGCAAACCGGCAAGATTGTTCTGCAGGAAGGCTACCTGGATGTGTTGGCCTCGCGGCAGGCGGGCGTCATGGATGCGGCCGGTCTGTGCGGAACCGCATTGTCTGAAAACCAGGCGCGGCAAATCAAGGGTGTAGCGTCTGATGTGACTCTGAATCTGGACCAGGATCAGGCCGGACAGAAAGCCGCAGAGGAAAGCCTCGATCTGCTACTGAAAACGGGCTTGCGGGTGCGCGGTGTCAACCTGCCCGATGACGCGGCTGCCTTTGCTTTGAAACAGGGTGGAGAAGCGCTGAAGCAGGCGCTCGATCAGCCGCGGCCTTTGATCGAATGGCTGGCCGAACGCACCCGGGCGAAATGGAACTTAGCGGAGCCCTTCGATCCGCAGGAACGTGCCCAAGCGGTGCGGTGGGTAATGGGGAAGCTGGAACAGGTTCCGTCTGACCAACGGGAGCGGATCGTGGGCGAAGTTGCGCGGTATCTCAAAATCGAGATACCCGAGGAAGCTTTAAAGCCTGAATACCGCGAACACAGATCCGCATGGGATATGTGTTTCGCGCCGAATAAATCCTACTCGGCGGCAGGACTGGTGGGCGGAGATTACCGGGTTATAGGCTGGCACAATGCGGCGGTGCGCAAGGCGCTCGATGAGGGGCAGAAGTATGCGCAGGCGCGGATCGGCGGCGGCGAGCCAGCAGAGACCACAGAGAACTGGGCGGTAGCCATGTTTCTGCATGATGTGGCGCGGCCGGTCAATGGTGCCGTGCCGAACCCGCACATCCACACCCACAACGTGATGTTCAACATGACGCTGGCAGACGATGGCCGTGTCCGGAGCATGAACCCGAACGAGATTTTCAATGTGCAGTCGTACATGTCGGCGGTCTATCAGTCGGAGATGGCGCACTCAGCGCTTGCCGGCGGTTACGAGCTGGAACATGGGCGTAACTATTCGACGCGCATTAAGGGTCTCTCAAATGAGTACCTGACGGCGATCAGTGCGCGGACGGAAAGCATCGAGGAAGCCAAAGATGCTTATGGATTGGTAGGCGCGGAGGCGGATGAGCGGATCAATTTTAAACTGCGCGAACCGAAGCAGATTTGGGAGCCACATGCGCTACGTCAAGAGCATCGTAAGCAGGCCGAAGAGATGGGCGAAAAGCCGTGGGAGGTGGTTGCAGAAGCGCGGGCGCGAAAGGGTGTCCGCTTTTCTGCGGCGCAAAAGAAAAAGATTGCCCATGAAACCCTTACCTACGCGCGGGAGAGGTTACAGGATGGCCAGGCCGTCAACGATCACTTTGAGCTCATGCGGGACGCGCTGAGATCCGGGAGGGGACGCATCACGATTGAAGACGTGAAGAAAGCGTTTGAGACACGTGGCGAATTCGTCCAGGTACACCACTATCGGAAGCACGCGCCAGGTCGCCGCTTTACAACGGTCAATATGCGGGAGCAAGAAACGCAGCTCATAAAGCGCGTGCTGGCGGGCGTCAACGCCGCGGAGCCCATTACGCGGGTGACCAGAGACGAATTTCGAGACCGATACAAAAAACAGGTCAACAAACACAGCAAGGAATTCGAACTGAACCACGGGCAGCTGTGGGCAGGATACCTTGCGGTGACGGACCCGCACCAAACCGTGATCGTCAAGGGCGCGGCCGGTAGCGGCAAGTCTGAAAGTTTCCGGATCATTGCGGAGATCGCGCGGAAAGAATGTTTCGACGTCCGCGGGGTGGCGCCCACTGGCGGCGCGACGAACAACTTGACCAAAGAAGGAATTGGGTCGAGCACCGTGCAGGCGCACAACCAGCGCGCAGTAGATCCGGAAGCGCAGCGGCGGCTCTACTTGTTCGACGAAGGGAGTCTGGCGGGCACGCGCCAGGCCCACAGGTTTATGTCCCTTGTACGGCCGCAGGATCGCGTCGTTATCGCCTATGATCCCAGGCAGCATCAGTCGGTGGAAGCCGGCCGGATCGTCGAGGAGTTGGAGCGGGCGGGCGTGCCGACTTACCGGCTCGAAAAGATCGAGCGACAAAGGGAGTCTCCCGAAATGCTAGAGTTGGCGAACAAGTTCAAAAAAGGCGACATGATCGGCGGGCTCACGGATCTGCGTGGCCAGGGGCGCATTCTTGAGGATGAGAATCGTCATACTCGCATTGCCAGCATGGCTCGCTGGTACGCCATCAACGACGACATGATCTTGACGGCTCCAGATAACCGTACGATTGGCGAACTGAATATTGCGACCAGGCACGCCATGCGGAACCAGGGGAAGCTGGGGGCGGATGACCATACGATTCGGGTATTAGTCAACGTGCGCGACATCCGCGAGGTGGACCGGCAGGAAGCCCGAATGTACGAGGTGGGGAATGAGATCCGCTGGATCAAAGGTGTAAAGGAGTTGGGTGTAAAGGGCGGAGATTTACGCCACGGTTGTCAGTGTGGACGCTGAGAAAAACTTGGTGACCATAAGGGTGCCGCACAAGGTTATCGGCTATCGCAATGTGACCTTTAACCCCAAACGTTATTTTGGTGTTGAGATTTTCAACGCGGAAAAGAGGGCCATCGCGGAGGGCGAGCGCGTTCAGCTGACCAGGCCGTGGCGATTGGGTACGGAAACTATACCCAATCGAAGCATGGCGACCGTAGAGGGCATTAAGGCAGATGGGAAGGCGACCCTGGTGTTTCGGGAAGATGGTCGGCGGGTGGAGTGGGGCCCCAAGCAAAACCCGCATGTCGATTACGCCTATGCGGTAACCAGCTATTCGATGCAGTACGCGACGGCCGACAAGGTAGCTATTCACGTGGATACTGGCGATAGCCGAATTCGGAAGCTGCTGGATAAGGCGTTTGTGTACGTCTCCGGCACGCGCCAAAAATCGGATATCCGGGTTTTCACAGACGACATAGAGGCGCTTCTAGATCCGCATCATTCGCCGGCACAAAGGGTAGCTCTGAAACCAACCGCACTGGCACAGAAAGAGATTGAGGATCTATCTAATTCGGTGAAAGTTGCTTAAGCGTGAACGCGGCGGCCTGTACTACTGGCAGGACCTGGCCGAGATCGGAATTAATATTCTTTTCTTCAGCGCAACATTTGGTTGGCTAGGAGCAGATCGGAGCAGTTGCGGCGGCGTAGCCGTAATTAGAGCAATTCTCTGACATGGATCGAATGACGAAACAACAATTGATTGAGGCTGTATCGACGAAGACAGGCCACGGAAAAGCGGAAG
>Ga0193743_1001442_pt1 | contig 17738 bp, 19 predicted proteins | sample L2c2metaG_FD_143038 | JGI IMG/M metagenome (GOLD analysis project Ga0193743, IMG submission 143038) | Soil microbial communities from a riparian zone of the East river system, Colorado, United States - L2c2 | ecosystem: Environmental > Terrestrial > Soil > Riparian zone | place: USA: East River...
CGCAGTCGACGTGCGGCAGCAGCCTTCTCCAACGCTGCCGCGCGCTGTTCGTCGGTCAACTGGGGAAGGGCCACGGTTTCCTCCGTCTCATCGCCGTCATCTTCTTTGTCTTGACTGGTAGGAGAACCAGCCAGCGTCGACGACCGTACCCACGCTGGCTGACGAAAGCTAACCCCACCCCCCGGTTTGGGCGTTAAAAGTCCAGCGTGTAGGGAGAACGTTCCGGGGCCCGACCACGCCGTTACCGGCGCGCATTGGTACCGTTTCTGCCGCATTGGCCATCGATGTGCCTGCATATCAACGGTTTTGACCGATTCAGCCCCGTCTCGCCGCCGGACCGGGGGTCGCGCGGGTGCCCCCGGGGCGCACAACCGGCCCGCTGGTTGAGAAATTTTCGCTGGTCACGGCGTGTCGGGCGTGTCGGCACGCTCTCCGCGCACGACAGCGACGCCACTTCCGTCACTTGAGTTACACCCGTCACGTAGGCCACTCATACCCAGTAAAAAGCTGACACACAGGTTGTCTGCATAGCGTCCGGCTGTCGGGGTTGATCAAGGGATTCCGAATACCTCGAAAGGAAATGGCCATGCATCTCAAGCGCGTGACCTGTGCCTCCGCGATCGCCATCGGCGTCGGTGTCTCCGCATTGACCGCCGGGATCGGCCTCGCGACCGCACAGCCAGGCCCGCCGCCGTGCGGACCCCAGGGCGGTAGCTGCCAGGGGCCCGGTGGCCCCGGTGGGCCGGGCGGACCGGGCGGACCGGGTGGGCCCGGTGGCCAGCAGCCCCCGCCGGATCGCGGCAGCCCCGGTGGGCCCGGTGGGCCTCCCGGCGGGCCTGGTGGGCCTCCCGGCGGGCCCAGTGGCCCTCCAGGCGGTCCTGGAGGGCCGAACGACGGGCGAGGTGGACCGGGCGGATTCAACGGCCCCGGTGGACCCGGTGGACCGAATGACGGGCGTGGTGGACCCGGTGGCTCGGGTGACTGGCGCGGTGGACCGGGCAGTCCCGGTGGCCCGAACTGGGGTCCACCGCCGCCGGATCTCGCCTGGCGAGGGATGGACCAGGGCCGGTACGACCACCAGCCGTTCAACTACAACGGCAGCTGGGTGCAGCCGCTCTTCAATCCCGATTTCAACAACTGGGGTTTCTGGTTCTTCGGCATCTGGATTCCGCTGTGATGCTCTAGTCGGATCCAGCGACGACGTGCGGCCGGTGATGGCGACATCACCGGCCGCAGTTCGTTGCCACCCCCCCGACGAACAACTACAGTGCGTAGTAGACGAACGAGGCGGTGGACGCGATGCGGCGAACGACCCAGATCCTGGTAATGCTCATCGGTGTCGTGACGGTCGGCATCGCCTTGGTGCACGTCGTCCTCGGCGGCGCGGCCGTGATCGGCGGCAGCCCGCTCAACGCCACCGCGGAGGGTGAGCACCGCTTCTTCGCCGTACTCTTCCTCTGCTACGGCCTCGCGTTCCTGTGGTGCGTGCCCGGCATCGAGGCAAAGCGTCGGCCGCTCAATCTGCTCGCCGCGGTGTTCCTGTTCGGCGGTCTCGCCCGACTGGTCTCGGTGGCAATCTCCGGGCCGCCCAACACCTTCTACGCCGCCATGCTGGTGGTCGAACTGGTTGTGCCGTTCGCAGTGTTCTTCGCGACCTCCCGGTTGCCGCAATCCTCCTGAGAGCAAACGGTCCTCGATCTGTTACCGGATGCACAGGCCGCGCCCATCGCGACCACAGTGCCAACCCATTTCCGCCGCTTAACGTCATGGCGGTGAGGCGAACTCGCGCCCACGGGACGAGAAGTGGAGAGACCCTGATGACCTTCAAGCGAGCCATCTACACGTCGACGCTGGCAGCCGGAGTCGGACTCGCCGGGTTGTTCGGCGTCGGCCTCGGCACGGCGTCCGCGGAGCCCGGACCGCAGTGCAACGCGCCGAACAGGCCGCCCTGCGGACAGGATCAGTACAACAACCAAGGGCGGGGCGACGATCGCGGGCCCGGTCCCGCTCCTGTCGACTGGGGCCACCGCGGCATCGACCAAGGGCGCAACGACCACCAGCCGTTCAACTGGAACGGCCAGCAGGTCAATCCGGTGTTCGACGGTGGCCACAACGGCTGGGGCTTCTGGTTCCTCGGCCAGTGGATTCCGCTGTAAGCCAAGGGGAAGAAGCGCGGCGGGTCACCGATCCCGGTCGGTGACCCGCCGCTGCGTCTATACAGACAGATAGGCGGCGGTGTCGCGCATCCGCTCGGCAGCGGCGCGCAGCGCCGCGACATCCGGTCCGGCACGCAGTAGCTCGCGGGAAACGGCAGGCAACAGCTGGCCGGGCAGTGCCCCGCCGAGGCCGGCCAGCGCCTCCAGCCGGCCGCCCTGGGCGCCAACCCCTGGCACCAGTACCGGTCCGCCCAGCCCGCTGAGGTCCGGGACGTCTGCGAGCGTGGCGCCGACGACGACGCCGACGGAACCGTTGTCCGGCAAGGCGGCACGGTTCACCGCGGCCACGTTGTCGACGATGGTCTGGGCAACCGTCGTGCCTCCGATCATCGCGCGCTGAACGCTCGCGCCTTCGGGGTTCGACGTCGCCGCGACGACGAACACCCCGCGATCGTTCGCCGCAGCGGTATCGAACAGGGGCTGCAGCGATCCGAACCCGAGATAGGGGGTCGCGGTCACCGCATCGGCCGCCAGCGGGGAATCGCCGGCCCATGCCGCGGCGTAGGCGGCCATCGTGGAACCGATGTCGCCGCGCTTGGCGTCGGCCAGCACCACGACCCCGGCCTCGCGCAACTCCGCGATGGTGCGTTCCAACACGGAATAGCCTGCCGCACCATAAGTCTCGAAGAACGCCACCTGAGGCTTGACCACCGCGAATCCCTCGAAGGCCTCGATGCAGATGTCGCAGAACGCGCTGAGCCCATCGGCGTCGGTGGACAGCCCCCATGCCGTCAGCAGTTCCGGGTGCGGGTCGATGCCAAGGCATAGCGGTCCCCGCTGCGACGTCGCCGCGGCCAGCCTCGCTCCGAAGACCGTCACTCCGACGCACCGAGCCGGGCATGCAACTCCTGCAGCGACATCACACCGATGTCGCCGCGGATGCCCGCCTCGATTCCCTGCACCGCGGCCGACGCGCCCTGGACCGTCGTGACGCACGGGATGTTCATCGCGACCGCCGCCGACCGGATCTCGTAACCGTCTATGCGCGGCCCGGAGTTGCCGTACGGCGTGTTGATCACCATGTCCACCTCGCCCGCGCGGATGGCGTCGACCGCCGACATCAAAGGACGACCGCCACCGGGCTCTTCAAAGTGCTTGCGCACTACGTCGCACGGAATGCCGTTGCGGCGAAGCATCTCAGCCGTGCCCTCGGTGGCCAGCACGCGGAAGCCCAGATCTGCCAGCCGCTTGACCGGGAACACCAGTGAGCGTTTGTCGCGGTTGGCCACCGAGACGAAGACCGTGCCCTCGGAAGGTAGCGAGCCGTAGGCGGCGGTCTGGCTCTTGGCGAAGGCGGTGCCGAAGTCGCGGTCGATGCCCATCACTTCGCCGGTCGACTTCATCTCCGGACCGAGCAGCGAGTCGACCTGCGAGCCGTCGGCCTTGCGGAACCGGTTGAACGGCAGCACCGCCTCCTTGACCGCGATCGGGGCGTTTGGCGAGACGCTGGCCCCGTCGCCGGTCTTGACCAGCACGCCCTCATCGCGGAGCTGGGCGATCGTGGCGCCCAGCATGATTCGCGCGCACGCCTTCGCGAGCGGCACCGCAGTGGCCTTCGACACGAACGGCACGGTGCGGCTCGCGCGCGGGTTGGCCTCCAACACGTAGAGCACGTCGTCCTTCAGCGCGTACTGCACGTTGAGCAGACCGACCACCCCGATGCCGTGAGCGATGGCTTCGGTGGCATGCCGCACGGACTCGATGTCCTGGCGGCCGAGCGTGACGGGCGGTAGCGCGCACGCCGAGTCGCCGGAGTGGATGCCGGCCTCCTCGATGTGTTCCATCACCCCGCCGATGTACACCTCGGTGCCATCGCACAGCGCGTCGACGTCGATCTCGATCGCGTCCTCGAGGAAGCGGTCGACCAGGACGGGATGCTCGGGCGACAGTTCGGTGGCGCGGGTGATGTAGCCCCGCAAGGTCTCGTCGTCGTAGACGATCTCCATGCCGCGGCCGCCGAGCACGTAGGACGGCCGGACCAGCACCGGGTAGCCGATGTCGGCGGCGATGCGGCGGGCCTGCTCGAAGCTGGTGGCCATGCCGTACCGAGGCGCGGGCAGGCCCGCGTTGTTCAGTACCTCGCCGAACTCGCCGCGGTCCTCGGCCAGGTCGATCGCCTTCGGGCTGGTGCCGACGATCGGGACGCCGGCGTCCGCGAGCCGCTGAGCCAGGCTCAGCGGGGTCTGCCCACCGAGTTGCACGATCACTCCGACCACGCCGGGACCTCCGGCGCCGGAGGCACATTCGGCGCGATACACCTCCAACACGTCCTCGAAGGTAAGTGGCTCGAAGTACAGCCGATCCGCGGTGTCGTAGTCGGTGGAGACGGTCTCGGGATTGCAGTTCACCATCACGGTCTCGAAACCCGCTTCGCTCAACGTCGTTGCCGCGTGCACACAGCTGTAGTCGAACTCGATGCCCTGGCCGATCCGGTTCGGTCCGGAACCCAGGATCAGCACCTTGGGCCGTTCGGTCTGGGGCGCAACCTCGGTCTCGGCGGCGGGGTCCAGCTCGTAGCTGCTGTAGTGATATGGCGTGTTGGCCTCGAACTCCGCCGCGCAGGTATCCACCGTCTTGTACACCGGGTGGATGCCGAGCCGCTGGCGCAGTGTGCGAACACCGTTCTCGCCGGCCAGTTCCGTTCTCAGCGATGCGATCTGACCGTCGGACAGACCGCTGTTCTTGGCTCGGCGGAGCAGTTGATCGTCGAGCACCGGCGCGCTGAGGAGTTCGGCCCGCAGCGCGACCAGCCCGGCGATCTGCTCGATGAACCACGGGTCGACGCCGGACACCTCGGCGACCTGCTCGACCGTGGCACCGAGTCGCAACGCCAGTTCGATGTCGTAGAGGCGCCCATCGACCGGCGTCCGGAGCCCCTCCAGGACGTCATCGAGGGTGAGGTCGGGATCCGGCCCCGTCCAGAAGCCCGCGCGGCCGGTCTCCAGAGAACGCATCACCTTGCCGAGCGCCTCGATGAAGTTGCGGCCCAACGACATCGCCTCGCCGACCGATTTCATCGTGGTGGTCAGGGTCGAGTCGGCGCCTGGAAACTTCTCGAACGCGAACCGTGGCGCCTTGACCACGACGTAGTCCAGAGTCGGCTCGAAGCAGGCCGGGGTCTCCTTGGTGATGTCGTTGACGATCTCGTCGAGCGTGTAGCCGATGGCCAGCTTGGCGGCGATCTTGGCGATCGGGAAGCCGGTGGCCTTGGACGCCAGGGCGCTCGACCGGGACACCCGCGGGTTCATCTCGATGACGATGAGGCGGCCGTCGGCCGGATCGACCGCGAACTGGATGTTGCAGCCGCCGGTGTCGACACCGACCTCGCGCAGGATCGCGATGCCCAGATCACGCATGGTCTGGTACTCGCGGTCGGTCAGCGTCATGGCGGGCGCGACGGTGACCGAGTCACCCGTGTGGACGCCCATCGGGTCGAGGTTCTCGATCGAGCACACCACCACAACGTTGTCGTGGCCGTCGCGCATCAGCTCGAGCTCGAATTCCTTCCAGCCGTAGATCGATTCCTCGATCAGCACGTTCGCGCTCGGCGACGCGGTCAGACCGTCGCCGGCCATCCGGTCGACGTCGTCGGCGGAGTACGCCATGCCCGAGCCGAGACCGCCCATCGTAAAGGAGGGGCGAACGACGACAGGTAATCCCAGTTCCTCGACGGTCTCGCGGACCTCGTCCATGGTGAAGCACACCCGCGACTTCGCCGACTCGCCACCGACCTTGGCGACGATGTCCTTGAACCGCTGCCGATCCTCGCCGCGCTGGATGGCTTCGAAGTCCGCACCGATGAGTTCAACACCGTAGCGCTCCAGGGCCCCATTCTCGTGGAGCGCGACCGCGGTGTTCAGCGCGGTCTGACCGCCCAGGGTAGCCAGTACCGCGTCGATCTTGTTGCCGCGCTCGGCCTGTTGGGCCAGGACCTTCTCGACGAACTCAGCGGTGATCGGCTCGACGTAGGTGTTGTCGGCGTACTCCGGGTCGGTCATGATGGTCGCCGGGTTCGAGTTGATCAGGCTCACCTGCAGACCCTCGGCGCGCAGCACGCGACAGGCCTGGGTGCCGGAGTAGTCGAACTCGCACGCCTGCCCGATCACGATGGGACCGGAGCCGATCACCAGCACGTGGTTGAGGTCGGTGCGGCGTGGCATCAGCGCCTGCCCTCCCCTCTCGCGCGAGCGTGCGTGTCTGCGGCCGACACGCCGGTGCGGTATCGAAGTTTGTGCACGCTCGGCGCGACTAGACCTGTAGGGAACTGATCGCGAACGTGCGTGTTCTCGGACATTTCGCGGCGTGTCACACCGCAGACTGGGGCACCCCGCAGGCGGGCACCCGCTTGCGGGGGCACGCCCGTGGGGAGCACGGTCGCGGCAATGGTGGTCACTTGTCTCCTGCCATCAGGTCGACGAATTGGTCGAACAGGTAGTTGGCGTCATGCGGTCCTGCCGCGGCCTCCGGGTGGTACTGCACCGAGAACGCCCGGCCATCAACCAGTTTGATGCCCTCCACGACGCCGTCGTTGGCGCAGGTGTGGCTGACCGCCGCCCGGCCGAACGGCGTGTCGAACTCCTCCCCAGCCTCACCCTCGAGGGCGAACCCGTGGTTCTGCGCAGTGACGGCGACGCACCCGGTGGCGTGGTCCATCACCGGGATGTTGATGCCGCGGTGGCCGAACACCATCTTGTAGGTAGACCGTCCCAGCGCCCGGCCGAGAATCTGGTTGCCGAAGCAGATGCCGAACAACGGGATTCCGGCCCCGAGCACCTCCCGCGTCACCCCGACGACGTGGTCGGCGGTCGCCGGGTCGCCGGGCCCGTTGGACAGGAACACCCCGTCCGGGTTCAGGTCGGCGATCTGGGCGAAGGTCACCGACGACGGCAGCACGTGGCTGCGAATGCCACGCCGGGCGAAGTTGCGCGGCGTGTTGGTCTTGATGCCGAGGTCCAGTGCCGCCACGGTGAACCGTTGCATGCCTTCGGGTTCCACGACATAGGTGCCGTCGGTACTCACTTCGCCTGCGAGGTCGGCGCCGAGCATCGAGGGCTGACGGTTGACGCGGTCGACCAGTTCATCGGTGTGCGCAAGCGCATCTCCCGAGAACACCCCGGCCTTCATCGACCCCGCGGTGCGCAGGTGACGTACGACGGCGCGAGTGTCGATTCCGGCGATGCCCACGACGCCCTGGCGGACCAGTTCTTCGTCGAGCGTGCCGGTGGCTCGCCAGTTCGACGCGCGCGGCGACGGGTCGCGCACCGCATACCCGGCCACCCAGATCTTGTCGCCGCGACTCTCGGCGTCCTCGTGATTCCAACCGGTGTTGCCGATCTGCGGCGCCGTCGCGACGACGATCTGTCTGTGATAGCTCGGATCGGTCAATGTCTCCTGGTAGCCGGACATCCCGGTGGAGAACACCGCCTCACCCAAGGTCTGTCCGACGGCGCCGAACGCGCTTCCGGTGAACACCCGGCCGTCCTCCAAGACGAGCAGCGCCCGATTGCTCACGCAGCGTCCTCCCCAATCCAATTGGCGAGTTCCCGGCGGTCGTCGCCGCGGAACCCGGTGTCTATCTCGGTGCCCGACGGCAGCCGCCACCTGATCGCCAAGATCCCGTCGTGCGTTAGCGCCTTGCCTGCGATGCCCCGTTCGGTACGGATCGCGGTGATGGCCTCGTCGGGAATCCAGATGGGGCCGGCGCCGCTGCGCTGCAGCATGATTCCCTCTGGATAGCGGGTGAGCGTCGCCTTGGTCCGGAAGCCGAGGTCCCCCACCGCGATGCGGTCCTGCCAACTCGGCGCGATGGTGCTGCCGACGTAGAGCCCCTTGGTGGCCGGAATGATCGCGGGCCCGACGGTTTCGGGCAATGGCGGCAGCGTGCCGATCAGCTCGGCCTGCCGCTGGGCGCGGTGCAGCCAGCCTCGCATCATCTGGCGGATGATGAACGCAATCAGCAGTGCCAGCGCGGCCGCCATGATCAGCGATGCGACGAGCGTGGGAGTGTTCACGCCGGGCTCTTTCCGTCGCGCGCGGTGACCTTGCCGCGCAGCATCGTCAGCGTCACCGTGGCGGGCAGCGTCATGGACTCGAACGGGGTGTTGTCCGAACGGCTGGCGAGCCCGGCTCCGGTGACCGTCCAGGCGGCGTCGGGGTCGACGACGGTCAGGTTCGCCGGCTCACCGACCTCCAATGGGCGGCCCTGATCCGGCAGTCCGACGATGCGGGCCGGTGCCTCGCTCATCACGCGCGCGACGTCGCGCCACGTCAACAGTCCGGGCCGCACCATAGTCTCGACCACCACCGACAGGGCCGTCTGCAGTCCAAGCATTCCGGGACGGGCCTCGGCGAACTCGCACATCTTCTCGTGTTCGGCGTGCGGGGCGTGGTCGGTGGCGACGCAGTCGATGACGCCGTCGGCCAGCGCCTGCCGCAGTGCCTGCGCATCGCCGGCCTCTCGCAGCGGCGGGTTGACCCGGTTGCGGCCGTCGTAGCTGGCCAGCCGCGAATCGTCGAGCAGCAGGTGATGCGGGGTGACCTCGGCGGTGATCGAGATGCCTTGCTCCTTGGCCCATCTGACGAGCTCGACGGTGCCCGCGGTCGACGCATGACAGATGGGCACCCGCGCGCCCGCGTCGCGGGCGAGCAACGCGTCGCGGGCGACGATCGACTCCTCCGCGGCGCGGGGCCAGCCCGACAGGCCGAGCCGCGCGGCGTTGGGACCCTCGTGCGCGACTGCGCCGACGGTCAGCCGCGGCTCCTCGGCGTGCTGGGCGATCAACACCCCGATTCCGGTGGCGTACTCCAGGGCGCGGCGCATCACCAGCGGGTCCTGCACGCAGATGCCGTCGTCGGAGAACATCCGCACCCGTCCGACCCCGGCGGCCATCAGGCCCATTTCGGTCAGCTGGGTCCCGGCCAGGCCCATGGTGACGGCGCCGACCGGGTGGACGTCGACCAGTCCGACCTGCTGGCCGCGGTGCCAGACGTGGTCGGTGACCACCGGGCTGTCGGCGACCGGGTTGGTGTTGGCCATCGCGAACACCGCGGTGTACCCGCCGAGTGCCGCTGCTGCCGAACCCGTTTCGATGTCCTCGGCGTACTCCCGGCCGGGTTCGCGCAGGTGGGTGTGCAGGTCGACGAACCCGGGCAGCAGCACCTGTCCAGTGGCGTCGACCACATCGGCCATGTCGGGGATGGTCAGACCGGGCCCGATGGCTTCGATCTGACCGTCGGAGACCAGTACGTCGACGGCCTCGCCGGCACCATAGAGCCGTACGTCGCGGATCACAATCATGCGCTGATCGCCTCCCGTTCGGCACCGACCAGCAAGTGGAAGAGCACCGCCATCCGCACGTGCACGCCATTGGAAACCTGTTGCAGCACCGCCGATTGCGACGAGTCAGCCACCGACGACGAGATTTCCATGCCGCGCAGCATTGGGCCGGGATGCAGCACCACTGCGTTGCCAGGCAGCTGCGCCAGACGTTTGTCCGAGAGCCCGTAGAGCACCGAGTACTCACGGGTGGACGGGAAGAAGCCGCCATTCATCCGCTCTGCCTGCACCCGCAGCATCAACACCGCGTCGGCGGCGGGCAGTTCGGCGTCGAGGTCCTGGCTCACCGTGACCGGCCACCCGGACACTCCGACCGGCAGCAGCGTCGGCGGGGCGACCAGCACCACCTCGGCCCCGAGCGTGGCCAGCAGCAAGACGTTGGAACGGGCCACCCGGCTGTGCAGAATGTCGCCGACGATGACGACCCGCTTGCCGTCGATGCTGCCCAGCCGCTGCCGGATGGTCAGCGCGTCGAGCAGCGCCTGCGTCGGGTGCTCATGGGTGCCGTCCCCGGCGTTGATCACACTCGGTCCCGAAGCGTCGGGCTCCGCCGTCCACTCCGCAAGTTGTTGTGCCGCACCGGATGCCGGATGCCGAATGATCAGCGCGTCGGCGCCGGCCGCCCGAAGGGTCAGCGCGGTGTCACGCAACGACTCCCCCTTGGACACCGACGAACTCGACGCGCTGACGTTGATCACGTCGGCGCTCATCCACTTGCCCGCGACCTCGAAGGACACCCGGGTGCGGGTGGAGTTCTCGTAGAACATCGTGATCACCGTGCGGCCGCGCAGCGTCGGGAGTTTCTTGACCTCACGGCCAACCAGGGCTTCGCGGAACCGGTCGGCGTCGTCCAGGATCGCGGTCGCCTCGTCCCTGGTCAGGTCGGCCGCCGAAAGGAGATGGCGTGTGCTCATCGCTGGGGCCCTCCGGTGTTGGCGATCAGCACGCCGTCGCGGCCGTCGTGTTCGGTCATCAGAACCTTGATGTTGTCGCTGCGGGAGGTCGGTACGTTCTTGCCGACGTAGTCCGCGCGTAGCGGCAGTTCGCGGTGCCCCCGGTCGACCAGGGCGGCCAGTTGAACCGCCCGCGGTCGGCCGATGTCACGCAGGGCGTCGAGTGCGGCCCGCACGGTGCGGCCGGAGTACAACACGTCGTCGACGAGCACCACCACCGCGTCGTCGACACCGCCGTCGGGAATCGACGTGTCCGCCAGCGGTCGGGGCGGTTTGATGTTCAGGTCGTCGCGGTAGAGCGTGATGTCCAGCGCGCCGTACGGCACCGTCACTCCGGCGAACTCGGTGATGTTGCGTGCCAGCCGGGCGGCGAGCGTGACACCGCGGGTCGGGATGCCGAGCAGAACCACGTGCGGCGCATCGGGGCCGTCCAACGCGGTCTTCTCGATGATCTGATGCGCAATGCGCGAGATGGTCCGGCCGACGTCTGCGGCGGACATCAATTCCCGGTCGGGGCTAGGGGCAGCTTGGGCACCCAAGATGACCTGGACCTCCTTCTCCGCCTCTCTGGACGGATCGTTAAAGGACGTCGAACTGCCGGGGAGCATAGCACCGCGCGCTACGCTGGCGGAAATGACAGGCCCGACACCCTCCCCCGACGTTCCCGCGTTCGACTTCGACGCCCTCTACCGCGGGGAGAGCCCCGCCGCCGGTGTGCCGGCGATCACCACACCACCGTGGGATACCAAGGCTCCCAAGGAGACTGTCGTCGGCTGGCAAGAGGCGGGACTGGTCCGCGGCGACGTGCTCGACATCGGCTGCGGGCTCGGCGACAACGCCGTCTACCTGGCCCAGCAGGGCCATTCGGTGACCGGGTTGGACATCTCCCCGACCGCCCTCATCACCGCCGAGCGGCGCGCCGTCGACGCCGGCGCCGACGTCCGGTTCGCCGTGGCCGATGCCACCAGGCTCGACGGCTACACCGACGCCTTCGACACCGTCATCGACAGCGGGATGTACCACTGCCTGGACGACGAGGCGAAGCGCAGCTATGCCGCTGCCGTGCATCGGGCCACCCGCCCGGGCGCCACGCTGCTGCTCAGCGCGTTCTCCGACGCCAACGCGCAGGGCCAGGACTGGCCGCGACCGATGGTGTCCGAGCAGACGCTCCGGGACACCCTCGGGGACGGCGGCTGGGACATCACGTCACTGGCCTCGGAAACCGTGCAGCTCCCTCCCGACGGCACGGTCGCGACGTTCTGGCTGCTGCGGGCCGCGCGTCGCTGAGTACGCTGGCACGGTGAATCTCGACGGCAACCAGGCGTCCATCCGCCAGGTGATCGACGCGGGCCTGCTCGCGGGTGCGGTCACCGTGGTGTGGCAGGGCGGCAAAGTGTTGCAGGTCAACGAACTCGGGCACCGCGACGTCCACGCCGGCTTGCCGATGCAGCGTGACACCATCTTCCGGATCGCGTCGATGAGCAAGCCCGTGACCGTGGCCGCCACGATGGCGCTGGTCGAGGAGGGCAAGTTCGCGCTGACCGATCCCGTGGCACCGTATCTGCCCGAGATCGCCGACCTGCGGGTGATGGCCGACCCGGCCGGGCCGCTGGACAGGACCGTGCCCCTGCAACGGCCGATCACCTTCGACGATCTGATGACGCACCGCAGCGGCTTGGCGTACGCGTTCTCGGTAGGCCCACCGCTCAGCCGGGCCTACGGCAAGCTGATGTTCCGCCAGGACCAGGACCGCTGGCTGGCCGAACTTGCCCGGCTGCCGCTGGCCCATCAGCCCGGTGACCGGCTCACCTACAGCCACGCCACCGACGTGCTGGGCATCGCGTTGTCGCGGATCGAGGGCAAGCCGCTGCCGGACGTGCTGGCCGACCGCATCTGCGTACCGCTCGGCATGACCGACACCGGCTTCGCGGTGAGCCAGGAAGGGCGCCGCCGAGCGGCGACGATGTACAAGCTCGACGCGAACGACGTGCTGCGTGACGACGCGATGGGGCCCGCGCCGGTCCAACTGCCGACGTTCTGCGCGGGCGGCGCCGGACTGTGGTCGACCGCCGACGACTACCTCGCCTTCGTCCGCATGTTGCTCGGCAATGGCACCGTGGACGGTGTGCGGGTGCTCTCGGAGGAGTCGGTGCGGTTGATGCGCACCGACCGGCTCACCCACGAGCAGAAGCAGTATCCGTTCCTGGGCATGCCGTTCTGGCGTGGCCGCGGATTCGGCTTGAACCTCTCGGTGGTGACCGACCCCGCACAGTCACGGCAGCTGTACGGGCCCGGAGGGTTGGGCACGTTCAGTTGGCCTGGTGCGTACGGGACGTGGTGGCAGGCCGATCCGTCGCTGGACCTGATCATCCTGTACCTCATCCAGAACCATCCCGATCTGAACCCGGAAACGGCTGCCGCCGCGGTGGCGGGCAATACGTCGCTGGCGAAGCTGCAGTCGGCCCAGCCACGGTTCGTCCGGAGCACGTACAAGTCGCTGGCAGCCTGAGTCCCGCTCAGGCCGAGATGCGTAGCGCGGTGTCCTCGGCGCGGATGACGGTGTCGAGGCGACCGAACCGGGCGATCACCCGCTCGGTCACCCGACTCCATTGCCGTTGGTCGGTCGTGTCGGCCGCGATGGCCATGACCCGGTCGGCGGGATAGCCGTGCATCACCCTGACCACATCGCCTGGGTGACGGGCGGTGACAACGACCCGGCACCCGCCGGCCAGCAGCTTGCGTGCCATTCGGTATCCGGCATCGGTGTCGCCGTCCAGCACGAGGACGACCGTGGTTGCGGTGTCGGATGTCTCGCAGTTCATGACATCAGTCAACGCCCGCGACTTAGGTGCGCGGTGTGGACCGGTTGTGCGATGGGCATGAGTCAGCCCTGCCGGGTCTGCGTGTACAACGCCAGCTTCCATCCCTCGTCGGTGCGGTGGTATGCGCTCGTCATCGCCCCGACGAACGCGGGTTCCTTGCCGTCGCGGTACGCAGTGCCGATGTAGACCAGAACCGCGTTGTCGGCGTCGACGTCGATCAACCGGACGTCGTCGATGTCGTACGCGCGCCACGGCGGCGACTTCGACAGCGACGCCACCACGGTGTCACGGTCCATGACCATGCCGTTGGCCAGCACCATCAGCGCATCGGGCATCATGATTGCACCGTAGAACTCTGAGCCGGTCGCGTTGCACAGCGAGTCCCAGCCCGCACGTTCCAGCTCGAGCAAGGAGCTTTCGACCACGTCCGCCATGCGCAGCGGTTACCCGGTTTGGACCAGCGAGCGATCACGCCTGCGGCGGCGGTGCACCACCACGCCTGCGCCGACGATGAACGCCGCCGAGATCGCGGACAGCAGGATCGCCTGCTGCTGTTCGGGATCGAATGCCATGAGTACGAGGATCGCGACGATGCCCGCGATGGTCACGACGGTCAGGTACGGGAACAGCCACATCCGCACCGGGGCCCGCTCCCCCTCCGAGCGCATCCTGCGGCCGAGTACCAGCTGGCTCGACGCGATGGCAAGGTAGACGAACAATGCGACCGCGCCGCTGGTGGCCAGAGATAGCCGAAGATCTTCTTCCGGCAACAGGTAATTGCCGATGACGGCGACGAAGCCGACCACCATCGAGGCCAGCACCGCCACCCACGGCGCGCCGTTGCCTGCGACCTTGCGCACCGCCTGGGGCGCGTCCCTGCGCTCGCCCAGCGAGAACAGCATCCGGGACGCGGTGTACAGGGCGGAGTTCAGGCACGACGCCACGGCAGTGAGGATCACCAGGTCCATGATCAAGTTCGAGCCGGGGATACCGATGGCTTGGAGCGTGGACTGGTAGGACCCGTCATCGAGCTGGTCGTAAGGCATCAGTGCGACGATCACGAAGATCGAGCCGATGTAGAACAACGAGATTCGCCAGATCACCGAGTTGACGGCTCTGCTGATGCCAGCCGACGGGTTCGGCGACTCGGCGGCGGCGATGGTGACGATCTCGGTGCCCATGAAGGAGAACATGGTGATCAGCAGTCCGGCGATCACCGCGCCGAATCCGTTGGGCATGAATCCATCCGGCTGCCACAGATGGTGAACACCACTGACCTGCGAGTCCGGGATCAGCCCGAAGATGGCCGCCAGACCGATCGCGATGAACGCCACGGTGGCAACCACCTTGATGAGCGCGAACCAGAACTCGAACTCGCCGTAGTTGCCGACGCTGGCGAGGTTGGTGATCGTGAGCAGCAGCGTGACGGCCAGTGCCCAGATCCATTGGGCACCACCGATCAGGCCGGTGAGGATGTCCGCGGCGGCGGTCGCCTCGACGGGGATCACCAGCACCCAGAGCCACCCATGCGTCAATAGCCCTTGAAGTCAACGGAATCCGAACCACGGCCGACCGTCACATCGAACGCGACAACCCCCGGCCGAACTGCAGCAGACGTTGCATCTGGGCCAGCCCCCCGTTGTCGACGGTCTTGGTGTAGCGGAACGACTCGCAGAACAGATCGGTGTCGGTGACCGACTTCTGGTGGCTGCGCGTGATGAGTTGGGTGTACATCCTCAAGCGCACCTCGGACAACCGTCGGGTCCCGTCGTCGAGCACGTCGAACTGCGTGGTGAGGATGTGGTCGGTGATGGTCGACAGCAGGATGGTCCGCACCGACGCGTCCATGGTGCGGCGCGGCTCGTAGCCCTCGGTGGACGTCGACTCGTCATCGGCGCGCCACATGATCAGCCGCCTGCCGTCGGTGAGCACGATCTCCTGCCAGAGCGCCTCGCCCCAGGGCTCCTCGGTCTCGCCGCGGGACATGATGAACGACTTGATCGCCGGGAAGTCCACCAGCGAGCGGAGTTGGTCCAGCGCCAGTTCCGGGTCTCGGAGGTAGACCCTTGCCGCTTCCTCGAGGGTCTCGTAGGGCGCCCAGTCCTGCGGCGCGCTCATCAGGCGCCTTCCGGGGCACCCCGCACGGCCGCAGCGGCCGCGCGAATCTGAGGGGTCACCAACATCACCTGGCCGAGCACACCGTTGACGAAGCCCGGTGAATCGTCGGTGGACAGGCTCTTGGCAAGCTCGACCGCCTCGTCGACGGCAACCGGTTCGGGGACGTCGTCGGCGTGCAGCAGTTCCCAGACCGCCACCCGCAGGATCGCGCGGTCGACGGCGGGCAGCCGCTCCAGCGTCCAGCCCTGCAGGTGCGCGGAGATCAGGTCGTCGATGTGCGCAGTGTGTTCGGTCACCCCGCGGGCCACCGTCACCGTGTAGGAATTCAGCGGCGACACCTCGGAGTCGCCCTCCGCAAGCAGGCCGCGCGACTCGGCCACTTCGCCAGGGGTGAGCCCGCGCGCCTCGGCCTCGAAGAGCAGATCGACCGCGCGCTTGCGGGCCTGATGCCTGCCACGGTCTCCGCGACGGTCAGGCATGGACCCGGCTTCCAATGCCGTCAGGCATTAACACGACCGAGGTAGCTGCCGTCACGCGAGTCGACCTTCAGCTTGTCGCCGGTGTTGATGAACAGCGGCACGTTGATCTGCGCACCGGTCTCCATCGTGGCGGGCTTGGTGCCCGCGCTGGACCGGTCGCCCTGCAGGCCGGGGTCGGTGTGGGACACGATCAGCTCGACCGTCACCGGCAGTTCGAGGTACAGCGCTGCGCCCTCGCTGAACGCCACCTGCACCGGCATGCCCTCGAGCAGGTAGTTCGCCGCGTCGCCGACGAGCGACTCGGGCAGTGGGTGCTGCTCGTAGTCCTGTGAGTCCATGAACACGAAGTCGCTGCCGTCGCGGTACAGGTAGGTGGTGTCCCGCCGGTCGACGGTCGCGGTTTCCACCTTCACGCCTGCGTTGTAGGTCTTGTCGACGACCTTGCCGGTCAGCACGTTCTTGAGCTTGGTACGCACGAACGCGGGGCCCTTGCCCGGCTTGACGTGCTGGAACTCGATGATCTGCCACAGCTGCCCGTCGATTTGCAGGACGAGTCCGTTCTTGAAGTCTGCGGTCGAAGCCACGGTCGGTACTACTCCTCAGAGAATGGCCAGTTCCTTGGGGAACCGGGTAAGCAATTCGGGTGTGGGTGCTTCCGCACTGCCCACGACCAGCGTGTCCTCGATGCGGACACCGCCGTGGCCGGGCAGATAGACACCCGGCTCCACGGTCACCGCAGAGCCAGGAAGCAGTGTACCGGCGGCGGACGCGCTGATTCCCGGCGCTTCGTGGATCTGCAACCCGACGCCGTGCCCGAGGCCGTGCCCGAAGTTCTCGGCGTACCCGGCGTCGGCGATGACCTGGCGCGATGCGCCGTCGACGTCCTTGAGCGACACTCCGGGAGACAGTGCATCCCGCCCGATCTGCTGCGCGGTGGCCACCAGCTCGTAGAGGTCGAGCTGCCATTGCGCGACCGGTGTCAGCACGAACGTCCGGGTCATGTCGGAGTGGTACCCCGCCACCAGCGCCCCGAAGTCGATCTTCACGAAGTCACCTGCGGCCAGCACCGCATCCGTCGGACGGTGGTGCGGGATGGCCGAGTTGGAGCCCGCCGCGACGATCGTCTCGAACGACACCCCGTCGGCGCCGTGGTCGAGCATCCGCGACTCAAGCTCCCGGCCGACGTCCTTCTCGGTGCGGCCCTGGCGCAGCCCGCCCGTCCCAACCAGGTCGGCGAGCGCAGCGTCGGCGGCCTCGCAGGCCAGCCTGAGCAAGGCGATCTCGCCCGCGTCCTTGACCTCGCGCAGGGCCTCGACGATTCCCGCAGCCCGGACCAACTTGGTGTCGCCTGCCGCCTTCTGCAGGATCGCGTGACCGTCGACGGTGACGACGTGGCTCTCGAAGCCCAGCCGACGCACGTTCCACGCCGCCGCTCGCGCCGCCAGGTGCGGCCCGCAGGCCCGTTCGATGACGATCTCGGCGTCCGGCGACTGCTGGGCGGCCTGGGTCCGGTAGCGCCCGTCGGTGGCCAGCACCGGCGTTTCGTGTTCGGCGAGGATCAGCAGGGCAGCATTCGAACCAGTGAAACCGGACAGGTAACGCACGTTGACCAGGTCCGTTACCAACATGGCGTCCAACTCGGCGGCAACCAATCGCCGACGCAGGCGGTCCCGGCGCTGTGAAATCGTCACAGGCGTTGACGCTACTCGCTACGCTGTGCCCTCATGAGTAAGTGGTTGCTGCGCGGACTGGTGTTCGCGGCGCTGATGGTCGTGGTCCGTCTACTGCAGGGCGCGATGATCAACGCCTGGGAA
>Ga0193743_1001443_pt1 | contig 17738 bp, 15 predicted proteins | sample L2c2metaG_FD_143038 | JGI IMG/M metagenome (GOLD analysis project Ga0193743, IMG submission 143038) | Soil microbial communities from a riparian zone of the East river system, Colorado, United States - L2c2 | ecosystem: Environmental > Terrestrial > Soil > Riparian zone | place: USA: East River...
GTCCAGGTAGCAGAGCGCCTGCGCAAGATGGTCGAGCTGGCGGGTTTTCCAGCGCTTGACCCCGCGCAGGGACCCTACGATCAGAGCATACGGGCAACAGTAAGCTGCGGAGTCGCAACTGCCTACCCAACGTTGCAGGACAAGCAGGAGTGGTTGCTGGAGGCCGCGGACCGGGCATTATACCAGGCCAAGTCGGATGGCCGTAACCGGGTCTGCGCCGCGCCGCAAAATGCCTGGGTGGGCTTTAGCTAGACCTCTATTTCAGGTCGCGCCAGTTCCTCCCTGTGCCGACCTCGGCGACGATGGGAACAGAAAACTCCGCCACGTGCTCCATCTCGTGCTTCACGAGGGTTTCCATCTCTTTTTCCTCTTCCGGAACGACGTCGAAGAGAAGCTCGTCGTGGACCTGCAGGGTCATGCGGGAGCGCAGCCTGCGACGGGTCAGCTCGGAGTCAATGCGAAGCATGGCGAGTTTGATAAGGTCGGCGGCAGTGCCCTGGAGCGGTGTATTGACGGCGGTGCGCTCGGCGAAGCCGCGCATATTGGGATTGCGGGACTGAATGTCGGGAATGGGACGGACGCGCCCGAAGGAGGTACGTACGGCCTGTTCGCGCCGGACGGTAGCCAGGATCTCCTCGATGAAACTCTGCACGCCCTTATAGCGTTCGAAGTAGCGCTCGATGTACTCACGCGCGGTCTTCTGGTCGATGCCGAGCTGGGCAGCAAGACCGAAGGGCGAGATGCCGTAGACAATGCCGAAGTTGACGGCCTTGGCACGATTGCGGGTCTCCTTGTCCATCGTCGCGGCATCGACTTCGAAGACCTCGGAGGCGGTAAGGGTATGGATGTCCTTGCCCGTGCGGTAGGCGTCCAGCAGCAGGGGATCCTGCGAGAAGTGGGCCATGAGACGCAGCTCGATCTGCGAGTAGTCGGCAGACATGAGCACGTTGCCCTTCGCGGGAATGAAGGCGGCGCGAATCTCGCGGCCTACAGCCGTGCGGATGGGGATGTTCTGAAGATTGGGATTGGTGCTCGAGAGACGGCCGGTCGCAGTGCCCACCTGGTTGAAGGTGGTATGGATGCGGCCTTCGGAGTCGGCCAGCACCGGCAATGCGTCGAGATAGGTGCCCTTGAGCTTCTGGAGCTGTCGGTGCTCGATGACCAGAGCGGCAATGGGGTGGCTTTCGGCGAGCTCTTCGAGGACGTCCTGCGCAGTGGAGACGACCTTGCCTTTGCCATACTTCATGGGCTTGGGCAGCAGCATCCTGTTGAAGAGAACATCACCGAGCTGCTTGGGAGAATTGATGTTGAAGCGGTGGCCGGAGTCGCTGTAGATCTTCTCGGCAAGGTTGTCGATCTCGACGGCAAGCCGGGTGGACATCTCGCTGAGGAAGCCGGGGTCGATGCGGACTCCAGTCTGCTCCATACGCAGGAGAACGGGAACCAGCGGCTTGTCGATGGTCTCGTAGACGTGAAGGAGAGGCGAGACCGATTTGCTCTGTGTTCCCTGCTCCTTGCTCCCTGTCTTCGGCTGATCGGCGAACAGCATCTCTGTCGTCACCGCGCCGCCCAGCGCAGGATCATCGGCGAGGATATTGTGCGCGACGGGAGCATAGTCCGCGACCTGTTTGGCGAGTGTCGTAACCAGGCGGACGATCGCAGCTGCGGCCTCGGGGAGACGCTTCGGGTCCGCAGGATTCTCCTTCGTCGGCTGATGGACGAGCGCGCGGCTGGTGCTGCGGGCGGCGATATCAGGAAGCGTGTGGGATCCGTGGGTAGGATTGATGAGGTAGCTCAGAAGCATGACATCGTTGCGAACGCCGTCAAGCTGAAGACTGTGCGGCTGCAGAGCGCGGAGAACGGCTTTCAGATCGTGAACATCTTTCGGCAGCGAGGCATCGGAGAGCGCCTCTTTTATACCCGGTTCGTCGAGTGAGACCTCGATGGCGAACTGGTCGTTGACGGCAACGCCGAGTCTGCAGCCTGGATCTTCTGCTGGCTTCGCAGGGGCGGCCTCCGGTGCCTGTGGAACCGAGGACGCTCCGAACAGGGACATGTTTTCGGCTGGAGGTGGCTCAAGCTCACCGCCCTCTTCCGATGGCTCGGCAGCCACCTCTTCGGCGATGGCCTGCGCATCTTCGAAGATTGCGATCGCAAGGCCGTTGGGGAGTTTGGTCTCAGGATTGAGGGAGCGCGCCTCGTCGAGAAGGTGCTTGAGCTGGACCGCGGTGGGTTTGAGCTCGTAGGTGATAACGGTATTGTCGGGTGCGGGCGCCAGCTCTTTGAGCAGAGTCGTGAACTCGAGCTCGGAGAAGAGATCGCGACAGGCCGCGAGATCGGGCGCCTGCGTACGCATGTCGTCGAGCGAATACTCGATAGGCACCGAGGTATGAATGGTGACCAGATCTTTCGAGAGCAGGATGTTGTCGCGATTGTTGGCGAGCGATTCACGATAGGTCTTGCGCTTGATGCTGTCAGGGGAGGCGGTTGCAGCATCGATTGCGCCCTCGACCGTGCCGAACTGCTGAATGAGCTCGACCGACCCTTTGTCGCCGATTCCCGGCGCGCCGGGGATGTTGTCGATGGAGTCGCCACGCAGAGCCATCACGTCGATCACGCGCTGAGGAGGAACGCCAAGAGCAGCCTCGACGCCAGCGGGATCGAGGATGAGGTTGTCCTTGGTGGGGTTCAGAATCGAGACATCTTCGTTGACCAGCTGCATCATGTCCTTGTCGGACGAGACGACATAGACATGGTGGCCGAGTGCAGCCAGCTTGCACGAGAGCGTGCCGATGACGTCGTCGGCCTCAAAGCCCTCGTAGTAGAGGATGGGGATCCGGAAGGCTTCGAGCGCGCGCCGGATGTAGGGTTGCTGCTGGATGAGGTCGGGTGGGGTTTCGGTACGGTTGGCCTTGTAGCCGCCGTACTCGGTGACCTCGAACTGCTGCGTCTTGATGTTGAACTTCTTGACATCCTTCATCTGCGCGGCCATCTCGTTGCGATGGACGGGAGCCCCCACGTCGTAGACGGCGGCGAGGTACTCGGGCTGGAAGTCCTTGCGCAGCTTGTTAATCATGTTGACGAAGACATAAGTCGCCGCTGTAGGAATACCAGTGCGCGTGGACATAGGCCGCGAACGCTGCATGGCGTGATAGGCGCGAAAGATAAAAGCCATCGAGTCGAGCAGGTAGATGGGGGGCTTCTTGGTCTTGGTTGCGGTGGACTTTGGTTCGGCGGACTGGGTGGGCGTCTTTGCCATAGCCTTTTGATGGTAGCGCGTTGGCTGAATACTTGTTCGCTACAGGATCAGCATGCAATCGCCGTAGGAGAAGAAGCGGTAACGCTCGCGGACGGCGTGTTTATAGGCACCCAAAACCATCTCTCTGCCCGCTTCCCTTCCCGCGAAGGCACTGACCAGCATCAGCAGCGTGGATTCGGGAAGGTGAAAGTTGGTCAGCAGCCCGCTGACAACGCGGAACGAATAACCGGGGCTAATGAAGATGCTGGTCTCGCCGGAGTGCGGATGCAGGCGAAGACCGGCGTGTGGCTCAAACGCGTCGGCAGACGCCATATGCGCGCAGTGCTCCAGCGTACGCGTGGTCGTGGTTCCGGCGGCGATAATGCGACGCTTCTCGCGCAGGGCTGCGTTGATGGCATCGGCAGTTGCAGCAGGAAGGGTGTAGTGCTCGGAGTGAAGGCGGATGTCTTCGACGCGCTCGGCACGGACCGGCTGAAAGGTGCCCAGGCCCACGTGAAGCGTGACCGTCTCGATCTGAACTCCGCGAGCGCGAAGCTGATCGAGGATCCCCGGGGTGAAGTGTAGGCCTGCTGTGGGAGCTGCGGCAGAGCCGGGCTCGTGGGAGAAAACCGTCTGGTAGCGGTCGCGATCCTCTTCGGTATCGCTGCGGTGGATATAAGGCGGCAGCGGCATATGGCCGATGCGATCAAGGATGGCGCGGAATTCGGATGTAGGGGCAAAGCGCAGGGTTCGCTCGCCGAAATCGGCGGCAGCGATGACCTCGGCCTCGAGAAGCGGCGTAGCGTCGTCCGCTGCAGCGAAGTGCAGGCGTTCGCCTGGCTGTATCTTGCGGCCGGGACGCACCAGGGCGGTCCACTCGTGCTCGTTGAGCTGCTGGGTCAGAAGAACTTCAATGCGACCTGTCGGATCCGGCGAGCTGGCCTGCGTATGCGGGCCGCGGACACGCGTTGCATAGAGACGCGCGGGAATGACGCGGCTGTCGTTGAGGATGAGCAGGTCTCCGGGATGGAGGAGCTGAGGCAGATTACGAAAGAAGTCATCACGATACTCGCCTGCAGCGCGGTCAAGGACGAGCATGCGGCTGGAGCCGCGCACGGGAGGCGGAGACTGGGCGATCAGCTCTTCCGGAAGATCGAAATGAAAGTCGGATACGCGCACTCCAGTGATTCTAGTTTGTAGACGGGGTGTGGATTCCGAATGCTTTGCGACCGCCAAACCTCTATGCCATGCGTGATTCGGCGATTTTGACAGAACGATCCAGAGCGGCCTGTACGGCTTCCCTTTCGGCGGGAACCGGGACAGTCCAGCCCACGGTAACGCGGGAAAAGGGTTTTGGGATAAGAAAGCGATCCCATGATCTAAGGGTCCAGGCTCGGTCCGGATGCACGTAGACTGCTCCGACGGGTGCGTTGACCGAGGCAGCAAGTTGCGTAACGCCGGCCTTCGCCTTTTGCGAAGGACCGCGAGGGCCATCGGCGGTGACGGCGATGTACTGGTTCTCGTAGTACGCACGCTGCAGATTTCGCAGGCCGACGGCGCCGTCGCGTGAGCTGGAACCGCGAACGGCGATGAAACCGAGCCGCTCGACGGTACGAGCGATCAACTCGCCATCGAAGCTGCGGCTGATAAGAATATGCAGGTTGCCATTGCGGAAACGCCAGGCACAGGCAAGCAGGCAACGGTGCCAGATGGCATAGATGAGCGGCGGAGGCGTGTGATATTGCGGTACCATGCCCGGCTCGCAGATATCTTCATACCGCAAGGTAACTCCGAGCAGGCAGATGATCATGTACGCCAGCGGTGGAACGATGGCGAGAAGAACGCGTTGCTTAAACGTAAAGCTTTGGGCTGCGGGTTCGGGCACGTAAACGAGTTTACTTCTCCAACCGGCCAATCACGACCCGGCGAAATTCGTTAGCTGTACTTGAGCCAGCGCATGATCTCCGCCAGATTGGGACGCTTGCCGTACATCAGGATGCCCACACGGTAGATGCGGCTGGCGACCCACAGAATGGCGTAGATCGTAACGATCATCAGCACGATGGAAAGCCCGATCTCCCATGCCGGTGGCGTGGCCAGCGAGATGCGCAGGTACATGATGAGCGGCGTGCAGAACGGGATCAGCGAGATCACACGCGCAATCGTTCCGCTGGGATTGCTGATGACCGGAGCAAGCGCGAACATGCAGCCTGCCAGCGGCATCACGAGGATCATGTTGAGCTGCTGAAGCTCCTGCTCGGAGTTGACCATCGCGCCAAGCGCGGCGGCGATGGAGGAATAAAGCAGGTAGCCAAGCAGGAAGTACACGACGAAGAACACGATCTGCATGGCGTTCAGCGAGACATGCATGTTGCCGCCCGCAATCGCACCGATCCACGACCCGCTGGTGAGCAGAACTGCCGTAGCCAGCCACACCGCAACCTGCGTAAGGCCCACAGAGCCTACTCCGATCACCTTACCGGCCATCATCTCCTCCGGCGTGATGGTCGCCAGAAGCACCTCGAAGACCCGCGAGGTCTTCTCTTCGATGATGGAGCGGGCAACATTCATCCCGTAGAGCAGGATGACCATGTACATCAGGAAGAACAGGACATAGATGGCGACGAAGCTCGAGGTTGTATCGGCGTTTTTGCCGGCCTGGGTGGTGTCTACTTTCACCGGCTCCATCAGCGAATCGACATCGTGCGCAACCAGGCCATCATGAGAGAGGCGTTCGCGCATCAGGACCGTGCGCAATGCAGTCGTAATGGTGCTCTTGGTGCTGATATCGGCTGCCGAGCGCGGCGTGTAGGAAAAGCTGGGCCGGGCATCGGGATCGGCAGCCGGGGTAATCCAGAGATAGCCGTCGATCTGCTTGTCGGCCAGCATCGAATCGAGCGATGCCTTGGTCGCGCTGTTGCCGGGCGAGATGACATCCACCGTCATCTGGCTATCCTTGCCATGCTCCAGCTCTTTCTGGAGATCGATCGCAAGCTGCTGATCGGGAGACACGATCGTGATGTGCGAGGTGGACTTCGCCTTGCTGCCGGCAATGACCGACCCAACGATGCCTCCGCCCATCAGCAGCGGAATCATGAGCGTGGAGATAAGAAAAGCCTTGGTGCGCACGCGCTCCAGGTATTCGCGCTTGGCGATGAGCCAGACATTATGCATCGACGCGGTCTCCTACGGTTTCGATGAAGATCTCTTCGAGGGTGGGCTCCATCACCTCGAAACGAGTGATGCGGGCTTTGGCTACTGCTTCGGCAAGCAGCGGCTGCGCGTCGGCCCCATCGCGAAGTTTGATCTCGGCCATGCCGTTGTAGTTCTTTGCGCCTTCCACGGACGGATGTTTCAGGAAAGAGGCATCGCCTTCGAAGACCATCTGGACCCGGTTCTTCGGATAGCGCGACTTGATCTCCTGCATAGGACCGGAGAGAACGGGATGCCCGCGATGGATGAGACAGATGGTGTCGCAGAGCTTCTCAACCTGATCCATGCGATGCGTGGAGAAGAGCACTGTGCGACCCTGCTTGTTCAGGTCGAGCAGCGTGTCCTGCAGAAGGCTGGCATTGACGGGATCGAGGCCGCTGAAGGGCTCGTCCATGATGATCAGCTCCGGTTCGTGCAGCAAGGCCGCGATGAACTGAATCTTCTGCTGCATGCCTTTGGAGAGCTCTTCGGTCTTCTTCGGGATGGCCTCGGTGATCTCCATGCGCTCGCACCAGGCATGGGCACGTTTGCTGGCCGTAATCGCGTCGAGGCCATGCAGTTGTCCCAGGAAGATGAGCTGGTCGATGACTTTCATCTTCTTGTAGAGCCCGCGCTCCTCCGGCAGATAGCCTACGCGATGCAGATTCTTGCGATCGAAAGGTTGGTTGAAGAGGTCAACCGAGCCGGAGTCCGGGAGCGTCATCCCGATCATCATGCGAATCGAGGAGGTTTTGCCCGAGCCGTTCGGGCCAAGCAGGCCGAACATGCTTCCCTCCTCAATGCGGAAGCTCAGATTATCAACAGCGATTTTGGTGTCGTAGGCTTTGCGGACCTGCTGAAGTTCAACGATGGCCATGGAATTCCGTATGTCGAGTTAGGCCCAGTTTAGCAGGAGCCCTCGGATAACCTTTCGGGACAAAACCCAGCTTTACCCTTGAAGCTGCCGATACATCAATGCCAGGTCGAAGTTATTCCAGGCCTCCGCGACTTTGCCATCTTCAAGCCGGGCCAGGCACATGCCGGTAAATGTTACCCGCTTACCGGTGGCAGGTAGCCCCAGCCCGTCGCCGGTGTGCACTCCCGTCATGACACAGCGCGCCACGGTTAACTCTCCCTCGGTGACGGTCTGCTGTACGTCCGCATGGATCTCGGTGAAACTGGAGCAAAACTGCTTATGGAAGGCCTTGAATGCATCTCTTCCCTGCACTTCTGTACCATCGGGGTGCTCAAGCCCATGGGCCCTGAAACTGGATGTGGTCATTTCATCAATTGCTTCCGCGTGGCCCTTATTCCACACTTCATCGAACCACTTCTCAAGCAAGGTCATTGCAGCCCTCCACTGGGAGCAAACGTTTGTCCAGCACGCTGAAAATCTGTCAAGGAACGCCCCAAATTATAAGGCCTGCCATGGAACCCTCCGCCATGCGTCCCGAGGCTTGGTAGCATCGATCTGTGCTGGAACTATCGACTCCTATTAAATATGTGAAGCGGGTGGGGGAACGGGTCGCCGAAGCACTGGCGAAACGTGGAGTCGAGACCGTGGAGGACCTGCTCTACCACCTACCGTTCCGCTACGAAGACCGCCTGAATCCGCTCCCCATTCGAGAGTTGAGGGCCGGCAGCATGGCTTCGATCGTCGGGGAAGTACGTGGCTCTGCATTGCTGCGAACCCGTTCGATGCCGATCTTTGAGATGACCATCGGTCAGGGCATGGACACCGTGAAGTGCATGTGGTTTCACGGCAGTTACCTGAAGGACAAGTTTCATGCAGGGCAGATGGTGGCGCTTTACGGCAAGCTTGAAGCTTCGCGCTCCACCGCGGGAAAGTTCAAGATGATCCAGCCGCAGTTTGAGATCCTGCCTGCGGCGGACTCTCCGGACGCGGAGTTCGTCTCGCTCGAGGTAGGGCGCATCGTTCCCGTGTATGAATTCCTGGGAGGAACGACGGCCTGGGGAGCAAAGCTGACCTCACGCTGGCTGCGGCGCGTCGTCTGGGCTCTCCTCGAAGAGTTGAAGGAGAAGGAAGGCAATGTGCCGGAGACTCTGCCGGCAGGAATGCTTAAGCGCTTGCAACTTCCTGGAAGACTCGAAGCCCTTCGCGCTGTCCATTTTCCCGAGGCAGGTACGCCCATCACGGAGCTGATGTCAGCGACGAATCCAGGTCACCGGCGACTGATCTTCGAAGAGTTGTTTTATCTCGAGCTCGGGCTGGAGTTGAAACGCCGCAGACTGAGGGAGCGCGAAGGAACCGCCTTCCGCACTGATGAACGGGTCCGCACGGCGCTGAAGCAGGTGCTTCCCTTCCATCCCACCGCGGCGCAAAAACGCGTGCTGGGAGAGATCGCCGGCGACATGCGCAGAACCCAGCCGATGCGAAGGCTCCTGCAGGGCGACGTGGGATCGGGCAAGACCATTGTTGCCATGCAGGCGGCGCTGATTGCGATTGAGAATGGCTGCCAGGCAGCCTTGATGGCACCTACCGAGATTCTTGCGACGCAGCACTATCTCTCCGCGCGCAAGCTGCTGGGGGATGCGATCTCGCCGCGCACCGGCAAGCCTTATCGCGTGACTCTGTTGACCGGCTCCCTCGATGAAGTAGCCAAACGTGAGGCGCGAGGCAGAATTTATCGCGGGGAGACAGAGCTCGCCATCGGAACCCATGCACTCATCGAAGAGAAGGTCGATTTCGACAACCTGGGTCTGGTGATCGTGGACGAACAACACCGGTTCGGCGTGCAACAGCGCTTCCAGCTGATGAAGAAGCCTGGCCCCGATGGAAGGTCGGCGGAGCCAGACGTCCTGGTGATGACGGCGACGCCGATTCCGAGGACGCTTGCCCTCACGCTCTACGGCGATCTCGATACCAGCGTAATCGACGAACTCCCGCCGGGGCGGACTCCTATCGTGACGCGCCGAACGACGGAAGAGCGTGCCGCCGATGTCTGGGGATTCGTTCGCAAGCAGGTAGCCTCCGGACAGCAGGCCTATATCGTGTACCCCGTGATCGAGGGTGGCAGGGACGACCAGCCGGAGCTGGACTTCGCGCGCGATGAGGAGAATGCAGAAGGGGAAGCCGGTACGCAGGCTCCGGAAGGCACGGCGCCTCTATTATCTTCGCGTGGCAAAACCTCGAAAGCAAAGCCGAAGAAGACCGCAAAGACTGAAAAACTCTTTGCCCCGAAGAAGGCGCTACGCGCTGCCACCGATATGCACGAGAAGCTCCGCACAGGTGAACTGAAGGGGCTTCGTCTAGGCCTGTTGCATGGACGCCTGAGCGCCGACGAAAAAGAAATCGTCATGCGGCGTTTTCAGCGTGGCGAAATCGATGTCTTGATCGCGACGACAGTCATCGAAGTCGGGGTCGATGTTCCCAACGCATCCGTCATGGTCATCGAGCATGCCGAGCGCTTTGGCCTGGCGCAGATGCATCAGCTGCGAGGGCGCGTGGGTCGTGGCTCCGCAAAGAGCTACTGCATCCTGATGACAGGCGGCAGGGTAAGCGAGCAGGCTGAAGCGAGGCTCGACGCAATGGTTGCAACGCAGAATGGCTTTGAGCTGGCAGAGCTGGACCTGGAGCAGCGCGGACCCGGCGAGTTCTTCGGAACGCGACAGGCGGGAATGCCCGAGTTCCGCGTCGCCAATCTGTTGCGCGACCGCAAGACGCTCGAGCATGCCAAAGCCGAAGCCGCACGCTTCGTAGAAAAGCCGGATCCTGCGATGACGCGGGAAGAGCGCGAAGCGATCTGGGCAAGGCTGAAACAGCAATGGCAGCGTCGCTATGGACTTGTAGAGGCGTAGAAGCAAAGGACCACGCCGGGACGGGGTTGAGAGAGTGTTGGATTTTGATCAACACCCTCTTCTTCGTTCCCCTGTCCCATCCCTGGGTTCCCTGTCTTCAGGATGCGAGCGCGGGATCGAAGCTCACGGCCGGGGTGAGGGTAGACCTCTTGGGACCGCGCTTGCGAGCGACGAGAACGCGGATGCGTTCAATCATCTCCGCTGGAGAGCTTGCTCCCTTGGGAAGAAATACATCGGCACAGCAGGCGCGATCGGAGGAGCCCGTAGTCCCGGAGACGATCATCGCCGGCAACGCCGGCTGCAACTGCTTCGCGCGACGGACCAGTTCGTTGCCGTCCATCTGAGGCATGTTGAGATCGCTGAGCAGGAGATCAAGCGACCCGGGAATCGACTGCTCGACCACCTCGAGAGCGTGCTGGGGAGAGAGGGCAGGGATGACTCGGTATCCGCGGGTTTCCAGCAGGAAGGTTCGGACAGAGAGCGCTTGTTCGTTGTCATCTACGCAAAGGATCGTCTTTTTCGGCCGCAAGGCAGTCTCGCTTCTGCCGGTGGGCAGCCGTAACGGCTGCTCCGGCGGATGGGCCGGGCTCGCGGATCGCTGGTTAGCAGTCCGCGTGCCCGGATGGTTCAGGCGTCCCCGCAGGCCCGGCCCGAGATGATTCGGACGCAGGATGGCCTTTCCGCTCCCGGATGGAGCAGACGGAAGAGGCAAAGCTCTCCTGTCTGCGTCCACGTGGGAACAGTGCCACCGCCCGGCATATCGAAGCCGGACCGCAGGGGGAGAGAGATACTCGTCCGGCGCAGGTTGCCCCGCGAGGCTCGTCGAACGCAAAGGATCGGTCTGCGTAGATGCCGTAGGTGCGGAGCCACAAGTCGGCTCGCGGTCGGCTGCGGTTGCAGACAGCGATGATGCGCTTCGAGGACTCGCGACTGTGCGGCAGTCGAGCGTCTCTCAACTCAGGTTGTCAGTAATACAGGCGAAAGACCTCATCAGCGATGTGTTCGCACGTTGCGTGCGAAACAATCGTTAACGCTTGCCAAGAGTATGAAGAGACAGCCTGCAGCGCAATGGCGAAGCTAGAGCGAAAAGAGAAAAGATTAGACCTTGCACATCCACCGCATAGTGAATTCGGCGCGAATTTATTGACGATTCACAAAACACGCCTGTTGAAATTAAGTGCATCACGGCAGGAAAAAACGTCCCGTTGCAACAGGAATGGTGCGACCGCCGACAAACACTTCCGTCACTTTGTCTCCTGCGAGCTTCGCCGAGAGCGAAAGCCGGCTCGGACGGCGCATCTCCATTCCCTGTTCGAAGAGGACGGTCTCTCCGCTGGCTGCGAGACCATGCTTCACAAGCCATGCAATTGCGGGCCCAGCCGCAGATCCCGTTGCCGGATCTTCTCCGTTGTAGAACTTCATGCGCGCATGCCAGTCGACGCCGCTGCTGCTGTCGGCGCGCGTGAGGAAGTAGAAGAACTTCGCGTCGTGCCGTTGCAGGTAACTCTGCACAGAAGGACTCTGGGGAACGACGACCCTGTGCGCCGCATCCAGCGAGCTGAGAGGAACGATGCAGAAGGGATTGCCCGTTGTGACGGTCTGAATGGGAACCGCGGGATCGATATCGTCGAGGGGAAGACCAAGCACCTTTGCAAGCTCAGCGCGATCCTGCGCCGGTCCAAAGACCGGATCGTTCTGCCGCATGGTTCCGAAGATTCCCTGTTGATGTGGATCCGCAGGTGCGAAGCGGATGGGAATACGTCCCACTGTCAGGTCGAGCGCGATCGTCTCCGCACCGCCCAGCTCGGGGTGATTCCAATAGAGCCAGCTCGCGGTGCCCAGCGTAGGATGACCAGCGAACGGAAGCTCCTCCTCGGTCGTGAAGATGCGAACCCGAACGCCGCGCTCGCGTTCAATCTCCGGGGAGCGGGGAAGGATGAAGGTGGTTTCGGAGAGATTCGTCTCACGTGCAAAAGCTTGCATCTCCACATCGGTCAGGCCGCGCGCGTCCGTAAAAATGGCCAGCTGATTTCCTTCCAGCGGCCGCTCGGCAAAGACGTCCACAAGCGCATAATCGAAGGCCACGTGTGCTGTAGAGGGCGGTGCCGGTAGAGTTGACATGGAGGCTCCCGAGTTCTATGGTTTTGATTAGACCGCAATCAGGCCAACCTGCTTGATGCTAGCCGAGCTAGCCGCGGTACGAAATATTTTGACGCGATGATGATGACTCCCAACACACTTCCGATGCGCTGTCGCTTTAGCTAGGCGCGGGTGTGTGTATGAGCGAATCGAAGTAAGCGTCTTCGAATAGCACAGAGACCCACCCAGGCGGTCACGCGGGGGTGGGTTTTCTGTCTCGGCCCATAGCAACTTCAGAACGTGGGGCAAGTCCCCGGAAAGTAGAACGAACATGGCACTGCGTATCAATGATGTGGCTCCTGACTTTACCGCTGAAACGACTCACGGCACGATTCGCTTTCACGAGTGGATCGGCGACAACTGGGCCGTGTTGTTTTCGCACCCAAAGGACTTTACGCCGGTCTGCACCACGGAGCTGGGTGCGGTTGGATCGCTTGAAAGCCAATTTGCGGCTCGCGGAGCCAAGGCCATCGGCCTCAGCGTCGACCCGGTCGAGAATCACGGCCGATGGGCAAAGGACATTGAAGAGGTAACCGGATCGCCCGTGAACTTTCCAGTGATCGGCGACACGGAGCTCGTAGTGGCAAAGCTCTATGACATGCTTCCCGGAGATGCCGGCGACAGCTGCGAGGGCCGCACTCCTGCCGACAATGCGACTGTGCGTATGGTCTTCGTGGTAGGTCCCGACAAGCGCATCAAGCTGACCATGGCCTACCCCATGACCACGGGGCGCAACTTCGACGAAATCATCCGCGTGCTGGACTCGATGCAGTTGACCGCGAAGCATAAGGTTGCGACGCCCGCAAACTGGAAGCAGGGTGAGGATGTCATCATCACCGGCGCCGTTTCCAACGAAGATGCGGACAAGGTCTTCCCCGGCTACAAAACGGTAAAGCCCTACCTCCGCACGACGGCTCAGCCCAAGTAAGGTAATCTGTTCTGCAACGCCCTCCGCTGGATCTTCTGTCCGGCGGAGCGACGAGCACCGATGGCGAAGTGGCTAACGCGCTGGTCTGCAAAACCAGTATTCGTGGGTTCAATTCCCACTCGGTGCTCCAAAAAAGCCTTAGATAAAATCTAGCCCATCGGCAAAACCCACTGAAACCCACTCTTTATTCTCTGCCCTGGAAATAGGGCTGGGATGCTCGTGCTTGCTCCGTCACAGTGCTATCTCTATGACGAGGAACACCTACATTACTCGTCGCTCGATGCCGATCCAAGTTGAAATCGCGCCATCACAAGGAAGAGATCTCAGGACAGCCGAATAAGCTGCGGATAGGGATGACATCTGCATGACAATCTTTGCGGGCATTTTTCTTATCCTTAAGAGGAAAGCAAGGCTCGCAAAGGCAGGTAGATATGGATTGGAATGGTAACTGACAGTCTTCCCGGCCGATTGAGGAATGTGCTTAACCTGCATCTGTAGAAGAGGTCCCATCATGGTTCAGAACATCTCCGGCATACGGTACGGCAAAGTACTTCTCGGCATTGCAATCTTGATCATCTTATTCATCCTCAGTGCCTATGTTTATCTAAAGGTTGGTCCGGTTCCAGTTGCGGTTGCGGATCCACCTTTTCCCTTTGAAAAACCAATTGTCAGGACTGCGGTTAGAGCACGTACCGCTCGCCAGAATCAAAGCCCTCCTTTTGCTGCCAGTGAAGACGTATTTAAATCTGGCGCGGGCATCTATCGCCACCACTGTTCAATGTGCCACGGGAATCCGGGCCACGATGCTGCCCTTGCCAGTCAAATGTTTCCGGCCCCACCTCAACTCTGGAAAAAGCACGGTCCTCATGGGGTAGTTGGCGTAAGCGATGATGATCCTGGGTTTAGTTACTGGGTTATATCAAATGGGATCCGGCTGACGGGTATGCCTTCTTTCTCGCATGCTCTGTCTGATAAAGAAAGATGGGAAGTAACTCTCTTACTCAAGAATGCGGATAAGCCGATGCCCCCTTCCGTCGGTCAGATACTGAACGCATCCGAATCGCATGAGCAAGAAACCCGCCCTTGAACAGTGTTATGTCGCGCGACTTCAACACATAGCTTGCGCCGCTCCCTTCGTTCCTATAGATGAGCGAAATTTCCTCGGGATTGCCGGGCATCCCACTTCCCTATCACGACATCTAAAGCACCAGCCGAACGACTCCATCTAATCCTAAGTAATACTTTCCGGTTAGGCCGACTTCCTCAAAACCAGGTATGTGATGGCTTACTTCCAACGTAGAGTTCCGCAAGGGGTTCGTCATGGATGATTTACGGTGCCCGAGTATGGATCGATTAGGCGTGCGCCTGATAGACGCCTATCGCCGATTGAACGACATAGAAGATTTCGCGAGCTCCCTGGCCGATCAGGTCCGAGCGCAGAGTGAAATGGCTGCAGTCCAGGAACAGCTGGAAAAACATCGCGAGGAATGCCCTTTGTGTCGCTCAATCAGGTGGAAGCAGGAGGTCGCGCGCGCGTTCTGCAGTTCAGAACCCGTCTGGCGCGGCACAATGGCAAGCTGAGCAGGCATGGCTCCCAGTTTCGTCTTCCCTTCCGAGGAAGGAATGGAGGAGTCCTGCGTCGCAAACAGAGTTCCAACCATTTGCCACGCGAATGGTGCGCTGTGGCATGGCAAATGGTTCGTGATGGTCTGCGAGAAGATCTAACGCAGCACCAGATTCGTAATCGCTGGCACCGAGGTGTACAGCAGCACTAAGAGCCCCGCAAGGCAGGCGAGTGCGAAGCTGTGCAGGATTACAAAGCGCAGCAGAGTTCCTTCTTTTCCGTAGTGATCGGTCGCGGTCGTGGCCACGACAATGCTCTGCGGTGCGATCATCTTTCCCATCACTCCTCCCGCGGAGTTGGCTGCTGCCATCAGGTAGGCGGAGATGCCGAGTTGTTGCGCGGTCAGTTTTTGCAGGCTTCCGAAGAGAACGTTTGAGGAAGTGTCGGACCCCGTAGAGGCAGTTCCAATCCATCCGATGAGGGTTCCGAAGAAGGGATAGAGCTTGCCCGTGCGTGCGAATGCGAGGCCAAGCGTTGCGTCCATGCCGGCGTAGCGCGTGACAAAACCCAACGCCATCAGGGCAGCGATAGTAATGAAGGTGAAGCGCATGGAGACGAAGGTCTCGCCGCATGTCTTCGCAATGATGCCGGGACGGATGCCCATCGCCAGGCCCGCGACGATGGCGGCGATGAAGATTCCGGTTCCGGTGGCGGAGAGCCAGTTGAAGTTGAAGATGGCAGCTTCAGCTACGGGAGTCGGCACGGCCGGAGGCATGCGCAGGACGACGTGATGCAGGCCGGGGATGACGATAGGAATCGTGCTGATGGAGTCCAGCCAACGCGACCACTTCGGCAGTCCCCAAAGAACGATGAAGAGAGAGAGAATAGCCCACGGAAGGATCGCCTGCTTGAGAAATCCCTTCTGCCGCTTCGCAGACGTGCGAGAGATCGGCGGAACCACCTCAAGTGTTGGATTCAGAATCCGCTTCGGCCTCCAGACTCGCAGAAGCAGCAGCAGGGCCACGATCGTGAAGCTCGATGAGAAGATATCGACCAGCCAGGGGCCGTGGAGCGTCGCGACCAGGAGCAAAGTAAGACTATAGACTCCCCCGGCGACGAGAATGGCCGGCCAGATCTCGAGCATCGCCGCCCATCCCGCATACGCACAGATCAGCCAGAACGGAACCAGAATGCAGAAGGGAGCGATCATGCGTGCGGCCACGCGCGAGAGCAGGAGCGTATCCAGGCCGGTGATTCCGTGGAGCGCCACCATCGGGATTCCCAGTCCTCCGAAGGCAACCGGAGCGGTATTGGCCAGCAGGGAGAGTCCCGCCGCCTGAAGCGGAGGAAAACCGAGACCGATAAGAATGGTTGCACAGATGGCAACCGGGGTTCCGAAGCCCGCGGATCCCTCGAAAAAGGCCCCAAAGGCAAAGGCGATCAACAGGAGCTGAAGCCGGCTATCCTGCGTAACTCCGACAAGGCTCTGCTGCAGGAGCGTGAAGCTGCCCGAGCGATGAGTCAGTTGATAAAGAAACAGAACGGGAAAGACGATCCAGGCAATAGGAAAGAGTCCGTAGGCCGCTCCGTAGGCGGTAGAGAGCAGCCCCATCTTTATAGGTAGATGGAAGATGCCTATCGCGATTGCAAAGGCCGTCGCCAGACCGGCGAGAGCCGCCAGATGGCCCCTCACCCGAAAGACCCCCATGGTGACCAGCAGCACGCAAAGCGGAAGCGCTGCCCATGCCGCAGAGAGGAGCCAGTGGCGCGCAGGATCATAACTTTGCGCCCACTTCACAGTTGGCTCCAATAGAAGACACACGAGGGACGTGCCAGGAGAAAAGGCTTGTATGGAAATGAGATTTAGAATGCTCGCCCTCGCGCTAAAAAGAATGACGACCAGTATGGTCGAACCACTGCGCAACTGTAAATAAAGACAGACGTCAATTTTGGGGTACTCTCCTTGTAGGCGGCCCCAAATCCGAGCTTCGGCATCTCATAAAACCAGGAAATGGCTACTTTAAACTCATCGCATTTTCAATCTCGAGAAAATTTTCCTCTGGTACTGATCGTCCTCCTGAACTGGCAGGACGCGGAAGAGACTGCGACAGCGGTCGCCTCCGTCCACCAGATGGATTACCCGAACTTTCGCGTTTTGATCGTCGATAACGCCTCTGGAGACGATTCCCTGGTCAAGCTTCGCGCTCTCGCGGGGGACACGGTAGAGATTCTGGAATCCCCCATCAATACCGGGTACACCGGAGGGTGCAACCTGGGGATGAAGCGGGCGCTGGAGATCGATGCAAAGTACGTCTGGCTCCTGAATAACGATGCGGTCGTTGACCGGAAAACCCTCTCGTCGATCGTTGCGCTGGCGGAAACCGATCCTTCCATCGGGCTGGTTACGCCCCAGATTGCGGCTCTCGACGAAGACAGGCTGACCTTTGCAGGCGGCGTGCTCTCTCTCAAGGACACGCTTTACAACGAAACCCATGACCCCACCGTAGCCGAGGAGTGGAATACACGCTATCCGAACTCCGGCCTGGTGATTGGAACTGCGATGCTGGTCCGGACAGAGCTGATCCGGAAGATTGGAATGCTGGATACCCGCTTCTTCGCTTACTTCGAAGACATCGACTACTCGGCCCGAAGCACGAAGGCAGGATTCCGGAACGTAGTCGATCCCCATTCGGTCGTGCGGCATCTGGAGAAGAACCGAAATACGAAGCCGTTCGAGATCAAGCCTCATTATTGGTATTACGTGGCCAGAAACGAGAGCCGGTTCTGGAGGAAGCATCTTGGTCTGGCGGCCAGCATGCGGCTGGCGTGGTATAGCTTCAACGGATTCATCCGGCATC
>Ga0193743_1001444_pt1 | contig 17727 bp, 9 predicted proteins | sample L2c2metaG_FD_143038 | JGI IMG/M metagenome (GOLD analysis project Ga0193743, IMG submission 143038) | Soil microbial communities from a riparian zone of the East river system, Colorado, United States - L2c2 | ecosystem: Environmental > Terrestrial > Soil > Riparian zone | place: USA: East River...
TACGTTTCGCACGACGGCAGCGGCGCCGGGCATCAGTCCAAAGGCCTGGTCTTGCGGAACGTAAAGTTGGATCCGGATGACGGCGCTATGGACCATTGCGAAAAGCGGTATGCCGCTTGCGACGTCAGCCTGCACCAAACTGCCAATGTCGATATTCCGCTGCGTCACGACGCCATCGAACGGCGCCACCACCTGCTGATAGATCTTCTGTTGGCGCAGCACCATCAGCTGTGCCTGCTGCGCTTTGATGGTGGCTTCCTGGGCGATCGCCGCTTGCTGCTGCGCCCGGTAGGCCAGCCGGTCATTGTCGGCCTGCTGGCGCGAGGCAGCACCTTGCGGAGCAAGCGCAGCGGAGCGTTCAGCGGTGACATGGGCCAGATCGCGGTTCGCCTCAGTCTGGGCAAGGGTCGCCTTGACCTGGGCAACGGTCGCCTCCGCCTGGGCGATCTGATGATCGAGCTCGGGCGCCGTAATCTCCACGAGCAGATCGCCGGCCTTGACACGCGAGCCGATGTCGACGAGTCGCCTGGTGATATAGCCGCTGGCGCGCCCATAGATGTTTGCCGTCTCGAAGCCGAGAGTCGTCGCCGGCAGCGTTACCAGCATGATGTCGTCACTCGCTCGCACTTCCTGCACCCGAACAAGGGGGACGAAGTCGCGCTGCTGTGCGGCCGTCGCCATCGCCTGGCTATAGCGCCCATAGTGTTGCCACAGGCCGACGACGAGCGAGGCAATGAGCAGGACCAGGACGCCGAACGCGACCAGGCGACGTCCAGCGCGACGGGGCTGGGGCCGTTGTTGGCCAGCAGCCGGCGACTCGCGTGCCGGTGGCTGCCATGGCTGTCCCTGGTCCGACATCAGACGCTCCCCTCGAGTGCACCGTGGGCGGATTTGAGGTCGCTGCGCTTTCGCAAAGTGGCGAAGAGATAAGGAACGATCAGCAGCGTCGTCGGCGTGGCGAAGACAAGGCCGCCGACGACGGCCCGCGCGAGCGAGGCGTTTTGCTCCTCCCCCGGGCCGCCGATAGCCATCGGAATCATGTCGATGATCATTGCCGCCGCCGTCATGAGGACGGGGCGGAGGCGGGTATGTCCGGCCGAAATCGCAGCGTCGCGTGCCGACATGCCGGTCAGTTGCTGGTCGCGCGCGAAAGTCACCAGTAGAATCGAGTTGGCCGAGGCGACGCCCACCGCCATGATCGCGCCCATCAAGGATGGGACGCTCAGCGTCGTGTCGGTGATGTAGAGCATCGTGACGATGCCACACATGGTCATTGGCAGAGCAAGGATGACCGTCACAGGAGTGCCGAAATCCTGATAATTGACCACCATGAGCAGGTAGACGAAGACCGCTGCGAAGAGCAGGCCAACGCCGAGATTGTGAAAGGCGTTGTTCATGCTCTCGATCTGACCGATCACCTCGATCGAATTGCCGGGCGCCAGCTGGGGACGAAGGTCCGCGACGATCTTGTCGATGTCGCGCGAAATGCTGCCGAGGTCGCGATCCTGCACCGCCGCATAGACCTCGTAAACCGGCTGAATATTGGCTTGGTTGGTATTGGTCGGCGTCGAAGCTCGTGAGAGTGTGGCCACGTTTCCAAGCAGCATGGGATTGGGGCCGCTGGGCGGCGTGGCGACGGCGCCCAGCGGTGTATTGGTGAGATCGTTCAGGGAGTGGACTTTATGTTCCGGCGTCTGCACCGCGATGTAGTAGGGGATTCCATTTTTTGGATCCGTCCAGAAGTTGGGACTCACCTGCTCGGATGAGCTCAGACTCACGTTCAAATTCGTCGCGATCTGGTTGGCGGTGAGCCCAAATTCGGTAGCTCGCGCGCGATCGATCGATGCGTAGAATGCAGGGGCGGACATCTCCTGTTGGAGATGGCCGTCGACGATGCCGGGGATAGCAGCGATCCGCCGCTGTAGCTCCTGTGCAATCTGCAGGTTCTTCTCGCGGTCATAACCGACGGTACGAACGTTGATCTGTGCGGGGAGACCGAAATTAAGGATCTGGGTGACCATATCCGCGGCCTGGAAGTAGAACGTGCTTTCCGGGAATTCCGCCGGCAATACCCGCCGCAGCTCGCGCACGTAGTCCGCAGTCGGCGCATGGCCATCGTTCAGTGAGACGAGGATGACGCCGTCATTCACGCCGATGGTCGATCCGTCGGAGAAGGCGAGATTGTAGAGACGTGCCGGCAGACCGATGTTGTCGACGATATGACCGCGGTCTTTCTCGGGAACGATCTGGCGGATCCTGTCTTCGATCGCCTGGAAGATCCTTTCAGTTTCCTCGATTCGAGTGGCCGGCGGCGCGCGGACATGAAGCTGGATCTGGCCAGCGTCGATCGTGGGGAAGAAATCGCGGCCGACAAACAGAAACATCGCAACGCCAAGCGCCAGTACGAGCGTCGAAACGATCGGCACGACGAGGCGGCGCGAGAGCAGCGCGGTCAGGATCTCCACATAGCTCTGGCGCAATCGTTCGAAGCCACGCTCGAAATGGCCGTGCAGACGAGCAAACCAGTTGGCCGTGTCCGGGACGCCGGGCGCGGCGTGGTGTTCGCCTTTGAGCAGCAAACTGATGGCAATCGGCGTCACAGTTCGCGACAGGCCATAGGAGGCAAGCATCGCAAAAACGACTGCAAGGCCAAGCGGGGTGAACAGGTACTTGGCCGGCCCCTCGAGGAACACCACGGAGGTGAAGACACAACAGATGGCAAGCGTCGAAACCAAGGTCGGCACCGCGATGCCGGCGGAGCCGTGAAGCGTCGCCTCGTACAGCGGCATGCGTTCCTCGGTAAGCAGACGATGCGTGTTCTCGATCGTGACCGTTGAATCGTCGACCAGAATGCCGATGGCGAGGGCAAGACCGCCCAGTGTCATCGTATTCAGCGTCTCGCCCAGGAAATAGAGCGCGACGATCGAGGTGAGGATGGCGAGCGGGATCGAGATCATGACGATCAGGGTCGAGCGCCACGAACCCAGAAACACCAGTATCATCAGCGCCGTCAGTCCCGCCGCGATGGCGCCCTCGCGCAAGACGCCCATCACGGAGGAGACAACGAAAATCGACTGGTCGAACAGCTCGCTGATTTGCAGACCGGGCAGCGCCGCGGCGCGCGCAACGTTCAGCGCATTCTTGACGCCGTTGACCACGTCAAGCGTTGAGGCTTCGCCGTTCTTGATGATGCTGAGCAGGACCGAGCGAACGCCCGCTTCACGCACGATATTCTGCTGTACCGCGTAGCCGTCGCGGACAAATCCGATATCGCGCAAGAATACCGTGGCGTCATTGCTGTATTTGACCGGGATGGCATTGAGTTCGTCGATCGTTCGCGGCATTGCGTTGGTTTGGACGACGAACTGCGTATCGCCGATCTTGGCCGTGCCCGACGGGAGCGTGAGATTCTGCGCGTTGACGGCATTGACCACGTCGAGCGGCGTCAGTCCCTTGGCGAGGAGTTTTGCCGGGTCGATACGACCATGATCTGTCGATACTTTCCGCCGGCCGGCGTCGGCAGGGTGACGCCGTGGATCGGTGCCAGCCGCTGACGCAGGTTGTAGATGCCGTAGTCATAGAGCTGGGCCTCGGTGAGGCTGTCGGAGCTCAGGCTGATCTGCAGCACCGGAACGCTCGATGCATTGAATTGCACCACGATCGGCGGCTGGATGCCGGCGGGCATAAGGGCGCGGATCGAATTGGTCGCTGAGACGATTTGTGCGATCGCCAGGTCAAGATTGATGTCCGGCTGGAAATAGATCTTCTGCACCGAAATGCCGTTGAGCGTCTGCGCCTCGATGTTCCGGATGTTGTTGACGTTGGAGCTGATCGAATACTGGCTGTAGGTTGTGACGCGTTGCTCCATTTCGGTCGTGCTGAGACCGGTGTACTGCCAGATCACGGTGACGACGGGAATGTTGATCTGCGGAAAGATATCGGTCGGCATGACGCGAATCGCCGTGACGCCGAGAAACAGAATGAGAATAGCCAGCACATAGAACGTATGCGGCAATCTCAGAGCGAAGCGAACGATCCCCATTAGCTTCTTCCGATCTGGCGTTTCCGTTGGAAGGGGCCCGAGAACAGGACCTCCGACACCTTGCCGCCGCTTTTAGAAGTCGAGCTGGGCCACGGCTTTGGCCGTATTGCCGAAGATGGCGCTGGTTTGCGCCAATTGTCGCCGTCGCCGCCGCGGGATGCTCGGATGCCGGCTGCAACGCGCCGCGGCCAATTTGTCTGCTTCGGTGAGCGCCTGATGAGCCGATCTATCTCAGGTGACCGCTCGGCGGGGATCCCGCTCTTACAAAGTGCAAGCGAACAACAACAACCGCAATCCCGAGCAAGCGGAAAAGCAGTGGTTGGCTACGGTGTATCGCGTCACAGGACGAGAACCGGCTGCGCGAAAACCGTGTACAGCGACGAATGAATGGAGCTTCGCCAATGAATGGAGCATCTGCAACAAGGCGCATCGCACGCTTTGGTCTTATCCACGCGCTTGTCTCGATGGCTGCCGGCGTCGGCATCGCCAATGCACAGACTTCTGCGCCCCTCGAGGCGCCCGCGATGCTCAACGCTATCGACTTCAATTTTGTCGGCCAAGCCAACCTGGGAGCTCCCTTCCAGGTGGACTCAGGCCGGATAGCGGAAACGAAGAGCACCAGCGCCGCGATTCGGAGTTACGCGCACCTGATGGTCACCAGTCATATTCCAGTCGTTGATGCATTGAATGCGGTCCTGCAGCACAAGAATGTCACACCGTCGAACACGCTGCTGCACGGCGCCTATGACGCGATGCTGTTTACGCTCTATGCGGATCACGGCGCCGCGTTCGACCGGAATTATGTAAACGGCCAGGTCGAATATCAAAGGGGCAATGCCGCGCTGTTCCAGCAGGAGATCCAGAACGGCAGCGACCCGGACCTCAAGGAATTTGCACGTCAGACCCTGCCGAAGATCGAGGATCATCTGCAGCGCGCCTTGAAGCTTGCCGGCGCAGCGAGCGGGCGCAGCACGGACTGAAGCAATCCAGACCATCAGCCAGGAGCCCTTTATGGACATGATGAACATCTATCCGCCCATCCGTATTGTCGGCCCGGCCAGATTTGACCAGGGAACGGCGCAGACGCCAGGCTCCGTACGCCTGGCAGCGGTCGCGCCACAGCTCGGCATCGACTCGACGCTGTGGGGCGGGCTGTTCGAGGTCCAGCCGGGAGCTCGCACGGGAATCCATCATCATGGCGAGCAGCAGACGATTGCCTACGTCCTGTCGGGCGTTTGCGAAGTCCGCTGGGGCGCGCGGGGAGAATGTACCGCGACCGCGAAAGCCGGCGATTTCATCCATGTGCCTGCCTTCCTACCCCACATGGAGATCAATCCGTCGGATGCGGAGCCTTTCCGCTGGGTGGTGGTGAGGAGCACCGCAACGCCGATCGTGGTCAATCTTCCCGACGAGATGTGGTCATAGGCAAGGCATGCCGCTCGGGCTCCGGGCGTCCGTCAGGCCTGTCCGGGGAACAGAGGGAGTAAATCATGGACGAGAACCGAAACGCACGTTTTCTGTTTACACGACGCGCGGTGCTGGAGACTGCAACCGCCACAGCCGCCCTCTGCGCGGGCCTCCCGCAAGTGGCACTCGGTGCCGACCCGGTCGGCGCCGAGACGTCGCCAGCCCCTGTGACAGTCGAACTTCAGATCAACGGTCACCACCACGTTCTGAGCCTCGATCCCCGGACGACCCTGCTCGATGCCCTTCGTGAGCATCTCGCGCTGACAGGAACCAAGAAGGGCTGCGACCACGGCCAGTGCGGCGCCTGCACGGTGCTTCTGGACGGACGCCGCATCAACTCCTGCCTGACGCTTGCCGCGATGCATGACGGACAGCCGATCATGACGATCGAGGGTCTTGCCGACGGCGAGACACTGCATCCGTTGCAGGCCGCTTTCGTGGCGCACGACGGCTTTCAATGCGGGTATTGCACCGCAGGGCAGATCTGTTCTGCCGTCGGAATGCTCAATGAGAGCCGCATGGGCATGCCAAGCTACGCGACCGAGAGCCTGGCGCTTGCCCAGCCGGAGCTGACCAACGCGGAGATCCGCGAACGCATGAGCGGCAATATCTGCCGCTGCGCTGCTTATCCCAACATCGTAGCGGCGATCAGACAAGCCGCGGGAGGCCCGGCATGAAGGCTTTCACCTACGATCGCGCCGACTCGGCTGTTCGCGCCGCCGCCGCCGCGGCCAGGCCCGGTGCCAAGGTCATCGCAGGCGGAACGAACCTGCTCGACCTGATGAAGCTGCAAGTCGAGACTCCGACACAGCTCATCGATATCAACCGTCTTCCGCTGGACAAGATCGAGGACACCGCGGAGGGCGGCCTGCGTATCGGCGCGACGGTGCGAAACAGCGATCTCGCGGCCGACCATCGCGTGCGCGAGCGTTATGCGGTCCTAAGCCGGGCCTTGTTGGCGGGGGCGAGCGCACAGCTGCGGAACAGAGCCACCACCGGGGGCAATCTGCTGCAACGGACACGCTGCTCCTATTTCTATGACGTCAGCAAGCCGTGCAACAAGCGCGACCCGGGCTCGGGCTGCGCGGCGCTCGGCGGCTTCAACCGAATGCATGCCGTGCTCGGTGCCAGCGACCAGTGCATCGCCGCAAACCCATCCGATATGGCGGTCGCGCTGCGAGCACTCGACGCCACTGTGGAGACGGTCAATGCAGGGGGCGAGGTTCGAGTCATTCCGATCGCCGAGTTTCATCGCCTTCCCGGCAAGACACCGGAGATCGACACGACGCTGAAGGCGGGCGAGATCATCACCGCCGTGATGCTCCCGCCACCGCCTCCCGGGGTGCAGATCTACCGAAAGGTTCGTGACAGGGCCTCCTACGCCTTCGCTCTGGTTTCTGTCGCCGCGATCGTCGAGCTCTCGGCTGGCGGCATCCGCTCGGCGCGCCTCGCTTTCGGCGGTTTGGCGCCCAAGCCCTGGCGCGTGCCGCAAGCGGAGGAAAGACTGGCCGGCGCGTCCGCCGACGCAAAGACTTTCGACGCAGTCGCGACGGCCGTCCTGGACGGAGCCCGCGGCTATGGCAGCAATGATTTCAAGATTCCATTGACACGGCGAACCCTGCGCGCCGTGCTGACGGAGGCCGTCCGGACCTGAAGGAGCTCGCTTATGGAGATGAACACCCCTATCGGGACGAATGCGCTCGATGTCGAAGCGCAAGGTGTTGTCGGCAAGCCGCTCGATCGTGTCGACGGACGGCTGAAGGTCACGGGCGGCGCGCGCTATGCATATGAGGTGGCGCAGGGCCCCGCGGTGGCCTACGGCTTTGTCGTCCAAGCCTCGATCGGCAAGGGGCAGATCAAATCCATCGATACGGGCGCGGCGGAGCGGGCGCCCGGCGTGATTCTGGTACTGACCCATCGAAACGCGCCGGAGCAGGGCACGGGCAACCACCATGAGGCCCATCCGGTGCTGACCAGTCCGGAGGTGGCGTATTACGGCCAGCCAGTTGCCTTTGTGGTGGCGGAAACCTTCGAGCAAGCCAGGGCAGCCGCTTATCTCGTCCGCGTCAAATATGTTCGGCTGGCCGGCAAGTACGCGCTGCGCGACGGCCTCGATCAGGCGCGCGCTCCCCAGGGCGCCGGTGCTCCGCCTGATAGCGCCGTGGGAGATTTCGCGGGCGCCTTTGCCGCGGCCCCCCTCCAGCTTGACGTGACCTACACCACGCCGTTGCAAAGTCACGCCATGATGGAGCCCCATGCCACTCAGGCGACGTGGAATGGCGACAAGCTCATCCTCCACACATCGAACCAGATGTTGAACCAGGGCCAGGCGGCAATCGCCAGGACCCTGAAAATTCCGCCTGAGAACGTGCGGCTCGTGAGCCCCTTTATTGGCGGCGGTTTTGGCGCCAAGCTCTGGGTGAATGCCGATGCCATTCTGGCGGCGATCGCGGCACGCCAGCTCAAGCGCCCCGTGAAGACAGCGCTTACTCGACAGCAGGTGTTTCATGTCACCACGCACCGCTCGGACACCATCCAACGCATCCGCCTGGGTACGGATCGCGACGGCCGGATACTGGCGATCGGCCATGATGTCTTCTCGGGTAACCTCCGCGGCGAGCAGACCTATGAGGGAGCGGCCCTTCAGACGCGGACGCTCTACGCTGGTGCAAACCGGCTGACCCGGCATCGCCTGGCGCCTCTGGATATTCCGGTTGCGTCGTCGATGCGCGCCCCGGGCGAGGCGGTGGGCCTGTTGGCCCTGGAATGTGCGATGGACGAACTCGCCGAGAAACTCGGCGTCGATCCGATCGACTTGCGCGTGCGCAACGAGCCCGCGGAGGATCCCGAGCGGCGCGTTCCCTATTCCAGCCGTCACCTCATGGCCTGCTTCCAGGAAGGAGCGAGGCGCTTCGGGTGGGTCAAGCGCCATCCGAAGCCCGGCCAGATGCGCGACGGCCGCTGGCTCGTTGGAATGGGTGTCGCCGCCGCCACGCGCGGGAACCCGCTTCAACCGTCGAAGGCCAATGTGCGATTGGGGCCGGACGGTTTCGCCATCGTGCGAATGGCGATGACTGATATCGGAACTGGCAGTTATACCATCCTCACTCAGATCGCCTCGGAAATGCTCGGCTTGCCACCGGAGCGAGTGCGGGTAGAGCTGGGCGACACAGGCTTTCCGCAGGCGTCGGGTTCGGGAGGGTCCTTCGGCGCCGCCAGTTCCGGCTCGGCGCTCTTCGAGGCCTGCAATACGTTGCGCGCAAAGCTGGCCCGGATTGCCGGTATGAATCCGGACACAGCCGCCTTTGCCAACGGCCGCATCTCGGACGCCGGTCAGACCAACTCGCTGACCAGCCTCGTGGGAGCCGGATTGGACGCCGATGGGGAGATAAGGCCTGGCCGTACGCTCAGGGATTTCTCGCAACAATCCTACGGAGCACACTTCGCCGAGGTCGGCGTCGATGCGGACACCGGCGAGGTCCGGCTCAGACGCATGCTGGGCGTCTTTGCCGCCGGCCGGATCCTGAATGAGAAGACCGCCCGATCGCAAGCGATCGGCGGCATGATTTTCGGTGTCGGCGCGGCGTTGGAGGAAGCAATGACCCTCGATCCGCGCTTCGGTAGTTACTTCGTCAATCACGATCTTGCCGAATACCACGTGCCGGTGCACGCCGACGTGCCCGAAGTGGATGCGATCTTCCTTGCCGAACTCGACAATAAATCCAACCCCCTGAAATCCAAGGGGGTTGGAGAACTCGGCATTTGCGGCGCTGGTGCGTCGCTTGCCAATGCGATCTACAATGCCTGCGGTGCGCGCATCCGGGACTATCCGATAACCTTGGACAAGCTGCTCTCTGTATTGCCGGTGCAGACATGACAGTTCTCGACCATCAACCGGGCACTCAGGAGTTCTCGCCCGTGACCGTGCCGGCGCTGTCCGAGCGGGTGGGCATTGTGAAGCTGAAAATAGCGCCGCGGGGCTGGTTGGCGGTCACCCACAAGCGGCCGCCATGCGCTTCGATGATCGAACGGCAGATCGACAGCCCCATGCCCAAGCCGTCGGGCTTCGTCGTGTAGAAGGGAGCGAAGAGCTGCTCGAGATCGGCCGGCGCCACACCTGGCCCCGAATCCTTCACGGCGATCAGCACGCCCTCAGGTTCGGAGTGAGCAGTGGTGATGAACAACACTCGTGGTCCTTCCTCGACCACGCCCATGGCCTGGACGGCGTTGACGATGAGATTGAGGACGACTTGTTGCAATTGTACACGGTCTCCTTCGACGGGCGGCAAACCCCTTCCCAGTGCTGTCTGCACCGACGCGCCATGCTTGGTCGCTTCGCCATGGGTGAGCTCGATCACCTCGCGGATCGCCTCGTTCATGTCCACCTGCTCCTTCCGGGGCGGCGCTTTTTTTACGAGTTCCCGAATGCGGCCGATGACGTCGCCGGCACGAAGGGCGTCCTTGACGATAGAGCCGAGCGCCTGCCGGACCTCTTCCAAATCCGGCGGTCGTGCGCCCAACCAGCGCAGCGCTGCCTCGGCGTTGGTGACCGCCGCGGCAATGGGCTGGTTCACTTCATGGGCGATCGAGGCCGCGAGCTGCCCCATGGTTGCGACACGGTTCGCGTGCGCGACCTCCATCTGAGCCTCGCGCAGGTCTTCCAAGGCGAGCACATGCTCGGTGAGGTCGCGGCTGATCACGAGCACGGTCTCCACCTGTTCCGAGGCCGGCCGCAGAGGCGAATAGGTCACCGACAGGTAGCGCCGGCCAAACGCGATGTTGAACCACGCTGCGTAACTGACTTCCTCTCCCGCGAAGCACCGGGCGTAAAGCGCTTTGGCCGTCTGCTCAAAGCCGTCCCATCCCAGAAGGTCGGCGACGTGCTGCCCGACGAATGTCTCCGCCGGCCTACCGTATCTTCGCTCGAAGGCCGGGTTCACCCGCTGGTACCGGTAGTCTCGTCCGACGATGGATATGCGATCAGGTGACGTCTCGAAGACCTGCCGGGCCAGATATTCTGCCCGTTTGCGGTCGGTGACGTCCTCGCACACGATCAAGGCGACCGGGCGGTGCTTGATCAGCATGGCTCTGGCGGTTTCGCGGACCCAGAGCATCGTGCCGTCCTTGTGCAGCTTCCGAAATTCCCAGGTCATCGTCCGGCCGAGTTGCTCGAAGCAGATGGCGACATTCCTCCGCACGGCGTCACGATCGGCTTCGTGAAAGACACTGAGCACGGGATGACCGACCAATTCGTCGACGGCGTAGCCGAGTTTCTCGGCACCAAAGGGATTCACGGATAAGATGGTACCGGTTGCATCGAGCATGAAGTACATGGTCGGGTTGTTCTCAAAAACGGCTCGCCAGAGCTCCTCGCTCTCGCGCAGCGCTTCTTCGGCCCGCTTGCGCTCGGTCAGATCCAGCACGAAGGCGACGCCCTGGTCCCGTTGTTCGTCGAACGCGGCTGCGCCGATAAGCACCGGCACACGGCCGCCGTCCTTGCGGAAGTACTCCTTCTCAACCGGTCGTAAGCTCCCTGCCGTCTTCAACCCGTCAACGGCCCAGGCGTCGAGGTCGCGCCATTCCGGCGGCGTCAGGTCCACCCAGCTCACGCGACCGGAGAGCAGATCTTGACGATCGTATCCCACCATGCGGAGAAAGGTGTCATTGGCCTCGATGATCCGACCTTCGAGCTCCCACAGGTAGATTCCGATGATGTTGGCGTCGACCAGGCGCCGGATCTTGGCTTCGCGTTGTTCGAGATCGCGGTACAAATGAGCGATCTCCAGTGCGATCGCAGCCTGCGACGCGAGCAGCTTCAGTACCGCGCTACGCGCCGGCGCGAAGGCCCTGGGGGTCAGGTTGTTCTCGAGATAGAGCACGCCGATGAGCTTGGCCTGCGTGATCAAGGGCAGGCAGAGAATCGATCGCGCCTGGCGCTGACGGAGGTAGGGATCTGCGGTAAACGGCGACTGGGCGGCGGCATCGTCGAGAATGACGCTCTCGCGGGTGCGCATGACATAGTGGAGTACCGACTCCGGCAGCACGGCCGCAGTCACGGGCTGGCCGCGCAGTTGCACGACCACCGTGTCGCCGCTGGTCGTGGCTTCCGCCTCGATCCGCGGCTCGGCCCCGCGCGAAAGAATCAACAGGCCTCGCTCGGCACCGGCCTGCTCGATCGCTGTGCGCATGAGCGTGTCGATCAGCATTTCCAGAACGATCTCGCCCGAGACGGCCTGCGACACCTTGATCACGGTCGCGAGGTCGAGGCGTTCGACGGGCGTCGCGATCGTGCTCGTCGGAACGGGCGCCGGCTCTTGCTCCCCGAGATGTGGATATAGCTCGTCGAGTTGCCGGACCTTGCCATCGGCCCCCCAACGCAGATAGCCGTAGCGGGCGTCCTGCAAATACACACGGGCAATCTTCTCGAAGCCACGCGCCGCGTAGAAGCGGGCGGCGACCTCGTGGGCGAGCGCCTCGTTGTGAACAAAGCCGTTGGCGTGGGCTGAGCGGATGGCCTGCTCGTAGAGGTCCATGGCCTCACGATCGCGGCCCTCCAAGCGTGCAATTTCGGCGCCGACCAGCGCGGCGCGGTTCTCGAAATTGTCCGGGCAATTCGCCGCCCACAGCCGGAGTTGCTTGTGATGCGCAGCGACGGCGTCCAGGTGCTGCTGGCGTTCGCCGGCTGCCGTGGAATCGCAGCAGGCGGCTCGAGATAGCGCGTCGAAAAAGTGATATTCCGCTGTTTCGAACTGCGAGACCGAGGTCCACAACAGCCGTTGTGCTCTCGACGACGCCTCAACGGCCGACGCGTAGTCGCCAGCAAAGAATCGCGCCTGCAACTTGCGGATCCAGTACCAGCACTCGACAAACGCCAAATCCGGATTCTCCGAGAAACGCCGCTCGAGACGAGCTTCATTGAACTGCTCATCGTCGAAAGAGCCGAATGTCGGCGTCAAACCGCGCAGCGTGCGGATCAGTCCGAGCTGGGTGGTAATGGCGTCAGTGACAAGCCCGAACCGCATCTTGTGTGCGAACGTGAGGCCCTGCTCGGCTTCGCGTTCGGCTTCGGCAAGCGGATCGCCCGCCGCGAGAAGGTTGGTGTTCAATTGGTCGCCGCAGTAGGCAGCGTAAGTGAGATCGCCGGCCTTGTTTGCTGCCTCGAAGGCGCGGCGCACCACATCGCGGCCAGTCCGGACATGTCTCGTCCAGGGCACGACGCCATAGCCAAACTCCATGTAGGTCCTGGCCTGGAAACGCGTCAGTCCGCGTCCTTCGACCAAGTCATAGCCGAGCTGGCCGAAACGATATACGGCGCTCCTATAGTCGTCGAAGCGCGGGCCGGCGACCATGGACAGCCAGACATACGCGCTGCACGAAGCGTCGCTGTTGCCGTGCTCGAGACTGAGATTGACCGCTCGGCAGGCGACCAGGGCAACCAGGTTCGCATCCGTATAGACTGCAGGTGCTCCGATCTTGGTCAGAACGTCCAACGTTGCCAGGGATGCCGGGTCACTCATCAAGGGCAGATCGATCAGGGACTCGATCGGGCGGCTCCCGAGCTGCGACCAGATCCGCTCGTATTCACGTCGTGCCTCCTCATTTGTCGGATGCGGCGACCAGTCGATGCCCAGATGCCGCAGGTAATCGAGACCGACGGCAATGGCGCGGCTGCTCTGATCGAGGGCCGTGTAGAGATCGACGCGCAGGCACGCGACAGTGGCTCGTTCCACGGTATTTGAGGCGCGATCTGCGAGCGCCGCCAGGCGCTGCTCTGCTTCCGCCAGCGCGCCGGTAAGGAACTCGCACTCGGCCTGGTCCAGCTCTAGCGCGAAGGTGAGCTCGTGCCGGCGCTCCAACGTGTCTTCCGCCAATAGGGCTGCACCGGCGGTGAGATAGGTGAGCGCCGAGGCGTAGGCGGCAGAGGACTTGGCGCGTTGGCCCGCGAGCAGGTTGAGTTCGGCCAGCTGCTCGCGCTCCTCTCGTACGGTGATCAGCGCGGCGCCGCGGTTGAGCTGATTGACGATCTCGAAGATCGATCCCTCTCGCTTTTCCGGGGGTGTGCGCGCCGCGAGCAGCCGGCCGATCCGAAGGTGCGCCGCGACGCGCAATTCCTCTGGGATCAGCGAATAGGCGGCTTCCTGGACGCGGTCGTGGATGAACTTGTACGAACGCTCGAGACGCTCGATCAGCTCCAGGCGAACGGCGTCCCAGAGATCTGAACGGACGCCGTCCTCCGGTTTCCCGAGAACGCCCGAAAGCACCGTGACCTCGGCGGCGTTGCCAAGGCAGGCGAGCTGTTGCAGCGCCGCCTGGGTCTCGACCGGCAGGCGGGCCAACTTTCCGACCATGAGGTCCGCCACATTGTCGGTGTACCCCTTGGCGTGAAGGCGATCGAGCTCCCACTGCCATTGCGCCGCATCGTGATCGAAGCGGAGCAGCCCCTCTTCGGCGAGCGCTGAAAGGAACTGGATGGTGAAAAGTGGATTGCCGCCCGTCTTGTCGTGCACCAGTCGCGCCAGCGGGGCGGCAACGGTTGGCGCGCAGCTCAGCGTCTCAGAAATGAGCCGTCCCAGATCCTCTTGGGCGAGCGGCGCAAGCCTGATCTCCTGCACGAACACTCCCGCCTTGCGGACAGCATCGAGCTTGCGCATCAGCGGATGAACGGAGTCGACTTCGTTGGCCCGATAGGCGCCGACCACCAGCAAGTGCTGCACGTCCGTCTGAGTCAACAGATCAGCGAGCATTTCGAGCGTCGCCTCGTCGAGCCATTGCAAATCGTCGAGAAAGAGCGTCAGCGGATGTTCGGGCTGCGCGAAGACGCCGAGAAACCGCCGGAACACCAGCTGAAGACGGCCCTGTGCCTGCTGCGGCGGCAGTTCAGGAACCGACGGCTGTTCGCCGATGAGGAGCTTCAATTCCGGGATGAGGTCGATCATGAGCAGGCCGTTCGGGCCCAGCGCCTCACCGAGCGCGTGGCGCCAGCCGGCCAGCTCCGCGTCGCTCTTGCTCAGAAGCGCGCGGATCAGGCTCTGAAACGCTTGCACCAGCGTCGCATAGGGGATGTCTCGTTTGTACTGATCGAACTTGCCGGAGGCGAAAAGGCCACGGGACGGCACCAGCGCCTTGTGCAGCTCATTGACGATGGCGGACTTGCCGATGCCGGAGTAACCGGAGACGAGCACCAGCTCGGGCCGGCCGCTGCTCACGACGCGCTCGAACGTGGAGAGCAGGGTCTCGATCTCGCGTTCGCGTCCGTACAGTTTCTCGGGAATCGAAAGCCGGTCGGGTGTGTCGTGTTGACCGAGCCGAAAGACATCGATCCGGTGCTCAGCCTCCCACGCAGAAAGGCAATGCCGCAGGTCGCGCTGCAGCCCGGCCGCGGTCTGGTAGCGCTCCTCGGCGGTCTTGGCGAGCAGCTTAAGGACGAGGTTGGAGACCGCCGCCGGAACAGTCGCCAGCCGCTCACTGGGCGGCATCGGTTTTCGGGCGATATGGCAGTGCACCCACTCCATCGGATCGGTCGCGGTGAACGGCAGTGAACCCGTGAGCATCTGGTAGAGCGTGACGCCCAGCGCGTAGAGGTCGCTGCGGGCATCGATCGAGCGGTTCATCCGTCCAGTCTGTTCGGGCGCCATATAGGCCAGCGTGCCCGCGATCGATTCGGGCGGCGCCGGCGCCTGGCGCTCCCGCGGCAGGCGCGAAGCGATGCCGAAGCCGGTGAGTTTGACCTCTCCGGTCGTCCGGTTCACCAGGATATTGGCCGGCTTGATGTCCTTGTGGACAAGGCTGCGCCGGTGGACTTGTGCGAGCGTCGCAGCGGCCGCGATGGCGAGGCGCAGAAAACTTCGCATTTCCATGGGCGGGCCGAGCAACCGGTGCAGCGGCTCGCTGCCGGTATCCTCGAGCACCAGCATGGTCCGACCGCGGTCGCGGACGAGCTCGAGCGGCCGCACCGCCCACGCTCCGTCCAGCTCGCCCTTCAATTCGTATTCGCGAGCAAGTCGATCGAGAGTGGCGGGTGTCGGATGCTCCGCGGCGGGCAGCACGGCCAGCACGGCGGTCCGATAACCTTCGGCGTAGCTCTCTCCTCTGCAGAAGACGCGGTCGCCGTCTTCCCACAGGACCTGGAGGCTGCTAAGTCCACCAATGCCCAACCAAGAGGATGGATCCATCTGCGCAATCCGCCGTCAGGACGGTGGCCACCAAGGGCGGCCACAGAAAGCTTGAACAGAAAGCCTACCACCGGCGCGGCGACGTGACGATGTCTGTGCTGGCAATTCTCGAAGCAGGTGCCACCCTCGCCGACATCGCCGCAGTGGCCGATTAGGAGGGCAGGGGTCCGTTGAAGACGAAGAAGGCACCGGTGCAGATCAGGGTGAAGCCTACCGCGTGATTGAGCGTGAGCTGCTCGCCGAGATAGAACACCGAAAAGGCCGCGAACACCGAGAGCGTGATCACCTCCTGCATGGTCTTGAGCTGGGCCACCGAATAGATCGCGCTGCCCCAGCGGTTCGCGGGCACGGCGAAGCAGTATTCGACGAAGGCGATGCCCCAGCTCGCCACCACCACCAGCCACAGCGGCCTGTCGGTGAACTTCAGGTGACCGTACCAGGCGAAGGTCATGAAGACGTTCGAGATCAGCAGCAGCACAATGGGGGTGACGGCAGGGGGTAGCCAGGTCATTGATCGTTACGCCTCACCGGATTGTGCTGAACGCTGCCTCCGTGCTAGTCCGCCGGCGGCTGCTCGGACACCCGCTGCGACGCGCCACCCCGCGCGGTGCGGTGTGGCGACCGTCTGATGAGCCGGTCGAGATACAGGAAAACGACCGGCGTTGTGTACAGCGTCAGGACTTGGGACAACGCCAGTCCGCCGACAATGGCGTAGCCAAGGGGCTGGCGGATCTCCGACCCCGTCCCGGTCCCGAGCATCAGCGGCACGCCGCCCAGCAGCGCCGCCATGGTGGTCATCAGGATCGGCCGGAAACGCATGATGCAGGCGCGGTAAATCGATTCTTCCGGACCTAAGCCTTCGGTTCGTTCGACCTGAATGGCGAAGTCGACCAGCATGATGCCGTTCTTTTTGACGATGCCGATCAGCAGGATGATGCCGATCATGGCGATCACGCTCAGGTCCATATGCACGGCCATCAGCAACAGCAAGGCGCCGATGCCGGCCGACGGCAGGGTGGACAGGATCGTGATTGGATGGATCGCGCTCTCATAGAGAACGCCCAGAATGATGTAGATCACGATCAGCGCCGCACCGATCAGCAAAGGCGTTCCCGAGAGCGACGCCTGGAAAGCCTGAGCGTTGCCCTGGAAGGAGGTGGCGAGCGAGAGCGGCTTGCCGGTCTGCTTCTCGATCTGCTGGATGGCGGCGACCGCATTGCCGAGCGCCACGCCCGGCTGCAGATTGAACGAGATTGTGACCGACGGGAACATGCCCTGATGGTTGATGACGATCGGCGCGGGCTTGATGGTGCTGTTCACCAGGGTGCTCAGCGGCACCTGCTGTCCACCCGACGAGTTCAGATAGATGTCCTTCAGCGCCTGTGGGCTGTACTGGAAGCGAGGATCGACCTCGAGCACGACGTGATACTGGTTGAGCGGACTGAAGATGGTCGAGACGATACGCTGGCCGAAAGCGTCGTCGAGCACGTTGTCGATCGTTGACGGAAGGATCCCGAAGCTCGATGCGACCTCGCGATTGACGGTCACGTTGAGCATCGGTCCGGCATTGGCCTGGTCGCTGGCGACGTCGGTGACGCCGGGGATGGCTTTTATCTTCTCGACGAAGAGTGTCGACCAATGGGTAAGCTCGGTCGAATCGGCATCGGTCAGGGTGTATTGATACTGCGTCTTTGTCAGGCGCGCGCCGATGGTGATGTCCTGCGCGGCCTGCATATAAAGGGCGATGCCCTGGATCTTGGCCAGTTGCGGCCCCAGCCGGTTGATGATCTGGTCAGCGCTCGCGTCACGTTGATTGGCGGGCTTCAGGACGATGAAGACGCGTCCCTGATTGAGGGTCGCGGTCGGGCCGCCGGGGCCAACGTAGTTGCTGACCGATTCGATCGCCGGGTCTTTCAACAAGACGTCCACCAGCGCCTGCTGGCGCTGGACCATGGCGGCAAACGAGATATCCTGTGATGCTTCGGTGATACCGACGATCTGCCCGGTATCCTGCTGCGGGAAGAAGCCTTTTGGAATGACGACGTA
>Ga0193743_1001445_pt1 | contig 17719 bp, 19 predicted proteins | sample L2c2metaG_FD_143038 | JGI IMG/M metagenome (GOLD analysis project Ga0193743, IMG submission 143038) | Soil microbial communities from a riparian zone of the East river system, Colorado, United States - L2c2 | ecosystem: Environmental > Terrestrial > Soil > Riparian zone | place: USA: East River...
GGGCCCGCCGGTTCATCGATCCCGAGCGACTGTCCGACGCAGCAGAAGTCAACCTGCTCCTGACCAGGAATGCTGGTGCGCTGCTACGCGAATGTGGCGAGTTCCTGGCCCCGTATCTCACGGCCGCCAAGCTCACCGGCGAAGTCCGCAAGAACCTCGACGTCGCCGCGGCTGCCGAGTGGTTTGCCCGAATGTTGTTTTCGCTGTTCATGACTCCGTCGGAGCGGCTGGACGGCAACGACACCGACGCCGTCGCCGACTTCGTGCGCGAGCACGTCGTGCGCGGCTACGCCGATTCGGGACCGAGCCGGCCTCGACGGGGCAATGACATGCGATGACCGCCACGGCCGATCATCGAACAGAACGCTGCGCGCGAAAGTGTGCGGCGATGTCGTCGCTGTTCGTCAGCCACACGTCGGGTTGGCCTGCGAGGAAGCCCAGGGCCTGATCGAGGTACTTGTGCCGGAACGCTTGGCCGATGACGAACGGATGCAACGCCAGGGCCATGACGCGACCGCTGGTCGCCGAGTCGGCGTGCAGTTGTTCGTATTGGTCCTTGACCATCTGGACGAACTCCGGGCCGGTGATGCCGTTGGCGAAGATCAAGAGGTCGTTGAGTTCCACCGAGTAGGGCACGCTGATCATGCCCGGCACGGTGAGCGGGTAGGGCTGGTCGTCGTTGGTCCAGTCGAGCACATAGTGGAATCCGAGCTGCGCCAGCAGTTCCGGTGTGTGATGCGTCTCGGTGAGACCCGGACCCATCCAGCCGCGGGGCTGCCGGCCGGTCGCGTCGACGATGGCATCGACGATCTCGGCCAGGAGGTGGCGTTCCTCGTCCACGGCCATCCCGGTGTGAAGAGTCGAGTTCGTCCGCCCGTGCGCGAGCCACACCCAGTCCCGTTCCAGTCCCGCGGCTACGATCTGCGGGTAGTTGTCGATGACCGCCGTGTTGAGCAGGACGCTGGGCCGGATGTCGTGCCGGTCGAGGCTTTCGATCGTGCGCCAGATCCCCACGCGGGCGCCGTAATCGCGCCAGCCGTAGTTGAGTGCGTCGGGAGTCAGCTCAGCAGTGCCCGGCCAAATGCTCGTCGACGGCCGATCGAGGACGAAGTGCTCGACGTTCAGGCCGACGAAGACCGCCACTCTGGCACCGCCCGGCCACGTGATCGGTGGGCGTTCGGTGATGGGGCTGTAGTCGAAGGGCGGTCGATCGGGTGATCCACATCCAGGAGCTCTTCGCCGCCGGACTGCACAGCAGGACGATTGCGTCCCTTCTGCCGTGCATGCGCGACAGCGACGGCGGCCCCTCCCCTGATGCCACACCGCGTCTGGTCACCGAGCTCACCGCAGAGCGCCATCGCCTGGACCTGGCGATCCGCGATCTGGCGAATTCCCGGGACATCCTCGACGGCGTCATCGCTGCCGCGTCGGAAACGAGCACCGACTGAATCACCGTGCGTGCATACCTTGAACGCACTGGCCGCAGGCCCACACTGGTCACGTGGTGTCGCGAGCCAGGAATGGCCGCAACGCAGCGCAGCGTTGAGGTTGTCAACGCGTAGGAAAGTGAGAATCGTCTGTGGCCACTGCAACGGAACCACTCCACCTGGCCGTCGCGCTCGACGGGACGGGATGGCACCCGGCGTCCTGGCGCGAGCCCGACGCCCGGCCCACCGAGCTGCTGACGCCCCGGTACTGGACCGACCTGGTCGGTGAGGCCGAACGGGGACTGGTGGACTTCGTCACCATCGAAGACGGACTCACCCTGCAGTTCGACAACCCGCTGCGTGCGGATGAACGGACCGACCGGGTTCGCGGCCGGTTGGACGCCGTGCTGATCGCCTCTCGTGTCGCGCCCCGCACCAGCCACATCGGATTGGTCCCGACGGCGATCACCACGCACACCGAGCCATTTCACCTGTCCAAGGCCATCGCCACGCTCGACTACGTCAGTTCCGGCCGGGCCGGCGTCCGGGTACAGGTGTCGGCGAGCCGCGATGCCGCCGGCCACTTCGGTCGCCGGGATATCCCCGAGCGCTCCCCCGCGCTCGCCGACGAGCTCTTCGACGAAGCGGCCGAGTACGTCGAGGTGCTCCGGCGGCTGTGGGACAGCTGGGAGGACGACGCCGAGATCCGCGACGTGGCCACCGGGCGGTTCATCGACCGAACCAAGCTGCACTACATCGACTTCGAAGGCTCGAAGTTCTCCGTCAAGGGCCCATCCATCACCCCAAGGCCACCGCAGGGACAGCCGATCGTCGCCGCACTCGGCCACGGGGACGCCGCCTACCGCCTCATCGCCAAGAGCGCCGACATCGGCTTCGTCACCCCCCACAGTGCCGCCGAAGCCGCGGCCATCGTCGACGCGATCTCAGCGCATCGGGCCGACGACCTGGCACCGGCAAAGGTGTTCGCCGACCTGGTGGTGTTCCTCGACGACACCGCCGGCGCCGCCACGGCGCGACGGCGGCGGCTCGACGGCGTGCTCGGACGCGAATACATCAGTGACGCCGAGGTTTTCGTCGGAACACCCGAAGACCTGGCTGATCTGTTGCAGCAGTGGCATGCGGCCGGTGCGGCGGGATTCCGGCTACGCCCCGCCACGGTGCCCCACGATCTGCTGCAGATCACCGAAGGGCTGGTCCCCGAATTGCAGCGGCGCGGCGCGTTCCGCGACGTGTACCAGGCCTCCACGCTGCGCGGGACGCTCGACCTTCCGCGCCCAGCCAACCGCTACTCGACCGTCTCCTAGGAATACGTATGAGCAAGCCAGTCAAGCAGATTCACCTCGCCGCGCACTTTCCCGGCGTCAACAACACGACCGTGTGGAGTGATCCCGCCTCGGGCAGCCACATCGAGTTCAGTTCGTTCGTCCACTTCGCCAAGACCGCCGAACGCGGCAAGTTCGACTTCATGTTCCTCGCCGAGGGCCTGCGCCTGCGTGAGCAGGGCGGCGAGATCTACGACCTCGACGTGGTCGGCAGGCCCGACACCTTCACCATCCTGGCCGCCCTTGCCGCCGTCACGGACCGGCTCGGGCTGACCGGCACGATCAACTCGACGTTCAACGAACCCTACGAAGTCGCCAGGCAGTTCGCGTCGCTCGACCACCTCTCCGAGGGCCGTGCCGCATGGAACGTCGTCACGTCATGGGATGCCTTCACCGGCGAGAACTTCCGCCGCGGCGGGTTCCTGGCCGAGGACCAGCGCTATCAGCGCGCCGAACACTTCCTCAAGGCCGCGCACACACTCTTCGACTCCTGGCGCGGCGACGAGATCGTGGCCGACAAGGACCGCGGTGTGTTCCTGTCCGATTCCGCGGCAGGCGCGTTCACCTACTCGAACGCGCACTTCGACATCAGCGGGCGGTTCAACGTCCCACGCAGCCCCCAGGGCCGGCCGGTGATCTTCCAGGCGGGCGACTCCGATCATGGGCGCGAGTTCGCCGCAGCGTCGGCCGACGCGATCTTCTCCCGGCACGGAACGCTGCAGGACGGTCAGGCGTTCTACACCGACGTCAAGGGTCGCCTCGCCGCATATGGGCGCCGCCACGACCAGCTGCTCATCCTGCCCGCCGCGACGTTCGTGCTCGGCGACACCGACGCCGAGGCGGCCGACATCGCCCACGACGTCCGCCTGGCGCAGGTGTCACCGGCGACGGCGATCAAATTCCTCGAGCAGCTCTGGAACCGCGACCTGTCCGACCACGATCCGGATGGGCCGCTACCATCCGTCGATCCGATCGTCGGGGAGAACACCATCTCGCGTGGCCGGGCCAGCGTGCGGATGCACCGCGACCCCATCGAGACCGCCAACGAGTGGCGGGCCAAGGCCGAGGCCGAGAAGTTGACCACCCGCGAACTGATCGTCGAGGTCACCGGCCGCCAGAACTTCATCGGATCACCGAACACGGTCGCCGAGACGATCAATCACCTCGTCCAGGCCGACGCCAGCGACGGATTCATCCTCGTTCCCCACGTCACGCCCGGCGGACTCGACCCGTTCGTCGACCGGGTCGTGCCGTTGCTGCAGGAGCGCGGCGCGTTCCGGGCCGACTACGAGGGGTCCACGCTGCGCGACCATCTGGGACTGGCTCAGCCGGTACCTGCCGTCGCGGCCAGGCGATGACTCACCAGACGCGTACCCAGTCGACGAACATGTCCGCCGGATAGGTACCGCCGGCGGGATCTCCGCCGCCCGAACCGGCGACCGCCAGATTCAGCACTGGGAACACCCGGTAGTCGGGGAAGTTGAACGGCCAACCGTCGAGGGAGTTCGCAGGAACCTCGAAGTACGGCTGCGCGCCATCGACGTAGTCCACCCAGAAGTACAAGCCTGCGTCATTCCACGTGACTCGCCACGTGTGCCACGCGCTGTCCACGGGGAACGGTAGGGTCGCGAACGAGGTGCCGTCCGATTTGGCGTGCACGGTGGTTCCCGAAGGCCAATTCGCGTTGCCGTACCACTCGACCATGTCGATTTCACCGCCGACTTCGGGGTGGTCATTCGACAGCCACCAGGCAGGCCAACATCCGAGGGTCAGGCAGTCGAACTTGATGCGCGCTTCCCAGGTGGTGTTGATGCCGCCCCAGAAGGTACCCACCAGCTTGCCGCTGACGTACTTGCCGTCCGGGTTCCTCGTCGCGCGGATGACGAGGTTGGACTTGCCGTCCAGGAATACGTGCTGGCGATCGTCGCGGTACTGCCCCATGTTCTCGGGCTTGTCCCAGAAGACCGGGTTTCTGATGGTCTCCCGCGCCTGCGCCACCATCCACTTCGAACCATCGGGCGCCGCGCCGGCCGGGCCGTCGAACTCGTCGTGGAACAGGTACGTCGGAGTCGCGCCGACCAGCGGCGGCGCCGTGGGCGGGGACACGGGACTCGCCGGTGCTCCCGGTCGGACCGGGTCGGCCCCGGCCAGTGGCATGGGGATCGCGGCCGCGAGCAGGCCGATCCCCGACATGAACAAAAGATTGCGACGATCTATCTCAGGCACAGCGAGAGAATAAGGCCCAACGTCAGATCGCGCGCAATTCTGTCGATGCATGCGCGCGCCGTGTCCGACGGCGTGTCGTCGCCGCAGGTCGCCGACGTCGGGCTCAGGACCGCCTCAGAAAACGATGGTCTGGTTGCCGTATCGGATGATGCGGTCCTCGCAATGCCACAGGACCGCCCGCGACAGCACGGCGCGCTCGACGTCGGCGCCGAGGCGGATCAGGTCGCTGACGCCGTGCCGGTGGTCCACTCGCACGACGTCCTGTTCGATGATCGGTCCGTCGTCGAGCTCTTCGGTCACGTAGTGGGCGGTCGCGCCGACGAGTTTGACGCCGCGCTCCTTGGCCCGCCGGTACGGTGCCGCGCCGATGAACGACGGCAGGAACGAGTGATGAATGTTGATCAGCGGGCAACCGACCTCGGCCAGGAATTCGGGCGTGATGATCTGCATGTAGCGGGCAAGCACCACCAGATCGACGTTGTCGCGCAACAGGTCGAGTTGACGTTGTTCTGCTTGTGCCCGAATGTCTTTGGTGGCGGGCACGTGCAGAAACGGCACGCCGAACGGGCGGACCTGATCGGCCAGGTCGGGATGGTTGGAGATCACCATCACCACCGACATGTCCAGTTCGCCGCGCCGGTTGCGCCAGAGCAGGTCCAGCAGGCAGTGGTCGTCCTTCGAGGCCATGATCGCCACCCGTTTGGGTTTGGCCGCCTCGGTGAGCCTGAAGTCCATCTCGAACGGCGCGGCCACCCGCTCAGCGAAGTCACGTTCCAACGCGTCGCGCGCAGCCATCAGTCCGGGCAGATGAAAAATCGTCCGCTGCACGAACGTTCCACCGGACTGCTCGGTCGAATGCTGATCCAGCGACACGATGTTTGCCCCGGCGTCGGCCAGGAAGGCGCTGACGGCCGCCACCAACCCGGGCCGATCGCCGCAGCGCAACAGCAACCGGCCCACATCCTTGACCGGCAACGCCCCTCGACCGACCTCGGGATACTGCCCGCTGACCGCCGCCATGACCTCATCCCCTCAAACCGAGCTCTTGCTGCAGCGCACCGCAGCGAACAGCAGGTATTGACAGTGTGAAGCATGACGATGCCTTCGAACGGCTGCATGGCCAGCTGAAGAGTTTGGCGGCCAGGTAGGCCATTGGTTTGCGGATTGCGGTGATAGTGGGTGGTCCCGGCTGGTTTCGAACCAGCGACCCTCCGCGCCTGAGACGGTCCACGCCCGCGAAGGTTCTTTGCGCTGGCCAGGGCCCTGCAAACCAGGCAATTGCCCTTCTGGAACACCCGTTCTGAACGTTTGGCCCTCTTTGGCCCTACGAGGTAGTCCGGGCGTCTCCGACCCCATCTCCGTTTCGTCAAAGCGGTAAATAGTTTACGGTTTAGGAGGACGTCGACGCGAGGGAGGCCACGGCAACGTGCGAATCATCGTCACGGGCGGAAACAGTGGCGTCGGAAAGGCCACCGCGAGCGCGATGGCTGCAGCAGGCCACGAGGTCGTCATCGCGTGCCGGACCCTGCGCAAAGCGCAGGAGGCCGCGGCGTCGATGCCCGGCGACGTCGAGGTGCGCGAGCTGGACCTGTCCGATCTCACCAGCGTGCGGAAGTTCGCCGACACCGTCGAGTCCGTGGACGTGCTGGTCAACAACGCAGGCGTCTTGGGTCTACCGCTCACCCGCACGGCCGACGGCTTCGAGGCGCACATGGGCACCAATCACCTCGGCCACTTCGCGTTGGCGTGCCTGCTCGGCGACAGGATCCGCGATCGCGTGGTGGTGGTGGCCAGCACCAACTACGCCACGGCGCGCATCCACTTCGACGACCTGAACTGGCGGCAGCGCCGCTACAGCCCATGGGCGGCGTACGGGGAGTCCAAGCTGGCGAACCTGCTGTTCGTGCGCGAGTTGGTCGCACGCGGCAAGACCGCGTATGCCTCGGATCCCGGCATGACGGCCACCTCGATCACCCGGGACGGTTCGGGTCTGCTGCAGTGGGCCGGCCGGGTGATCTCGCCGCACGTCGCGCAGAGCCCGGCCGACGGCGCCCGCTCCACCGTCGAGGCGATCACCACGACGCTGCCCAACGGCACGTACCTCGCCCCCCGCGGCCCGTTGCACCAGTGGGGCACACCGCGGCCCACCAAATTGATGGACAAGGCGCGAGACGCCGACAGCGCGCGACGGCTGTGGGAATTGTCCGCGGAGTTGACCGGGTGCGAGTGGCAGGACGATTTCTCGTGACGGAAGGCGAATCATGACGGCAGACATCGAATACCAGCGACCTCAGATGCGGTTGGCGCCCAGCCCCACCGCGGAGTCGCACGCCTTCTGGACCGGCGGCCAGAACGGCGAGCTCCTGATCACCTGCTGCCACGGTTGCGGGCACTTCTTCCATCCACCAGGTCCGGCGTGCTGGCGTTGTCGGAGCATGGACGTCGCGCCGGAGCCAGTGTCCGGCAAGGCCACCGTTGCGGCCTATACGGTCAACCGGCAGACCTGGATTCCAGGTTTCGAGCCGCCTTACGTGGTGGCCATGGTCGAGTTGGACGACGAGCCCGACGTCCGGCTCATCACGAACGTGGTGGGCGTGCCCGTGGACGACGTCCGGGTGGGCATGGCCGTCGAGGTCTTCTTCGAGGACTGGACCTCGCTGTCGGGCGAGGAGGACAGCCGGGTGTGGGTGCCGCTGTTCCGTCCCGTTCCGGCGCAGACCTGATCCGCCCCGTTCATGCGGGCGCCGGCGACGCTTGCCGCTGCTAGTGTGACAGTTGACTGTCACATTTGCTCGAGACGAGGACACTGATGACCAGCCCAGCTCTGCCCGTCATGCTGAACTCACCCGATGACCTGACGCCCGAGGTGCTGACCTCGCTGCTGCGCCGACACCGCCCCGGGGTGACGGTCACCGAGATCCGGGTGCGCAGCACCTGGCAGGGCACCACCTCGCATCTGCACCTCGACGTCGACTACGCCGAACCCGACAACGAGCTGCCCCGAAGGCTTTTCGTGAAGACTCAACTGAGCACGGTGCACGACCTGCCTGCCGCCGTCGACGAATCGCTCTCCCAGGGTGGCGGTGGGACGGTGTTGCTCGACGACGAGACGACGTTCTACCGCGACCTGCGAGACGACCTCGATGTCGAGACCATGACGACCTACTTCGCCGAGCATCTCGACGGCCCGTCGCAGTTTCTCATCCTCGCCGAGGACATCACCCTGCGCGGCGCGCAGGTGCCCGACGCAGTGGCCGGTCTGTCGGTCGAGCAGGTCGACGCGCTGCTGGCGACGCTGAACAGGGTGCACGCGCCATTCTGGGACAGCCCCCGGCTGCGGGATGACGGTGACCTGTCCTGGCTGCAACATCCCCTCACGGGCGGATTCGCGGAGTTCCTGCGCACCAACGGGTTCAGCATCATCCGGACGTTCCTCGAACTCCCCTACAAGAAGGCGCTGCTGGACGCCACGGGCGAGGACGCGGATTCGATGGAAGCGGCGTTCTGGAAGCTGCAAGAGCATGTGGCGAGCGATCCGATCACACTGCTGCACGGCGACCCACATCCGCGCAACACCTACGCAGTACCCGGCGGCCGGATGGGTGTCCTTGACTGGCAACTGGTTCGGCGCGGCTCGTGGTCACACGACGTCGGCTACGCGTTGATCGGAGCGTTGCCGCCAGCACTGCGCCGTGACCACGAGCGCGAGCTGCTCGACAACTACCGCGGGCGACTGCTCGACGCCGGTATCACCACGTTGCCCGACCGCGAGCAGATGTGGACCGCCTACCGACAGAGCCCGGCGTGGGGCTTCTGTATGTGGGCGATCACCCCGGACCAGATGTACTCCGTCGAGATCGTCGAGGCGGTACTCGGACGATTCGCCGAGGCCTACTCGGATCTGGGCACCGGCTCGCTGCTGCGGTGACTCCCTCTTGTTGCGGCGGTCTACTTGTCGCGCAATCCGTTTGACAGGAAGCGGGACAACTCGTCGACGATCACGTCGGAGCTGGGTACCTCATCGTCGGTGCGGTAGGTGTTCTGCAGAAACGCGGCTGCCACCCCGACGAAGAGCATCATCAGCCTCAGCTGCAACGCGGGATCCGAATGCCTCAAACCTTGAGCCCCGAGATAGTCGTCTGCGGGCGCGACGATGGGCGCCAAGGTCTCGCTTACCCGTTCGCGTAGTCGTTCCAGTTCGCCTTCTGTCGAACCTCCGGCGAACAGGTGCATCATCGCGCGCGCGATGGACTGGTTCGCTGCCATGAACTCGTAGAAGCCCGCGGTGAAGCGACGGATCATCCGGTCGTGGCTGATCGTCATGAAGTGTGGGTGCTCGAGCCAATTCGTGCGCATACCGTCGATCGCATCGAGGAGTGGGGTAACGACGGCTTCAAAGAACAAGTTCTCCTTGCTGTCGAAGTAACGAAAGATCAAATCGTGCGATACCCCGGCCCGCGTGGCGATCTCGCGCGTCGTTGCGCCGTAGCCACGTTCGGCGAAGACCTCACGAGCAGCCTCCTGCAGCAATCCCGGCGCACTGCCGCGCCGAACCCGCTTGCCTTGACGTGCTGTCACCCGGTCAACCCCATCCGTCAAAGCCACCAATACATCCCGGCCAGGACGCACCACAGGGCGATGCAGTAGAACTCGAACATCGCACGCAGGAGGAGAGGGGCGTGCCTCAACTCCATGAAGTCGAGGCCGACGAAGCGCACCTTTGCCATGGCGACTCCCAGGACGACGATCGCGATGAGCGAACCGGCGCCGTGTTCGGAACCCACGGCCCACGACACCAGGGTGGCGACGACGAGGACGGCCCAGACCACCGTGGATCGCGCGCGCAAAAGTGAAGGCAGCACGGTCAACTCACCAGGTAGAGAAGCGGGAACAGCACGATCCACAGCAAGTCGACGAGGTGCCAGAAGCATGCGCCGCCCTCGACGAGGGCCATCCGGGTGGTACTGAGCTCAGCGTGGCGGGACTGCGTCAGCAGCAGGACCAGCACCACGATTCCGATCAGCACGTGGAACAGGTGCAGGCCGGTCAGGATGAAGTAGTACAGGTAGAAGGTGTTCTGGTCCGGCGTGTGACCCTCGTTGACCTTGACGGTGTACTCGACCGCCTTGAGCCCGACGAACGCCAGTCCGCACGCAAGCGCGCCAACCAGCAGCCACCGGGCAGCCAGCCGTTCCGACGAGCGGATCGCGCGGATGGCCGTAACGACGAACAGCGAGCTCGTCAGCAGGACAAGGGTATTGGTCAGGCCGATACCGGTGTTCAGCGTCCGACGTGACTCGTCGAACAGTTCGGGCGCCAGCGAGCGCTGGTACATGAACGTCGCGAAGAACACCCCGAACACCAGCATGTCGCCGAACAGGAAGATCCAGGTGCCCGGCTCGCCAGGGATACGGTGATCGACGGGGTTGCCCGGCGAGGTCACCCCGCCCGGCGTCGCGGTCAGCCGGGCTGCCGCCTGGCTCACGCCGCCGGTTCCCACATTCGCTCGGCCGCATTCGCGGCGCGTTCGGAGGCTTCAACATCGACCGCCTTGACCAGCATCACCGTGACGACGACCATCCAGATGCAGAACACCGTCAGCGGTATCCAGAACGCGAACATCCCGTTCCACGCCAGCGGCCCGGTCTTGAACAGATAGACCGCGCAACCGGGCACCCCGAGCACCGCGTACCAGATGTTGAAGTAGCCGAACCAGCGCGGGAAGCTCGGCACCGTGCGGCGGTCGATGAACACGGCGAAGGCCAGGATCACGACCTGGGTGATGAGTGGGCCGACCAGTCCGACGAAGATGAACCAGAAGACGTCGTTGAGCGCCTGGGTCACATCGGGATTGCGGTCGGGGCGGTAGGCGGCGGTGACGGCGAAGATCGCGCACAGTGCAAAGCCGAACGGGAAGGTCACACTCAGCAGGATCTGGGTGAGCGACATGACTCCCCAGTAGCCCTCGATCCGCCGTACCTGGCGTGACAACAACGCGAAGAACGGCGCGAAGAGGAACGCGAAGAAGATCATCAGGGCCAGTCCGATGCGGATGCGTAGCCCGTTCTCCGAGTAGATCGCGGCGATCTCCGCGGCGCTGTCATTGGGGTCCATCGGCGGGATGACGCCGGCGATGATCCAGAACATGACGAGGAACGCACCGATCATGGCCAGCCCCAGCCAGGCGGCGCCCTTCTCGATCTTGACGTGCATGCGAGCTCCCCTTGCTTGGCCGCGAGCGGGTGAGACGACGGTCACGATAACCGCATCCAGGCGCGTTAGTCAACCATTGATTGACTACCGCCTCGGTGCTGGTGGATAGGCATTCAGCCCATGGGCCGGTCGCTGCTCACCTCCTAGCGCGAGCAGACGCAAAAGTGCCCCGGCACGCCGATTTTGGAGCACATTTGCGTCTGCTCGCGAGAGGCAGGTGGCGCTGCTCCGCGGTGATGACGAATTCAGGTATGCGGTAACCGCTTTCGCCGAGGTCGACGATGCGGAGTTCTACCTGCTGGCCGATCCGGACGTCCGCGGGGTCGGCGTCGACGACGGCGTTGATCCGCAGCCCGGGCTGTTCGACCAGTTCGATCAGCCCCACGACGTACGGCGGCATCCGGCCGGGTACCAGCGCCTGGCGGACCACGATGTAGCTGAAGATCGTGCCCTCGCCACTGACTTCCTCGAAGTGCACAGGGCCGCCGGTGTACCGGCTTCGCTCGAGCGGTGGATGGATCCACTTGCCGGTGTCGTCGCAGCGGCACAGCATCAGCTTGCCGTTCTTGAGGCCCGCCCAGTACGGCGCGGTGTCGGGATCGGGGACCGGAACCGGCGGCAGGAGTACGGAACTCATGGCTTCTCCCTGCTGTAGACGTTGGCGCCGCCGAACGGTCCGCCGCCGGCGGTGACCAGCGCCAGTTGCGCATTGTCGACCTGGCGGACACCGGCCGCGTGCCGCAGTTGCAGCGCGGCTTCGTAGTGATGGTTGAGGCCGTGGATGTAACCCTCGGAGAGCAGGCCGCCGTGCGGGTTCACCACGACGTCACCGCCATACGTTGCGCATCCGGTCGAGAAGTACTTGCCCACCTCGCCCTTCTCGCAGAAGCCGAAGCCCTCCATGGTGGCCATGACCGTGTAGGTGAAGCAGTCGTACATGCAGGCCAGGTCCATGTCGGCCGGGCTCAGGCCGGTCTTCTCCCAGATCTTCGGACCGGCTGTCTGCGAGTACATCTCGGTGGGGTCGCTCCACTCGGTCCAGCCCGCTCCACCTTGGGAGTTCGACGAGCCGACCAACCACATCGGGGGCTGCTTGGAGTTGCGGGCGATGTCCTCGCCGGTGATCAGGACGGCCACCGCGCCGTCGACTTCCGACGTGCAGTCCAGCACGCGGAACGGCTCGTTGATCCAACGGGCGGCCAGATAGTCGTCCATGGACAGCGGCTCGCGCCGCAGCGCATGCTCGTTGGGGCCGGCATGCGCGCGCTGGGTGATCGCGATCTGCCCGAGATCCTCTGAGGTGGAGCCGTATTCGTGTTGGTGACGACGGGCCCACATGGCGAACCACTGCGGCGGCACCATGAAGCCCGACGCCGTGTCGAACTGGTCGTGGTGGGGTACCTGCATCGGGCCCTCGATGTGGCCGAAGCGGTGGCCGGAGCGGCCGTTGAGTGAGCGGTACACCAGCACCGCCTTGCACATGCCTGCCTCGATCACCGCGGCGGCGGTGGCGATCTGGTCGGCCACCAGGTTGCCGCCGCCGTACATCGCGTTGGCCCAGGCCAACTCCTCGATACCGAGCGCCCAGCCCACGAAGATGGGCTGCTCGGAGTCGTTGGCCATGAACGTGCAGATGCCGTCGACGTCGGCCGGGGTCAGCCCGGCGTCCGCGATGGCGTCCCGGCAGGCGGCCACCGCCATCCCGCGGGTGGTACGGCCAGAGTTGCGGCTGTAGGTCGTGCGCCCGATTCCAACGACGGCACAGGTCATGTCGATTCTCCGATCTGCTTCGGCGCCGGATCGCGCGGCAGCCCGAGGATGCGTTCGGCGATGAGGTTTCTGACGATCTCCGACGTGCCGCCTGCGATGGTCAGGCACCGGCTGAACAGGTAATCGTGCACGACGTCGGACTCGCCGCCGACCAGGATGGCCCGGCCGGCGATGCGCAATCCCAGCTCGGCAACGCGCTGGGCGTGCTCGGCGCCGAAGAGCTTGGCGATGTTGCCTTCGATGCCCGGCCCGGCGTCGAACACAGCCCGCGCCACCTGCCGCAGGTTCAGGGCGGCCAGCGTGTAGGCCTCGACGAGCAGCGCACCGACTTCGCGCGCCAGGCCGGTATCGCCGGCCCGGTGGCGGGCGAGCAGATCGATCAGCGCGTCGGCGGTCATGGTGACCGAACCGCCGCCGATGGACACCCGCTCGTTGCCGAACGCCGCCATCGCCACGCTCCATCCGGCGTTCACCGCCCCGACCACGTCGTGGTCGGGCACGAACACGTCGTTGAGGTACACCTCGTTGAACAGCGTCTCGCCGGTGATCTCGGTGAGCGGGCGGATCTGCACGGCCGGATCGGCGAGGTCGATGATCATCGCCGTGATGCCCTTGTGCTTGGGCACCGCAGGATCGGTGCGCACGGTGGCCAGACCGCGCTGGCAGTTGACGGCGTCACTCGTCCACACCTTCTGGCCGATCAACACCCAGCCACCATCCACACGCTTGGCCTTCGTGGCGACCGCGGCTGCGTCCGAGCCGGCACCGGGCTCGCTGAACAGCTGGCACCACCGCAACTCACCCTCGAGGCTGGGCCAGAGCAGTCGCTCGACCTGTTCGGCGCTGCCGTGCTGCAGCAGGGTGGGCACCACCCATTCGCCAAGCCCGAGGCTGGGCTTGTCCAGACCGTGCAGGGTGTCCTCGATGATCAGCTGCTCGACGCTGTCGGCGCCCCGGCCGTAGGGCGTCGGCCAGTGCGGCTGCAGGTAGCCGCTGTGCGCCCAGAGTTTCTGGCGTTCGTCGGCGTTCGCCGCCTCGAGTTCGGCGCGGAAGTCCAGTGCGGCCTGCCGATACTGCTCGGCCGCCTCGGGCAGATCGACGGTGTGGCCCCGCCGCACCCCACTGGCCTGCAGCTCGATGACCTCGTCCCGCAGCGCATCCTGGTCACCGGCGAAGCCCAGCAGCACCGTGGCGCGCCTGACGTAGAGGTGCGCGTCGTGCTCCCAGGTGTAACCGATGCCGCCATGCACCTGCACGTTCTGCAACGCCACCCGCTGATACGCGGTGAGAGCGTGCCCCGCGGCCATCGTGACCGCCAGGTCGGCCTCGGCGCCGACGGCGCGCGCGGCGTCCCAGGTCGCGGCGACGGCGAGCTCGGAGTCGAGGAGCATGTTCGCGCAATGGTGTTTGACGGACTGGAAGGAGCCGATCGGCCTGCCGAACTGCTCGCGGGTGGCGGCGTACGCGGTGGCCATCTCCGTGCAGGCGCTCAGCCCGCCGGCCGCCTCAGCCGCGGCCAGCAACCGCACGAGCCGGGCGGCGACGGTCGCCGCGCCCGCGAAGACCTCGGCAACGGGTGCGGCCGACAACTCGAGGACGGTGACCGGGCGCATCATCTGGTCCACGGATTCGGTGCGGTCCGCACGGACCGAGTTGCCGGCCTCCACGAGCACCAGATCCTCGCCAACCGGAAGCAGGAACAGATCGGCGCTCAGCTCGCCGAGGGTCGCGACGGCGGTGGCGCCGACGGTCGAATCGGTCAGCCGGGCATCGCTTTCCGTCCCGATGCCCGCGGTTGTATCTCCCGAGACCAGTCGTGGGAGCCACCGCGCACGCTGATCATCGGTCCCGACCTCGGCGATCACGGCGGACACCGCCGCCGTCGGAAGGAACGGTCCGCCGACCGCGGCACGGCCGAGTTGCTCTGCGACGATGGTCAGCTCGGGCAGGCCGTAGCCCTGCCCGCCGAACTGTTCACCGACGTGAAGCCCCAACCACCCGGTGGAGACGATCTCCTTCCACAGGCCGTCGTTCTCCCACCACCGACCGGGCTCATCGGACTCGAGCAGAATGCGCCGGGCGTTCGCCAGGCCGCCGCGGCCTGCCACCATCGACTTGGCGACGTCGGCCAGCGCGCGGTGGTCTTCGGTTATTGCCAATGGCATGTGACGGCCTCACTTGTCGGGTTTGAGTCGGATCGCTCGAATTACCAGGCAGCGCCGAACTTCTCGCGGTAGGTGACCTCGGTGGCGGGTCGACGACGGGGCGGTGACGGCTTCTTCGCCGGCCGGCCGATGTACACCGCGGCCATCGGCTGCAGCGTGTCCGGCAGTTCCAATCGCTCCCGGACGCGGTCGATGCCGAACGTGGTCAGCCCGGTGGTCAGGCAGGACCCGTATCCCAGGTCGGCCGCGCCGAGCAGCAGGTTCTGCACGGCCGGGTAGATCGACGACGCCGCGTATATCTCCATGACCCGTTCGGTGTCGGCGCAGACCACGATGACGACCGGTGCCGCGGCGAATCCGCCGCGGTTGAAGCCGTATTCGAGGTCGTTGATCAGGGCCTGGTCGTCCAGGCTGCCCTTGATGAAGTCACCACCGCCGGCATTCCACGTCTCGGTCCACCAGTCGGCCAGCAGCTTTCGGCTCGCCTCGTCGCGGACCACGACGAACGACCAGGGCTGGGTGTTCTCGGCGCTCGGCGCGTGTACCGCGCTCTGCAGCATCTGCTCGATGTCGGAGTCAAGCACCGTGCCGTCCGGGTCGAACCGCCTGCAGGCGCGCTGCGCCCGCATCACCGCACGGAGTTCGGTCACCTCAGTCGGCCAACCGTCGTTCGCCACGGGCCGTCCAGCCGGTCATCGAGACGGTGGTCAGGTCGAGCGTCTCGCCAAGCGACAGCTTCCCGGACATCACCCGATCGAGGAACTCCGCCATCACGGCGTCGGGCTCCCGATCGAGCTCGTAGATCACCAGATACCGGTGGGTGGGCGGGGGTAGTTGTGCGGGCAGATCCTCGTCGTCGGGGATCTTCAGTTCGGCGAGGTCGTAGCGCTGCGCCGCGACCACACCCGGAACGTCGAGCACTTCCGGTACATGGACCTCGTCGTACCACTTGTTGAAGGCGTGGTCTTCGCCCTCAATCGGATTGCTCAGGACGACGAATCGATTCTCGGCCACGGCCACGCCTTTCTGACAGGGCTCACTCAAATCGGGCTACCGCAGAAACACTATGGCAGTCGACTGTCACAGTCAACGCGCATTCGATTCCGTCATCGCGGACCGCTCCAGGTAGGCGTGGCCGGTCTCGCCGTCCCACTGCACCTCTGCCCAGCTGACGGTGTACACGCGCACCGGGTCCACGACTCCATAGGGCAATCCGTCGGCCATCGACAACCACATGGACGAACGCACGGCGCCGTCGATCGTGTGACCGCCCTCGAGCGCGAACGAATACGTCTCGCCGTCACGGGCCAACACCGCGGGTGGCGGTGCTGACGCGATGCCGACCTGACGCAGGATGCCGTCCTCGACCACGTACGCGCCCTCGAGCGTGGTGCGGCCGTCGCGGGCCCAGTACCGGCACATCCCGAACGCCCGTCCACTCGGCAGCACCCCACCGGTGATCACGTGGCCGCCCCAGTCCTTGAGGGTGTCGGCGCCCCGCGGTCCGCGCGAATGGTCGCGCCAGCCACCGCCGTTGAAATCGATCGTAACGCCGTCGACGACGAGCTGGCCCGTGACCCAGGTGAGCTGCTCGTAGTGCTCGCGCGCCCAGCTCTGCTCGGCCATGCCAGCCCCGGCGGTCGTGGCGTCCCACACCGGGGTCAGGCACTCGACCTCGAGGTCCAGGCGGACGTGGCTCTTGGCACCGTCGGCGAGCAGTCCGGTGCGCATCTGCTCGTAGGAGGAACGCAGACAGAAGCCGTCAAACGTGATGTGCCACTTCCGAAACGGCCGTTCACAACGGAATTCCAGATTGGCGCCGGCCGGTTGGCGGTCGGGAACGGTGCGGTGATAGGCCCACATGCTGAGCACGCCCTGATCCTCGGGAAGCGCGATGAGCACGCGGTCTTCCCACATCTCCCACATGTCGGCGACGGTGCCCAGATGCAGCCACATGCCGACGTCATTGACCGGGTCGTACGGCGTGAACAGCAGATTCTCGGTCCATGCAGGCACATCGGGGCATGCCCGTACGGTGCGCTCGCTGTCGGCGTTCAGCCCGGCCGACAGATGGTGAATCACACTGCTCACTAGTTGCCTTCCCGTCCGGCCGACCGAGCCAGCACGGCGATCTCACCGGTGGAGCCGTCCACCCGGACGACGTCCCCGGTGTTTAGCACCCTGGTGCCGTTCCCAGTCCCGACGACGCAGGTGATCCCGAGTTCGCGGGCCACGATCGCACCGTGGCTGGCCGGGCTGCCGATGTCGGTGACCAGTGCGCCCGCCAGCGACACCAGTGCCGTCCACCCCGGGTCGACGAACTTGCACACCAGCACCTCGCCGTCCTCGAGTACGTCGTCGGAGTCGGCGTCGAGCACCACCCGCACGGTGCCTTCGACCACGCCGGGCCCGGCTGGCGTACCGCGCACACCGTCGTCATCGCCCCCGAGCTCGGTCTCCCCCAACCCAACCGGCTCCGGCATCCCCGTGAAGACGACCGGAACCTCGACTGCCCGATGCTCTTCGCGCCGTTGCCTTCGGAAGGCGACGAGGTCGCGCGCGTTGCCCGGCAGGG
>Ga0193743_1001446_pt1 | contig 17715 bp, 17 predicted proteins | sample L2c2metaG_FD_143038 | JGI IMG/M metagenome (GOLD analysis project Ga0193743, IMG submission 143038) | Soil microbial communities from a riparian zone of the East river system, Colorado, United States - L2c2 | ecosystem: Environmental > Terrestrial > Soil > Riparian zone | place: USA: East River...
GGCGCCGCCGACCAGCCCCTACGCGGCCGGCGCACCCAGCAACCCCTACGCGCCACCGCCGACGTCGGGCGCCCCGGCCAACCCCTACCCGTACGCACCGGGCTACCCGCCCCAGAACGCGGGCGGCTACGGCGGCGCGCCACCGCCCTACGGCCCCTACAACGCGGCCCCGGCCTACGACCAGCCGGCCAAGCGCCGCCGCGGCAACGGCTGGATCATCGCGATCGTCGTGGTCCTGGCCCTGCTCTTCTGCGGCGGTGTCGCCACGGCCGGCGTCCTGTTGATCGCCAACCGCGACGACGACCCGGTCGTGACCGAGCCCGACGTCCCGAGCTTCCCCGACCCGGTCGACCCGGCCCCGACGTTCGACCTGCCGGACACCCCGGACGACCCCTCGACCGCCCTGCCGGGCCTGCCGGGGGTCGCCGGCAAGGCCGTCGTCTACGAGGTCACCGGCTCGGGCCGGGCCGACATCAACTACGTCGACGATCTCGCCGGCGAGCCGCGCGAGCTGAAGAACCAGAAGCTGCCCTGGAAGCACGAGTTCACCAGCACCGAGGGCTCGCTGCTGCTGACCGTCAGCGCGACCAGCAGCAGCGGCGACAACGACGGCATCGGGTGCCGGATCACGGTCGACGGCAAGGAGTCGGCCGCCAACGAAGGCAGCATCATCGGCGCCTTCTGCATCGGCACGATCTTCGACTGAGCTGACACTGATACTGATCTAAAGACGTCAGGCGGTGCGGCGCTGGAACAGCAGCGCCGCCCAGCCGAACGCGACCAGCGTGATGCCGCCGAACCAGATCAGCGCGATCCACCAGCTCGACCCGATCGGCGTGCCCATCAACAGGCCCCGGGTCGTCTCCACGATCGGCGTGATCGGCTGGTGTTCGGCGACGCCGCGCAGCCAGGTGGGCAGCGTGTCGACGGGCACGAACGCGCTGCTCACATACGGCAGGAAGGTGATCGCGAAGGTCGCGCCGCCGGCCGCGTCGACGGTGCGCACCAGCAGGCCCAGGCAGGCCGCCAGCCACGAGATCGACAGCATGAACAGCATCAGGAAGCCGGTCGCGGCCAGCCAGCCGCCGACACCGGCCGCCGGGCGCCAGCCGACCAGCAGGCCGACGCCGATCACCAGCGCCATCGCGACCAGGTTGCGGGCCACGCTGGCGACCACATGTCCGGTGAGGACGGCCGAGCTGACCACCGGCATCGAGCGGATCCGGTCGATGATGCCGCCGACCATGTCGTGCGTGACGCTGACCGCGGTGGTCGACGCGCCGAACCCGGCACACAGGATGATGATCCCGGGTACGACGTAGTTGACGTACTCCGTACCCGAGTTGATCGCTCCGCCGAAGATGTAAACGAAGATCAACATCAGCATGATCGGCAGCATGACCGCCATCAGCAACGCCTCGACGTTGCGCGTGGAGATGCGCAGGCTGCGCCCGATCAGCGCGAGCGAGTTGTCGACGGCCCAGTAGGCGCTGGTCATCGCGGGTTACCTCCGGTCAGGGCGAAGAACACGTCGTCGAGCGTGGGGCGGTGGATGGCGACCTTGTCGACGGTCGCGCCGAGCTTCTCCATCCGGTCGAGCAGCTCGCGGACCTCGGCCGCGCTGCCGGTCGTCGCGACCGTCACCGATCGGTCGGTCGACGTCAGGACGGCCGCGCCCAGGTCGGCCACCGCCAACACGCGGTCGGCCGCGGACCCGAACTCGAGCTCGACCCGCTCGCCCCCGATCCGCACCTTGAGCTCGGCGGCGGTGCCGTCGGCGACCGCCACGCCGTGGTCGATCAGCATGATCCGGTCGGCGAGCTGATCGGCCTCCTCCAGGTATTGCGTGGTCAGGAAGATGGTGCTGCCGGCGTCGGCCAGCTCCCGGACGAACGACCACATCTGCTGCCGGCTGCGCGGGTCGAGCCCGGTGGTCGGCTCGTCCAGGAAGATCACCGGCGGCTCGGTCACCAGGCTCATTGCCAGGTCGAGCCGGCGCCGCATGCCGCCGGAGTAGGTCTTCACCAGCTTGCGCCCGGCCTCGGCGAGGTCGAAGCGGTCCAGCAACTCGGCCGCCCGTCGCTTGGCGCCCGCCCGGCCGAGCCGGCGCAACCGGCCGACCATCACCAGGTTCTCCTGCCCGGTCTGCAGCTCGTCGACGGCCGCGAACTGCCCGGTGAGACTGATCTTCTGGCGGACCTCGAACGCCTCCGCCAGCACGTCGTGCCCGGCCACCTCGGCGCGGCCGGCGTCCGGCCGGACCAGCGTCGCGAGGATCCGTACGAGCGTCGTCTTCCCCGCCCCGTTGGGCCCCAGCAGCCCGAACACCGAGCCGGCAGGCACGGCCAGGTCGATGCCGGTGAGCACCCGCTGACCGCCGTAGGACTTTCCGATTCCTGAAACGCGGATCGCGTCCACGCAACGCCCCCTAAACTGTTTATGCCCTACACGAATTGGTTTAGGGTATACGCAGTTCTAGAATGAAGCAATGCCCGACCTGCCACCCGGCGTCGACGTGCTGTGGGGACGCCGCGAGCCCGCCAAGCGCGGCCCGCGACCTAACCTCAGCATCGAGCAGATCGTCGACGCCGCCATCGAGATCGCCTCCGCCGAGGGGCTCGGACCCCTCTCGATGAACCGGGTGGCCGAGAAGCTCGGCAAGTCCGCGATGTCGCTCTACCGCTACGTCCGTAATAAAGACGAGCTGCTCCAGTTGATGACCGACGTGAGCGCGCTCAAGGCGCAACCGCCCGAACCCGACGACGAGCTGGGCTGGCGGCCCAACCTCGAAAGCTGGGCCTACGCGCTGGTCGGCGTCTACCGCAGCTACCCGTGGGTGCTGCACGTGCCGATCGGGCCGACCCCGCCGATCGGCCCGGGCCAGCTCAGCTGGCTAGACCGGGCGCTGGCCTGCCTCCGGCAGACCCACCTCCCGGCCGACGTCCAGGTGGGCGTGGTGATGCTGCTGCTCACCTTCGTCCGGGGCCAGGTGCGGATGACGCAGGAGGTGAACCAGGGTGCCGCCGCCATTGCGGCCGGCTATCCGTCGTACGCCGAGATGCTCCGCATGGTCGTCGACAAGGACCACCTGCCCGCGCTCGCCGCGCTGGTCGACGAGGGCGTCTTCGACGACCCCATGGAGGGAATCTCCGACCGGGAGTTCGACCTCGAGGTCAGGTTCGGCCTCACCATGATTTTCGACGGCATCGACCGCCTGGTCACCGCCTACGAGGAGGGCACTCCGTGAGGGAACCCCTGGTCGAACGGATGCGCCCGTTCGGCACCACGATCTTCGCCGAGATGTCGGCGCTGGCCGTCAAGACCGGCGCGGTCAACCTCGGCCAGGGCTTCCCCGACACCGACGGTCCCAAGGAGATGCTCGACGCCGCCGCCGACGCGATCCACACAGGACAGAACCAATACCCGCCGGGGCCCGGCATCCTGGCGCTGCGGGCCGCGATCAGCGCGCACCAGCAACGGTTCTGGGGCCTCGACTACGACCCCGACGGCGAGGTGCTGGTCACGGCCGGCGCGACCGAGGCGGTGGCCGCGGCGATCCTGGCGCTCTGCGAGCCCGGCGACGAGGTGGTCTGCTTCGAGCCATACTACGACTCCTACGCAGCGTCGATCGCGCTCGCCGGTGCGGTGCGCCGGCCGGTGACGCTGCGGCCGGGCGCCGACGGGCGTTACGCGGTCGATCCCGACGAGCTGCGCGGTGCGTTCGGGCCGCGTACCCGGATGGTGTTGTTGAATTCGCCGCACAACCCGACCGGCAAGGTTTTCAGCCGCGCGGAGCTGGGTCTGGTCGCGGAGCTGTGCCAGGCGTACGACGTCTACGCCGTCACCGACGAGGTCTACGAGCACCTGGTATTCACCGACGCCGCGACACCGCACGTGCCACTGGCGACGCTGCCCGGCATGCGCGAGCGCACGCTGCGGATCTCGTCGGCCGGCAAGACCTTCTCCTGCACGGGCTGGAAGATCGGTTGGGCCAGCGGGCCGCGCGAGCTCGTGTCGGCGGCGCTGCGGGTCAAGCAGTTCCTGACGTTCGTCAACGGTTCGCCGTTCCAGCCCGCGATCGCCCTCGCGCTCGGCCTGCCCGACGACTATTTCGACGGGTTCCGCGCGGGCCTGCAGGCGCAGCGCGACCTGCTCGTCGCGGGCCTGCTGGACGCCGGCTTCGGTGTGCTGACGCCGGAAGGCACCTACTTCGTCACCGCCGACATCACCCCGCTGGGCGGCACCGACGGCGTCGAGTTCTGCCGCTCGCTGCCGGAACGCTCCGGCGTGGTGGCGGTGCCGACCCAGGTGTTCTACGACCACGAAGACGCCGGCCGCCGCCTGGTGCGGTTCGCGTTCTGCAAGCGGCCGGCGGTCCTCATAGAGGCGGTCGCCCGCCTCCGGAAGGACTAGCCGGAAGGACTAGAAGGAATAGGGGCCGAAGCGGCCCCAGGCGACGACGGCCGCCAGCACGAGCAGGACGAGGTTGAAGATCACAATCGGCGTCTCGCGCCGGCGGCCGTGCACGACCACCGCGCCGATCATCAGGAGCACGACGCCCACCGCGGCGAGCGGCACCAGGATCTCGGCGATGCCGACCGCGGCGGGCAGGATCAGGCCGACACCGGCCAGGAAGTCCAGCGCGCCGATCGCCTTGACCGAGTTCGCCGAGAAGCCTTCGGTCCAGCCGAGCCCGGTCTCGGCCAGCTTCTCTTTCGGCTGGAACATCTTCATCACGCCGGCGGCGATGAACAGGAGGCCGAGCACGACAGCGATGATCCACAGCACGACGTTCATAAGGGGTCCGTTCCGCTAAAAGTTGAATCGTCAACTAATAGACACTAGGGCCCGTCGATCAAACGTCAAGAGATCTTCAGACCGGTGACGCTGTACGAACGACCGCCGCGAGCCGCTCGGCGACGTCTTGGGCGGCCTCGGCCGTGGCGGCCTCGACCATCACCCGGACCAGCTGCTCGGTGCCCGACGGGCGGAGCAGCACCCGGCCGGTGTCACCCAGCTCGGCCTCGGCCGCGGCGGCGGCGTCGCGCACGGCCGGCAGCTGGGCGGCGGTGGTGCGGTCACCCACCGGCACGTTGATCAGCACCTGCGGCAGCTTGGTGACCACGGCGGCCAGCTCCGCCAGCGACCGGCCGGTCGCGGCCATCCGGGCCAGCACGTGCAGCCCGGCGAGCACACCGTCACCCGTGGTCGCGTACGCCGGCATGATGATGTGCCCGCTCTGCTCGCCACCCAGCGCGAGCCCGGAGGCGCGCAGCTCGTCGAGCACGTAACGGTCGCCGACCTTGGTCTCGACCAGCCGGACGCCTTCGGACTTCATGGCGAGCTTCAGGCCCAGGTTGCTCATCACCGTGGTGACGAACGTGTCGCTGGTCAGCGTGCCGGCCTCGCGCATGGCGAGGGCCAGGATGGCCATGATCTGGTCGCCGTCGACCTCGGTGCCGTCGGCGGTGACCGCGAGGCAGCGGTCGGCGTCGCCGTCGAGCGCGATGCCAAGGTCGGCGCCGTGCTCGACGACCGCGGCCCGGACCGCGTCGAGGTGGGTCGACCCGCACCCGTCGTTGATGTTGAGGCCGTCGGGGTCGGCGTGGATCGCGATCACCTCGGCGCCCGCCTCGCGGTAGACGACCGGGGCGATGTCGGCGGCAGCGCCGTTGGCGCAGTCGAGCACCACCTTGAGGCCGGCCAGCGACTGGCTGACCGAGCCGACCAGGTGCTGCACGTAGTGGTCGGCGCCGTCGAGCAGGTCGTGCACGCGGCCCACGGCGGCGCCGGTCGGCCGGGTCCAGCCGGCGGTGCCGGCCTCGATCGCCGCCTCGATCCGGTGCTCGATGTCGTCGGGCAGCTTGTGCCCGCCGGCCGCGAAGATCTTGATGCCGTTGTCGGGCATCGGGTTGAGGCGGGCCGAGAGCATGACGCCGAAGTCGGCCTTGGTCTCGCCGACCAGGTAGGCCACCGCCGGGGTGGGCAGCACGCCGACCCGCAGCACGTTGGCGCCGGCGCTGGTCAGGCCCGCGACGGTGGCCGCTTCGAGCATCTCGCCGGACGCCCGGGGATCACGGCCGACGACGGCCAGCGGCGGATGGGACCGGTCGACTTCGGCGAGGGTACGGGCGGCCGCGACCGCCACGGCGAGCGCGAGCTCGGGGGTGAGGTCGGCGTTGGCCTTGCCACGTATTCCATCGGTGCCGAAGAGACGGCCCATCTGAACCTCCGCTGTGGATTGATCGCGGGAATGCCAACGGCCGGGCTGCCGCCGCACGTGGCGATGGCAATCCCGGCCGTGTGGTCAGTGAATCAACGCTTGGAGTACTGCGGAGCCTTACGGGCCTTCTTGAGACCGTATTTCTTGCTCTCCTTGACGCGGGCGTCACGGGTGAGGAAGCCGGCCTTCTTGAGCGCAGGGCGGTCGTCGACGTCGTTGGTGATCAGCGCGCGGGCGATGCCCAGGCGCAGCGCGCCGGCCTGACCCGTGATGCCGCCGCCATGCAGGTTGGCGATGACGTCGAACGTGTCGGCCTTCTCGGCGGTCACGAACGGCTCCCGGATGAGCTGCTGGTGGACCTTGCTCGGGAAGTATTCCTCGAGCTCGCGACCGTTGCAGGTGATCTTGCCGCTGCCCGGCACGATGCGCACCCGGACGATGGCTTGCTTGCGTCGCCCGACGGTCTGGATCGGACGGTCGCCGCGCGGTGCGCGGGTAGCGGGCGCGGGTGCGGGTGCCGGAGCGGTGGCCTCGGCGACGGCGACCGGGGTGGGCGCGCTGATGTCGGTCATCTCTGTGGCTTCCTCGTCCGCGCTCACTGCGCGATCTGCTTGATCTCGAAAGGCACCGGCTGCTGGGCGGCGTGCGGGTGCTCGGCGCCGGGGTAGACCTTCAGCTTCTTGATGAGCTGACGGCTGAGCTTGTTGTGCGGGAGCATGCCCTTGACGGCAAGCTCGACCGCGTGCTCGGGGCGCTTGGCCAGCAGCTCATCGTAAGAGACCTGCTTGAGGCCACCCGGGTAACCGGAGTGCCGGTAAGCCACCTTGGTCTGACGCTTGTTGCCGGTCAGGGCCACCTTGCCAGCGTTGATGATCACAACGAAGTCGCCGGTGTCGACGTGGGGGGCGAACGTGGGCTTGTGCTTGCCGCGCAGCAGCGTGGCCGCGTGGGTGGCCAACCGGCCCAGCACGACGTCAGACGCGTCGATGATGAGCCACTGACGCTCGATCTCACCCGGCTTCGGGCTGTACGTACGCACAGGATTACCTTGTCTCGTCGTCGGTCTGGGGTCGCACGCCAGAAATGTTCGCGTCGCGCACAACAGCAGACAACGATACCTGCTGTGAGCAGGCAGGGTCAAAACGAGGTTGTGCTCTAGCGCGGCGTCAGTCTACCGCGAGGCGGTAGCCGCGTTTCACCACGGTCTGCACCACTCTAGGGATGCCCAATCCGGCACGCAGCCGGGCCACCGCCATCTCGACCGCGTGCTCGTCGGCGCCGCGCGGCAGGGTGCGCAGCAGGGCGGCCCGGGGGAAGACCCGGCCGGGCTCGGCGGCCAGCGCACGGAGCACTGCCATCGGCCCCGGCGCGAGCGGGCGGAGGACCCCGTCGACCACGGCGGCGTGGCCGCGCAGGGTCAGGTCGTGGCCGCCCGCGCGCACGCTGATCGCCCGGGGCGGCAGCTCCTTGATGATCGTCCGGACCAGCGCGCCGACCCGGGCCCGGCGGGGCGCGACCACCGGCACGCCGTAGCGGCGCAGCGGTGCCGCCGTGACCGGGCCCACACAGGCGGCCAGGACGTCCGAGCGCAGCGCGTCGAGGACGTCTTCGCTGCTCGGGCCGGCCGCGCGGAGCAGGGCGTTGACGGCTGGGGCGGACGTGAACGTGACCGCGTCGACCAGCCGGCCGGCGACCAGGTCGACCATCCGGTGCAGCGGCGCCGGGTCCAGCGGGGGCGCCCAGCGGTAGACCGGTATCTCGATGACGGTGGCGCCGGCCGCCTCCAGCGCCGCGGTCCACTCCGGCTGGCGCTCACCGGGCAACTGCATGGCCACCACCTGACCGCGTACGCCGCGGTGGCGCAGGTGGTCGATCACCTCGGCGTAGCTCTCCTCGACGGGCGTGGCGTGCTCCGGCCCGCCACGCACCCGGGGATCGCGGGTGACCAGGTAGGCCCGGGCCAGCACGCCGCGCAGCGGCTCGGCGAGGCCCCAGCCGTCAGCGGCCTCCAGCCAGCCGCGCATGCCGATCGAGGTGTTGGCCACCACGATGTCGGGCGGGCGGTCCAGACAGGCCCTGGTCGCCGCGCGCAGTTCGGTGTCGTCGGCCAGCGGGACGATCCGCAGGGCCGGCGCGAGGACGACCCGGGCGCCGTGCCCCTCCAGCAGGGTGGCGAGCGCGTCACGGCTCCGGTCGGCCGTGACGCCGACGGTGAAACCGGTCAGCTCGGCGGACATCGGGCGGCCCATCAGGGTTTCCGAGCCGACCGCTGGCGCATGTCCGGAAGCGTGCAGGTGTCCCGTTTCGGTGGGGCGTCCCGTTTGTTTCGAAAGTGCTAAGAGCCGCGCGCCGGCCGCTAGGCCGTACTCCTGGCATGCATATTGGTATGGTCGTTGGTATGACCGCCAAGGTGACTCTCTCGTTCTCCGACGAGACCATCGAAGAGGCCCGCCGGTTCGCCAAGCGCGAGGGGCTGTCCCTGTCCGCGTGGATGGACCAGGCCGCCCGCGAGAAGGCGATCCGCGAGCTGTTCACCGCGCACGCCGCCGCGGTCGGCCGGGCCGGCGTCGATCTCGAGGCCGCCGCCCTGGCCGACGAACGCGAGGTGGCGATGGTCGACGACGCGCTGTTCGGAGGCGACGGGCGTGCCGCGTAGGGGCGAGATCTGGCGCATCAACGGCGCCCGTGAACGCCTCGGCCTGGTGATCAGCTCAGACCTCTACAACGGCACCGACGTGCCGATCCTGATCGTGGCCGAGGTGGTCGAGTCCGATCTGCTCCGGGACTCACCGCTGGCCGTGCCGATGGGCTCCTATGTGGTCATGCCCGACCGGCTGTCGTCGCCGATGAAAAAGTGGTTCAGCGAGATGGTCGAAGTCGCCGACAGCGACACCATGTTCCGGGTCTCCCGGGCCCTGCGTATCCTGCAGAACCTCTGAGAGAGTAGTTATCCACAGTCTCCGATTGGCGGGTGGCGGTCCGCGATTGAGCGCCGTACCGTGCCCGCATGGCCTATCGGACCTGGGGCAGGGTGTTGCTCGCGGCGCTCGTCGTCGGCCTGCTCGCCGGTGCCGGCCAGCTCGGCTTCGCCTACGGGCTGGGCGTGGTGCGGTTCTCCCGTGACTTTGAGCAGTTGTCCGGGCAGTGGACCGCACACCTGGCCTGGGTGGCGTGGTTCGCGATGTTGGCCGCCGTCGCCGGCGGCCTCGCGGGCGACTGGCTGGCCCGTCGCGCCGGCCTGCCGGCCACGATCGCCGAGCGGGTGGCGGTCGCCGTCGCGGGCGGCGTCGGCGCGCTGGCCGTCGCACCCCTCGCGATGCTCCCGGCCCGGGCCGCCACGACCGGCGACGGCAACCCGGTCGCGATCGCCGGCCTGTCGGCCGCGCTGGGCGCCCTGGTCGGCGTGTTCGCGGCCCTGGCCGTCCTGTCACAGCGGGTGGCCGGGCTCAACCTCGGCGCGGTCACCGTGGTGATCTGGCTGATCGCCCTCCTCTCGGTGGCGCCGTCACTCGGCCCCGACGACCCACTGCCCGAAGTCCGTCTCGGCGTGCTCGACGCGACCTGGCTCGGCGACAGCCTGGCGCAACGCCTGGCCGTGATCGTGATGCCGGCGATCGCCCTGGCGGTCGGCGCCGGCATCGGCGCCGTGGCCCGCTGGCGCGGGCTACCGATGATCCCGGTGGCGGTGTCCGGTGTGGTGGGTCCGGCCCTGCTGGCGCTGGCCTATCTGATCGCCGGGCCGGGCAACGACGCCGACCGCTACCAGGCGGCGCCCTACTGGGGCGCGCTGATCTCGGTGGCGGCCGGTGGGCTGGGCTCGGTGCTGGCCTCCGTGGCACGGCAGCTCACGGCCGGCGGCGGCACGGCCGCACCGGCCGGTCCAGGGCCGCGACACGGCGACCACACCGCGGAGGTCTTCCCCAGCTACGGCTCGTCGGGTTCCGACCCGCTCGTGGCCGGCACGGCGTCGACCGAGTCCTCGGCTGGCGAGAAGAAGCCAGCCGACCCGACCCGGCCCGGCGACCCGCTCGGCAGTTGGGGCGGCGATGATCCGTCGAGCTCGTTCGGGCGCGAGCCGGACAAGGATCTGTTCGGCAACCCGCGACACGAACAGCGCGGATCGGGCAGCGCGGACCATTTCGGCGACAGCGGCGGCGATCCGCTCGGCACGGCCGGAAGCGGCGGGTCGTTCAGCGGCTTCGGCAGCGACGGGCGCGACCGACTCGGCGGCAGCGGCTTCGGCGGTGGCGGTCGCGACCCGCTCGGCAGTGCTGAGGGCGACGCCTCTTTCACGGGCTTGGGCGGCGGCGAGCGCGAGCCGCTGGGCGGCGCCGGGACTGGCGGTTCGGTCGGTGACCGGGATCCACTCGGCACCGCCGGAGGCGGCGGGTCCGGTGCCCGCCGTGGCCGGTCCGGTGACGATCCGCTTGGCGGCTCTGGCCTCCGGTCCGAGGGTGTTCCGGAGCCGCGCGACGAATCCGCCGCCCGGCGGGCGCGTGACCTGAGCGACATGGAGCGGTCGACCACGCCGCGAGTGGGTGACGGGCAGTCGCCGTCCGGCCCGGTGGGCGCGTCAGTGTTCAACCCGCCCACGCCGGTGGCGCCACCGCGCCGGCCCGAGGTGGTCTCGCCGCCGCCGGGTCCGGAGCCGACGCCGATCCGGCCGTTCGAGCGGCAGAGCGCCGCGGGGCCGGGCGACTGGCGCACAGACAGGACCTCAACATTCCCGGCGTCGTCCGTGCCCGTCGTGCCGGCTTCGCCCGCGCCTGGGCCGGAGCGGCGCGACGACAGCGACTTCCACCCGCGGCCGACGTCGATCCGGCCACAGCCACCGGCGCCGGGGGCGATTCCGCGCCAGCCGGGCCGCGGCGAGACCGGCGGAGCCGGTCCGATCAACCTCCCCGACCGGCCCAGCCAGGCGGCCGGCGCGGGCTGGGCCGGCCGCGCCGACCAAGGAGCCAGCCAACCGCGCGGCGACATGCCCGACTGGCGGCTCGCGCCGCCGGCGTGGTCGCCGCCGGCACCCATGACGCCCGGCGAACCGGCGGCCGGCCCGAGCGCGCCGGACGCGGCCCCGGCCGGTGAGGCCGCGCCGGCCAAGGCGCCGGAGCAGAAGCGGCGCGGCCTGTTCCGCCGCAAGAACAAGTCCGAGCCGGCGCCGGTCGCGGAGGCCGCCGAGAGCGGCTGGGTCGAAGTGCCGTCCGCCACCGGATCCGACTCCGACCAGCCGACCACCGGCGACCCGACCCTGCGCGGCCCGCGCGGCTTCGGCTTCGGCAGCCTGGTCACCAGCCGCTTCGGCGACGGGGACGGCCAGGCCGACGACCCGATGGCCAACAAACGGTCCGACCGCGATCCGGTCAGGAGCGGCCCCGACCCGTGGCCGCGCGATCTGGATACCCGCGGCCGCGATCACGTCGCGGACGGCCTCGCCGCCCGCGACAGCAGCGCCCGCGACCTGGACGCCCGCGACTCCGGCACCCGAGACCTCGGAGCGGGCCTCGGCGCCGCCAACCGGAGCCGCAGTTCCTGGGACAGCGCCGGGGCCGGCCGGCACGATCAGCCCACGGCCGAGCCCGGCACAAGCGGTGCGGGCCGCGGCTCGTGGGATCCCGCCAGCGGCACCCATGAGGCCCCGGCCGATGCGGGCACAGCCGACCAGGACCGCGGCACCGGCCGGAAGGCCGGCCGCGCCCAGCGTCACCTGCGCAGCGTCGACCTGGGCAGCGACAGCGACGACGGCAGCTGGGACGTCGACGTCACGCCCGCCCGCGGCACCCAGGCCAAGGAGGACGACGCGGACGGCAGCGAGACCGCGGGCCCATCCCGCGGCCTGTTCCGCCGCAACCGCGACAACAACGCGGAGACCGCCGAGTCGCGGTCCGACCCGGCCGCCGACGCCGCCCCCGACCAACCCCGCGGCAAGCGTGGCAAGGGCGACAAGCCGATCCGCGAGCGCGACGAGGAATACGTCGACTGGGTCGCCGGCCTCAGCGCACCGGAGCCGGTCAACGAACGCCGCCGCGACGAGACGCCGCGCCGCTCGCTGCGGTCGACGACCCCGCAGAAGGACGAATAGCTACGCGGAGAAGGCCGCGAAGCTGGGCCAGCCGAAGTGGTTGAGCGGACCGCTGCCGTTGCCCAGCTTCCAGTCGCGGGCGCCGACCAGGCCGCGGGCCACGTATTCCTTCGCCACGACCAGGGCCTCGAGCACGTCGTCGCCCAGGGCCAGGCGGGCGGTGATCGCGGCCGAGAAGGTGCAACCGGTGCCGCGGCTGTTGCGGGTCTGCACCCGCGGGTAGCGCAGGAAGCGCGCGCCCGCGTCGGTCCAGACCGCGTCGACCGCTTCCTCGCCGGCGACCATGTCGCCGCCGGTCACCACGACGTAGCTGGGGCCGTTGGACGCGATCTGCGCCGCCGCGCCGGCCATGTCGGCCGGCGTCGAGACCTGCCAGCCGACCAGCGCCGACGCCTCCTCCCGGTTGGGTGTCGCGACCGCCGCGTAGGGCAGCAGCCGCTCCAGCGCGCTGATCACGCCCCGGCGCCGCCCGGCCGCCGACTCCAGCACCGGGTCGACGACCAGATTAGGCAACGCGCCCGCCCGGGCCTTCGCGGTCACCGCCGCGGCGGCCTCGGCGGTCGCCAGCATGCCGACCTTCACCGCGGCGATCGGCATGTCGTCGAGCACGGCCGAGAGCTGTGCCGAGACCACGTTGCCGGGTAGTTCGAAGACGTCCTGGATGCCTCGGGTGTTCTGTGCGGTCACCGATGTCGCCACGAACGCCCCGTAGAGCCGCATCGCCGCGAACACCTTCAGGTCGGCCTGTAACCCGGATCCCCCGCTGGAGTCCGAAGCGCCGACCGCGAGCACCGCGAGTGGTGTCATGGGTTCCTCCCGCCTCTCGTCCTACACGGATACCAGGAGAGGCGGGAGGGACGACGGACTAAATCGCACTAACGATCGACAGTGGTGTCACCCCAGGGCGCGCAGCGCGACGAGATCCTCGGCCGACGGCTGCCAGGCGGTGGCCGCCGCGTTGGCCCGGATCTGGTCCGGCGTCGTCGCGCCGGCGATCACCGAGGCAACCGCCGGCGCCGCCGCCAGGCCGCCGAGGGCGACGTCGAGCAGGGACAGGCCGCGGTCGTCCGCGTACTCCTGGTAAGCCTCGATCCGGTCCCACGGCGCTTCCGCAAGCCGCCGTGCGAACCGCTCCTTGGTCAGCCGGGTGCCCGACGGCGCCGCCTGGCCGCGCCGGTACTTCCCGGTCAGCAGCCCGCTCTCCAGCGGGAAGAACGGCAGCACCCCGAGCCCGAACTTCTCGCAGGCGGGCACGAGTTCTGCCTCCACCTGCCGGCTCAGCAGGCTGTAGTGGTTCTGCGCGCTGACGAACGGCGCCCGACCCCGGGTCCGCGACACCCACGCCGCGTCGGCGACCTCCCAGGCCGCGAAGTTGGAGCAGCCGATGTAGCGCACCTTCCCCGCGGTGACCAGATCGTCGAGCGCCGACAGGGTCTCCTCGATCGGCGTCGACCGGTCGGGCTCGTGCATCTGGTAGAGGTCGATGTAGTCCGTCTCGAGCCGGCGCAGCGAACCCTCCACCGCCCGCAGCACGTAGTGGCGGGCGCCGCGTGCCCCCAGATCCGGGCCGTTGATGCCGGACATCGACATGCCGAACTTGGTCGCCACCACCACGTCGTCGCGGCGGCCCTTGAGAGCCGCGCCGAGAAACTGCTCCGACGCTTCATGGCGGGGGCCGCCATAGGTGTCGGAGGTGTCGAAGAAATTGATCCCGGCCTCCAGCGCGGCATCGACGACATGGTGCGCGCCGAGCGCGTCGATATCGCGGCCGAAGGTGTTGCAGCCGACTCCAGCAACGGACACGACCAGTCCCGAATTGCCGAGCCGGCGATACGTCATGGCGCTCACGCGTACTCCAGAAAAGAGGTGATGTCACACCGTGCGCCCGTATCCGCACCGCGGGCAACGGTGTCGGCCGATAACCCACGCCGCAACGCGTGGCACTATCCTTTGCGCGGGCATTGCTAGAGTCTGACACCTTGTGGCGGCCACCTATTTCGGTCGCCCCCCGATGGGAGCGTGGACCGGAAATGACGGCAACCAACAGGTTCCAGCAGCGGTCCGCCGCGGCGGAGCCAGCTGACGTCACGGCGCCGGAGCGGCTGGACGTGACGGTCGTGCTGCCGTGCTACAACGAGCAGGATCACGTGCTGCTGGAGATCGAGCGGATCTCCGCCGCGATGGACCGCAGCGGCTACAGCTATGAGCTGCTGGCCATCGACGACTGCTCGACCGATAACACCCTCGCCGTCCTGCGCGACGCCGAGCTGCGCTTCCCCAATCTGCGTGTGATGCCCTTCCACCGCAACGGCGGCTCCGGCACGGCCCGACGGATCGGCACCCGGGAGGCCCGCGGCGAAATCGTCGTGTGGACCGACGCCGACATGACCTATCCCAATGAGCGCATCCCCGAGCTGGTGCAGCTCCTGGAGAAAGACCAGAACATCGACCAGGTGGTCGGTGCCCGCACCAGCGAGCAGGGCACCCACAAGCTGCTTCGGGTGCCCGCCAAGTGGGTCATCCGCAAGATCGCCGAGCGGCTCGCCGGTCAGAAGATCCCCGACCTCAACTCAGGCCTGCGGGCGTTCCGCCGCGAGGTGTCGCTGCCCTACCTGCGGCTGCTGCCGCCCGGGTTCTCCTGCGTGACGACAATCACGATGGCGTTCCTGCACAACCAGCACGACGTGCGTTACGTCTCCATCGACTACGCGAAGCGCGCCGGCTCGTCGAAGTTCCATTTCGTCCGCGACGCCTACCGCTACATCCTCCAGGTCGTCCGCATGGTCATGTACTTCAACCCGCTCAAGGTGCTGATGCCCCCGGCGCTGTGGCTGATCGGCATCGGCATCGCGAAGATCGTCTACGACGTCATCGCCCACCCGGTCCGGATCGCCACCAACACGGTCATGCTCTTGATGGCCGGGCTGATAATCGCGGCGGTCGGGCTCCTGGCCGACCTCATCGTCCGCTCCCGCGCCGAATAGGCGCCGCGCGATGACCGCCACCGACGTCGCACAGCCGCAGCAGACCGCCGAAGAGCCGACCCGGCCCACGATTTCCAGGGAAGACCGCTGGGGCTGGTTCGGCGTCGGCGCGATCACCCTCGTGCTCGCCATCTCCTGGATCCCCCGGCTCAACCTGCCCTTCGGCGACAACCAGATGGGCCGGATCATCAGCCGCTACGCGCTGCATCTGGCCAACCTGCACGAGAGGGGCATCGTCGGCTCGGACTTCAGCGCCGACTGGGAGCCCTACAGCCACGCCGCCTACGCGCACCACCCGCCGGGCCTCAACATCCTGACCGCGCTGTTCGGCTCGTTCCCGGGCGACCAGCCGATCGAGGTGTGGATCGCGCCCTACCTGCTCGCGCTGCTCGTCGTTCCGGCCGGCGCGGCCCTGCTGCGCGCGTTCGGCCTGCGCTGGCCGGCCACGCTGCTCGCGGTCGGCCTGATGGCGTCGACGACGTTCTTCTGGGTTTACAGCCCGATCATGTTCGACCTCGGCCCGATCCTGCTGATCTCCGCGGTCGTCGTCGTACTGCGCCGCAAGGACTACCAACCGCCCCGCTGGCTGCTGGTGATCGCGTGCCTGGCGGCCCTGCTGGCGACGTTGGTCTCCTGGCCGGGCATCGGCTTCGCCGGCGCGATGGGCCTGTGGCTGCTGCTCGGCCGCCGCAAGATCGACCGAGTCGTCCTCTGGGTCGGCGGCGCGATGCTCGTCGGGCTGCTGATCAGCCTGACCTTCATCGTCGGCGTCAGCGGCATCGCCGACCTCACCCGCCAGACCGAGTTCCGCACCCAGGGCGGCACCTTCACCGCCGAAGAGTTCGTCCGGCGCCAGGGCAAAAACCTCGACGCCCTGCTGCCGATCTGGTATCTGGTGCTCCTCGCCTTCGGCACCTTGGCCGGCCTGTGGGACCGCCGCACCCGCCTCTTCATGGCCTTCGCGCTGCTGTTCAACATCTTCTGGACGCTCGGCCTCAACAACGGCGCCTACATCCACGACTACTGGGACTACCCGGTCATGATCCTCGGCGTGGTCGGCATGGGCGTGCTGATCGACCGCGTGATCGCCTGGCTTCCGGGTCGGTTCAGCCTGATCGGCGCCGGCGTCGCCGGCCTGGGCCTGGCCGCCGCACTGGGCGTGGTCGTGCTGGGCGCCTCCAACCGCAACTACGTCGAGTCACCGACCGCCGCCGGCACACTCGTCTCGGAGCACGACCCCGCCCCCGACCAGACCGTCGCCTGGGTCGCCGGCACCGGCCTGTCCACCCCGCGCTGGTTCACCTACTACTGGGACATGGCGCCGATGGCCGTCACCCCCGAAGTGCTGGCCAGCAACCAGGCCAATCCCGACGACCTGGTGCTGATCGACCTCCGCAAGCCCCCCAAGTGGGTGCCGAAGACGATCGGCGACCGCGCGGCGGCAACCGAGGGCCACTACGCCCTGATCCGCATCGCCGACCTCAAGGCCGCTGAGATCACCCCGTAACAGATACGCCAAATCCGCCGCCTCGACATCGTTTCGAGGCGGCGGCTTTCTCTTGACTCGGGTCCGCGGTGGGCGCGACCGTCGCTCAGCGACCGCTTCGCTGCCACCCTCCGCGGTGGCGAAGCTGAGGGACCAGCGCCCTCCGACGGTCAGGCGGGGCGCTGGGCCACGGCGACCAGGCCCGGGCCCTTCCCGGTGCGCATGCGCTGCAGGCCGATGAAGGGTGAGACCGCGAGCTTGATCAGGGCGCCCGCCGCGGCGCCGCTCGGCTGCAGGATGCGGCCGGAACCGGAGGTGCGTTCCTCGGCCGTCTCGCCCTCGGCGGTCTTGCCGCCGGCCAGCCGGTCACGGACCGAGTCGAGCAGATAGCCGAGCGGCCAGCCGTAGTGGATCATCTTGATGTCGACCGCGCCGGCGTCGCCCAGGCGGGCGGTCAGGCCGGCCGCGTCGTAGCGGCGGTAGTGGCCGACAAGCTCGTCCCACGGGCCGAAGCGGTGCGGCTCGGACGGGACCGACAGCACCAGGTGGCCGCCGGGCTTGACCAGCGGCAGCCAGCCGGCCAGCGCGGCCGCGTCGTCGGCGATGTGCTCGAGGACCTCGAACGCGCAGACCACGTCGTACGTCGAGCCCTCGGGGATCTTGTTGTGGTCGCCGTGGATGACCGTGCCGCCGAGCCGGGTGATCCGGGCATGCGCGGTCTCGAAGCTCTTGTCGTCGGGCTCCGCCGCCAGGTAGGTGCCCATCCGCGCCAGCCGGGTGCCCATCGCGCCCTGCCCGCAGCCCAGTTCCAGGATCGTCGTCGGGCGCAGGCCGGAGACCACCCGGCTCACGACGTTCCAGCGCAGCGCGGCCCGGGGGGCCAGGGGCGGGGTCTGCGGCGTTGTCATCGGGTCTCCTGCATGGCGGGGGTGGCGGGGGGCTG
>Ga0193743_1001447_pt1 | contig 17714 bp, 17 predicted proteins | sample L2c2metaG_FD_143038 | JGI IMG/M metagenome (GOLD analysis project Ga0193743, IMG submission 143038) | Soil microbial communities from a riparian zone of the East river system, Colorado, United States - L2c2 | ecosystem: Environmental > Terrestrial > Soil > Riparian zone | place: USA: East River...
ACGCGACAGGCAACGATCGAGCCAGGCGCCGGCCTTGGGGAAGGGGCCGAAGTCGAACTTGATCGGCTTCGACCAGCTGCAGATCGACGCCAGGTTCAGGTCGGCCACGGTAAAGGTCGAGCCGAGAAGGTAGTCGCGATCGTGCAGCGCGCCGTTCAGCACGGCGAACGGCTTGGGCAGCGCCTTCTGCGCCTCGGCGACGGCTTCCGGCTTGCGCTTGTCGGGCGCCGTCATGAACATGTCGATCAGGATGGTGAGCAGGGGCTTCTCGACCTCGGTCATGCCCCAGAAACTCCACTGATGGCAGATCGCCTGGTCCTCGAGACTCGCCGGGAAGAATCCTTCCTTGCCGTGCTTGGCGGCGAGATAGAGATTGATCGCCATCGATTCGAAGAGCTTGAAGTCGCCCTCGACCAGGGTCGGCACCTTGCCGTTGGGATTGATCTTCAGATAGTCAGCGTTCTTGAGATCCTTCATCTCCATGGCGATGTGCTCGAACGGTATGCCGAGCTCGTGCACGATCCACAGCGCGCGTGCCGCACGTGAAGCAGTGGGCCCATAGATTTTGACGGTCACTGTGAAGTCTCCCGGGATCTCGATTTTTGACGCGCAAACGATAAAGCAGTGTGCGCAGTTGGTCTAACTATTCTCCCAGGCCGTACTCGTTTCCGACATAGCCGTGCCGATGTCCGAAACGTTCGGTCATGACGGCGGGGAGATCCTTGGTCGGATCGGCGACCGAGGCGCCGGAGCGCACGGCGTATTTGTTCGCAGCCTGTGTCGATTGCGGCTCGCTGCCTTGCTGCAGGGCGCGGGCAGCGCCCATCACGAGCTTGCGGAACTCGACGATGCCGAGATCGGTCGGCCCGAGATGCTCACGTGTGCGGTCCTGGATCGGGCCCTGGCTGTCCTGGATCGCCGAGTCCTGTTCGCTGACGCCGGCGATGCCGGTGAAGCTCTGGTGCTTCTGCGCCGTGCGGTCGATCAGGTACTCGTTTCGCACATTGCGCAATGGCATGTAGTCGTCGTCGACATGGCTGTGCACGCCGAAGCCGCCGTCGAACTGCGTGCGCTCGGAGTTGGTGAAGGCGCGATCGGGCCGCCAGCTGTAGGTGTAGATCCAGCAGCTGGTGTCGCTGACCGGCACCCAGGCCTGGCCGTAATAGACCTCGCCCGGCATCGCCGCCGGCGCAAAGGCGTGATTGGGCATCAGGAACTGGGCAATGCGCCAGTAGAGCTCCGGCCCATCGGTCTTGCGCGCGCCGCCGATCACCAGGCCGGCGTCGTGGCCTAGGATGCTGAACTTGGGCCGTGGATCGTTGCGGATCCAGCGCACGCGGTCGTCGGGCTTGGACTGATCGCCGAGCGCTGCCGAGCGGCTGTAGATCGCGCGCGCTTCGTTCTCGTCCTTTGTCAGCACGGCGTGCAGGAAGGAGAAGTGCGCGGTGTCGATGCCGCCTTCGAGGCTCTGCACCCAGTTGCAGTCCTGCCACTTCTTGCTGACGTAGCGCTGCGAAGACGGCACCAGCCCCATCTCGAGCTGTGGCAGCTCCGGCATCTTTTCGCGCAGGCCCATGTAGACCCAGATCATGTCGCCCCATTCGCGCGTCGGGTAGGCGACGAGCTTGATCGTGTCCCTGTAGGACGACTCCGGCGGTGAGGTCGGCAGGTCGACGCAGTTGCCGTCGACGTCGAACTTCCAGCCGTGGAAGGCGCAGCGCAGGCCGCATTCCTCGTTGCGGCCGAAGTAGAGATTGGCGCCGCGATGCGGGCAGTGCGGCTCGACAATGCCGATGCGACCGTCGGTGCTGCGGAAGGCGAGCAGATCCTCGCCAAGGATCATTATTTTCTTGGGCGGCCCGTCGCGCTCGGGCAATTCTTCACTCAGCAACGCCGGCATCCAGAAGCGGCGCAGCAGGTCGCCCATCGGGCTGCCCGGGCCGCTGCGGGTCAGGAACTCGTTGTCCTCGCGGCTCAGCATCAGTCCCCCAGGCCGTAGTGGTTGCCGACATAACCGTGGCGATGGCCGAAGCGCTCGGTCATCACTGCGGCGAGGTCCTTGGCCGGATCGGAGACCCAGCCGCCGGAACGCACGGCGTAGCGGTTGGCGGCCTTCGCCGCGCGAGGCTCCTCACCCTTGGCCAACGCGCGGGCGGCGCCCATGACGAGCTTGCGGAATTCGACGACGCCGATGTCGGTCGGGCCGAGATGCTCGCGCGTGCGGTCCTGGGTTGGGCCCTGGCTGTCCTGGATGGCGGCATCCTGCTCCGACACGCCGGTGATGCCTGTGAACGTGTCGTGCTTCTGCACCTTGCGGTCGATCAGGTACTCGTTGCGCAGATTGCGCAGCGGCAGGTAGGCGTCGTCGACCTCGGCAAAGACGTTGAAGCCGCCGTCGAACTTGGCGCGCTCGGAGTTGGTGAACGGCCGGTCCGGATGCCAGCTGTAGGTGTAGATCCAGCACGTCACGTCATCGACCGGCACCCAGCACTGGCCATAGTAGATCTCGCCGGGGAAGGCGGTCGGCGTATAGGCGTGGTTGGGCATCAGGAACTGCGAGATGCGCCAGTAGAGCTCCGGCCCGTCGGTCTTGCGCGCGCCGCCGATCACCAGGCCGGTGTCGTGGCCCATCACCTGGAACTTCGGCCGCGGATCGTTCTGCACCCAGCGGATGCGGTCGTCGGGCTTGGTCTGGTCGGCGATCGCGGCCTTGGCCATGGCCGCGCGGGCGGTGGCGGCATCCTTGCTCAGCACCATGTGCAGGAAGGAGAAGTGCGAGGTGTCGAGCGCGCCCTCGACGCTCTGCACCCAGTTGCAGTCCTGCCACTTCTTGCTGACGTAGCGGCTCGCGGTTGGGACCAGGCCCATCTCGATCTGCGGCAGTTCGGGCATGCGATCGCGCGGACCCATATAGACCCAGATCATTCACGCGTCGGGTAGGCGAGCAGCTTGATCGTGTCCTTGTAGGACGATTCGGGCGGCGAGGTCGGCAGGTCGATGCAGTTGCCGTCGACGTCGAACTTCCAGCCGTGGAAGGCGCAGCGGATGCCGCACTCCTCGTTGCGGCCGAAATAGAGGTTGGCGCCGCGGTGCGGGCAGTGCGGCTCGACGATGCCGACGCGACCGTCGGTCGACCGGAAGGCGAGCAGATCCTCGCCGAGGATCTTGATCTTCTTGGGCGGTCCGTCGCGCTCCGGCAGCTCTGCACTTAGCAGTGCCGGCATCCAGAAGCGGCGTAGCAGCTCGCCCGTCGGCGTGCCGGGCCCGCTGTGGGTCAGGAACTCGTTGTCGGCTTTGCTCAGCATCAGGACGTCGCTTTGTTCAGAGCTTGCTCCAGATCGGCAATGATGTCGTCCACCGTTTCGATCCCTATCGACAGGCGAAGCACGTCGGGACCGGCGCCCGCGGCGACGCGCTGCTCGTCGGAGAGCTGGCGATGGGTCGTCGAGGCGGGATGGATGATCAGGCTCTTGGCATCGCCGATATTGGCGAGGTGGGAGAACAGGTCGACGCTGTCGACCACCTTGACGCCGACCTCGTAGCCACCCTTGACGCCGAAGGTGAAGACCGAGCCCGCGCCCTTGGGCAGGTACTTCTTGGCAAGCTGGTGGTACTTGTTGTCGGGCAGGCCGGCGTAGTTGACCCAGGCGACGGCCGGGTGCTTCGCAAGATACTCGGCGACCTTCTGGGCGTTGGCGCAGTGGCGTTCCATGCGCAGCCCCAGGGTTTCGATGCCCAGCATGGTGAGCCAGGCATTGAACGGCGCCTGGCTGGGGCCGAGGTCGCGCAGGCCGACGGCGTGGCTGTGGAAGGTGTAGGCCATGTCGCCGAAGCTCTCGAAGAAATTGAGACCGTGATAGGCGGGCTCGGGACCGGCGAGGCTGGGGAACTTGCCGCTCTTGGCCCAGTCGAACTTGCCCGAGTCGACGACCGCGCCGCCCATCGAGGTCCCGTTGCCGCTCAGGAACTTGGTCGTCGAATGAACGATCAGCGTGGCGCCGTAGTCGATCGGCTTGCAGAGCCAGGGCGTGGCCAGCGTGTTGTCGACCAGCAGCGGCACGCCTGCGGCCTCGGCGATGCGGGCGATCGCCTCGATGTCGCTGATGACACCACCCGGATTGGCCAGGCTCTCGATGAAGAACGCCTTGGTGTTTGGCGTCAGGGCGCGCTTGAAGTTCTCCGGCTCGTCGGCGTCGACGATCTTCGCCGCCCAGCCGAACTTCGGATAGGTGTTGCGCATCTGCTGCAGGGAGCCGCCATAGAGGCGCGAGGAAGCGACGATGTCCGCGCCGGGCGACATCAGCGAGAACAGCGCCAGCACCTGCGCGGCGTGGCCCGACGATGTGACGGTGCAGCCGCGGCCGCCTTCCAGTGTGGCGAGCCTGGCCTCGAGGGCGGCGTTGGTCGGATTGGTCAGCCGCGAGTAGATGAAGCCCACGGTCTGCAGGTTGAACAATGCGGCGGCGTGGTCGGCATCTTCGAACACATAGGCCGTCGTCTGATAGATCGGCAGCGCCCGCGCGCCTGTCGCCGGATCGGGGGCGGCGCCGGCATGCACGGACAGGGTCTCGAAGCCGTAGGTCTTGTCGGTCACTTGGGGCTCCCTGCTGGAAGACCGGCATTCCGACCACAGCTCGCGCAAAGGGTCAAACGGCATGACCCGTCATCCCGACCGGAGCCGAGCGCAGCGAGGCGGAGTGGAGGGACCTGTTCTTATGGCTGCGTCATCAAGAGGAGGTTCCTCGACTACGCCGCCCTTCGGGCGGCTTCGCTCGGGATGACGGGAAAGGTCTACTCTTCGCCTTCCTGCAGCCGCTTGATGTCGATGATCCGCAGCTGCCGGCGGCGGACCTCGACGATGCCCTCGGCCTCCAGGCGATTGAACTCGCGGGTCACGGCCTCGCGGTGCGAGCCGATGCGGGCGGCGATCTCATAATGCGTTGGCGCGGGCCTGATCACGATACCGTTACGGAATTCCTCTCCGTCCTTGGCCAGCCGCAGCAGCTCGCGGCGCACCCGTTCGCGCACGGCGAGCGCGCTCACCTCGAATACGCGTTCCGACATCGACCGGTTCTTCGAGACCAGAAGCTCGACCAGGCGGACGGCGATCTTGCCGTTGCGCTCGAGCATTTTCAGGAACTTCTCCCTGGTCATGCGGGCGACACGGCAGTCGGTTATCGCGACGCATGAAGAGGCGCGAGGAAGGCCATCCACGGCCGAGAACTCGCCGAAGATCTCGCCGGCCTCGATCTCGTTGAAGATCACCTCGCGGCCCGCCGCGGTGTAGCTGGTCGAACGGACGGTGCCGGACAGGATGAAGAACACGTCCGTCGTCGGTTCCTGCTCACCCAGGATCTGAGCTTGTTTCTCGAACATCCGGATAGCGCACGATGCTGCGACCGCGGACAGCTCGGTGTCGGACAGCCCTTCGAAGAGGGAGATGGTGCGGAGCGGGGTCTCGTCATTCATGTCGAAGTCTGAACGGCACCTTCTTTGCGGTGCAGCATGACACGACGGCCGGCGGGTTCAACTCCTTGTAGGTCAAGCAATTCCGCGAATTGCCTGTCGGAATGTGCGAAATGCCACAGAGTCCGACAACCGAATGGGCAGAATCACGTCATGTGTGTGGCAACAAATAATAGTAGTAGGGAGCTCGACGTGGCGCCTGTCCCGAAGGAGCGTGTCGATCCCATCCTGGAAAACTATCTGCTGGCGCTCGCCGGCGTCGATCAATGCTCCGCGAACGCGCTTGAGACCGTCAGGAGCCGGCTGGCCGTGAACCTGGAGAGGGCCGAACGAGCCTATGCCGACGCTGCGGCCGACGGCCTGGTCGATGTGTCGGCGGACATGGAGGCCGAGCTGCAGGCCCTCACGCAGGACAACGAGCAATCACGGCGCAGGCTCCATGGCGGCGCACCGATCACCGATCTGCTGGTCGACCTGGAGCAGGGCACCGAGCAGGCGAACCGCATCGTGAGAGCGGCGATCTTTCGGCAGGAAAGGAGATGACCATCGTCGCCTTGCGCCCTTTTCCCGGAAGTCAGCCCGGCGAGAACACGATGCAGGCCGGGCTGCCGACCCTTACCCGGATGCGGGTCGGAGCCAACCGGCCGTCACGGCCGACGCGGTAGCCGACGATCGAGCGGCTGTCCTGGTTGGCGATGTAGAGGAAGCGCTGATCGGGATCGAAGGCGAAGAAGCGCGGCGTGCGGCCATGGGTCGGCACCCACTGGCGCGGCGCGAGTGTGCCCTTGGTCCGGTCGATGCCGAACACGCCAATGCTGTCATGGCCGCGATTGGAGACGTAGACGTTGCGGCCGGCGCGATCGACCGAGATCTCGGCGCCCGTGCTGTAGCCGGTGAATTCCGACGGCGTGGCCGGGATCGTCTGCAGCGGCGCGAGCGCGCCACTTTGCCGATCCTGGCGATAGGTGGTGATCGTCGAATCGAGCTCGTTGATGACGTAGGCCAGCGCCTTGGCGGGATGGAAATCGACATGGCGGGGCGCCGCCCCCGGCCGCGCAGTCACGCGCGCCGCCTCGACCAGGATCTTCCGCCTTGTGTCCAGGCGATAGGCGATGACGGCGTCGGAGCCCTTGCAGGGCACGTAGAAGAAGCGGCCCTGGCGATCGAGCGGGATGTGATGCACGCACATGGTGCGCTGCTGGATGCGATGCGGGCCGAGCGTGCCCGTCACGGTGGTGAGCGTGCGGTAGGGCAGCAGGCTGCCGTCGGCGGCGAGCGGGAAGACGGCGAGCGAATCGGTGCCATAGTTGCAGACGGCGATGTAGCGGCCCGTTGCGTCGAAGGCGAGATGCACGGGGTTGTAGCCGCCGGTCGGTTGGCGATTGAGCGGCGCCAGGTGTCCGGTGCCGGGGTCGATGGTGAAGGAATTGATCTCGCTGCGATCGCCATGCACCGAGTAGAGGCGCGTGCCGTCGGCATTGATGGCGAGGAACGACGGATTTTCGAGGTCGCCCAGGTGCTGCAGGTGGGTGAAGGCGCCGGTCCTTCGGTCGACGCGATAGACGTTGATGCCGTCTCCGTCGCCGTGCCGTTCAGGCGTCGTGTAGCTGCCGACATAGGCGAGCAGCGGGCGGGCGCGTGTTGGTTTTCTCATCGGACCAGTCGTCAGTGTTGCGTGGGTTCGCAGTGTCGCCTTGACTGACAGTTCGGGCAATCCGTGTAACCATCGGAGGATGACATGGCTGACAACAAGAATGTCTACGAGATCGGCCTTGCCATGGCGGGCGCAATCTCGGCCGGCGCGTACTCCGCCGGCGTCATCGACTTTTTGTTCCAGGCGCTGCACGAGTGGGAACTCGCCAAGCGAGACGATCCCACCAAAGTGCCCAACCATTCCATCTGCATCCGGGCTGCCGCCGGCGCGTCAGCCGGATCCATCACGGCAGCGCTGGCTGCGGTGGCAGTGGCGGGCGGGTTGCGGCCGCAGAAGGTCGCCGACCTCAAGGACGGCGAACAGCCATACCAGTGTGTCCTGCCGGCACTCTACAAGGCATGGGTAACCCTGCCGGACATGGCGTCGCCGAACCCCAATCCCAACGACTTGCTGGCGAACAACGACCTGGGCAATGGGGCTTCGCCGCAATCGCTCCTCAATGCAGGGATCCTCACGACCCTCACCGGAGAAGCGCTCGGCTTGCCGGATCCACCCGAGGGAAGCGAGCTTCCTCCGGCTTTCGGCGGCGCCCCGCTGCCTTATCTGGCAGAGCGCCTGCACATCTATCTCACGCTCTCCAACATGCGTGGCGTGCCCTATTTCGTCGGCTTCGAGGGCAGTGGGGAGATTCATGGCCATTACATGATGTGCCATGGCGATCGCGCGCATTACGTCCTCGAAGGTATCGGCACCCATCGCGGCGAAAACACGTGGCTGACCGACGATACCGCCGAATCTCTCAAGATCACGACTGCGCCACGCGCCGGCAAGGTGTGCGACGCGGCCTGGAATATTTACGGTCACACGGCCCTGGCGTCGGCTGCATTCCCGGTGGGCCTCGCCGCGCGCTCAATCGATACCAATGTCGGCGAGTATGCGACACGCAAGTGGCCGAGCCTTCAGGAGACCGCCAAGAGCTATCCGCCGCGCTGGCCCGACAAGTGGAAGGAGGACCAAAAGTTCTCCTTCATGAGCCTCGACGGCGGACTGATCGACAACGAACCCTTCGAGTACGCCCGTCGAGCGATCATGCGCAATGGTGAGAAGACCGGCGAAAGCACCGTGAAGGGCGCCGTCGTGATGGTCGATCCGTTTCCGGAGGCGCCGACTTTCTCGCTCAAGGATGTCCGCGAGGCGTCGATCTTCGACGTCGCGCGCGCGCTGTTTCCCATGTTGAAGAATCAGGCGCGCTTCAAGCCGGACGCGCTGGCCACGGCGTTCGACAACACCGACTACAGCCGATGGATGGTTGCCCCTTCGCGGACGATGGCAGGCACCGACGGCGAAAAGAACGAGCGTTACGCCATCGCGACGGGCGTGCTGGGCGGCTTCGGCGGCTTTCTTGACGAGTTGTTCCGCGCGCATGACTACCAACTCGGCCGCCGCAACTGCCAGAAATTCCTGCAGGACATCTTCTCGGTCGGCCAGGAACATCCCTTCGTCAAGGATTGGCCGCCCGGCGTCGCCGATCGTCTTCGCAAGAATGACAAGCGCGACACCAAGAAAGACTATTACCCGGTGATCCCACTCGTCGGTACGGCGGCGCTGCCGGTGCCGGCGCCGGCTTGGCCCCGCATCGACCAGCCGCGGCTGGCCGAGATCGAAAGGCGCATCAGGCTACGCGCGACCTACGTCGTGCCCCGCCTTATCGCCAGCAAGACCCGGCACAAAGCCCTGAACCTGATCGCCGACAAGGCGTGGCGCTGGTACGGCAAGAGCAAGCTCCTGAAGGTCGTGCATCGGGCGATCGAGTCCGACCTGATCCGCCGCGACCAGCTCGAAACGGAGACGTCGTACAGCGTCGTGGCGCGCGAAGTGTTGGCTGAACTGAACGCACCTGGTTACGACTATCGCACCGTCGCTGGTCTCGACGAGGCGCTCTATCTCAACCAACAGCAGGTCAAGGATGGTCTGCGGGCGCTTGAGGAGGTTCCGAACCTCTTGTGGTCGGGAGAGGTCAACGGCCAGAAATGCTGGGCACTGAAAGTCCGGCTGCCTGGCTGGCTGAAACGCCACGATCCGTTCCGCGGCGAGCCTCGCATCGGGTGACCCGGCAAGAGGTTTCTACCGTGCGGCCGGGCCGGTCACGACAACCCCCAATCCGGGCTTGCGGTCGGAGAGTTCGATGGTGAGGCCGTGCAGGCCGGCGATCGCCTTGACCAGGGCAAGGCCGAGGCCGCTGCCCGCGGTCGAGCGGCTGCGGTCGAGTCGGTAGAAGCGATCGAACACCTTGCCGCGCTCGGCTTCGGGGATGCCGGGCCCATTGTCGGCGACCTCGATCTTGAAGCCCGTTCCGGCTCGGCGCAGCGCCAGCGCCACCGTCGAGCCGGCCGGCGTATGGCGCAGTGCGTTCTCGACCAGGTTCGAGATCATCTGCGCCAGAAGCTGGCGGTCGCCGGTCAAGTGCACGCCGTCGTCGACCTTCATGTCGAGCGTATGGCCCGAATCTTCGACGGCGGGCCGATAGGCCTCGCCGACGCTGCGGGCGAGGGCAGAGAGGTCGAGCTCGGCGAACGCACTCTTCTGCGAGCCGGCTTCGACCTGGGCGATGCGCAACAGGGCGGAGAAGGTCTCGAGGAGATCGTCGGCTTCCTCGATAGCGGCGTCGGTCGCGGCGTCGTAGTCGGCCGTGGTCTTGGCGCGCTCGCGCGCGTCTTCCAGATGCTGGCGCAGCCGGCCGAGCGGCGTGCGCAGATCGTGAGCGATGTCGCTCGACACCTGGCGCAGCCCGTCCATGAGCTGCTGGATGCGGCCCAGCATGGCGTTGAGGCTGGCGATGAGCTGGTCGATCTCGTCGTGCGTGCCGCGCGCAGGAATGCGCGCCGACAGGTCGCCCTCCATGATGGCGCGGCTGGTCCGCGTGATGGCGTCGATGCGGCGCAGGAAGGAGTTGCCGAGCACCGCGCCGCCGGCGATGGCGAGCAGCAGCGTCAGGCCGCCCGCCCAGGCAAAGGCGCGCACGATGGCGTGCTGCATGTCGGTGAGTCGCGCGGCGTCCTGGGCGACCAGCAGGAACGAGCCGTCGGGCAGGGTGAGGCCGAAGCCGGTGAGCTTGGTTTGCTCGCCGTCGGCCTCCGGAGCGGGGGTGTCGGCCTTCGGCACGAAGTCGACGACGCCGTTGACCGGCGGCATGCCGGGCAGATTGCCGACTACGACCCGGCCGTTGGGCGCCTGCAGGAGGTAGAAGATCGGGCCGCGCGTGCGGAAGTTCATGCGCCGCGCGATCTGCTGGGCAAGGCCGCTCAACCCGGTGCGGCTATGGACCTCGGCAAGCTGCAAGGCTTCCGATCGCAGCACCGCCGCCATGTCGTTCTGCATCGCCGCCGTCGCCGTCACGTACACGGTGGCGAACAGCGCGCCCGCCGAGGCGATGAACAGCGCGGCATAGAACAGCGTCAGCCGGAAGCTCGCCGACCGCAGGATGCGGCCGAGCGTGCTATTCGGGCGCGCGGATGACATAGCCAGCCCCCCTGACGGTGTGCAGGAGCGGCCGGCCGAAGCCCTTGTCGATCTTGGAGCGCAGGCGGCTGATGTGGGTTTCGACGATGTTGGTCTTGGGATCGAAATGGAAGTCCCAGACCTTCTCAAGCAGCATGGTGCGCGTCACCACCTCGCCGGCGTGGCGCAGCAGGTACTCCAGGATCTTGAACTCCTGGGCGAGAAGCTCGATGCGCTTGCCGGCGCGTGTCACGGTGCGCGCCAGAAGGTCCATCTCGAGATCGCCGACCGACAGCGACGTCGTCGCCACCATCGGCGGCCGGCGTGCCAGCGCGCCGACGCGCGCCAGCAGTTCGGCGAAGGCGAAAGGCTTCACGAGATAGTCGTCACCGCCGGCATCGAAGCCCGCCACGCGATCGTCGATGCCGCCCATGGTGGTGAGGAAGAGCACCGGCGTGCGCACATTGGAGGTGCGCGCCGCCTTCACCAGCGACAGGCCGTCCATGCTGGGCAGCATGCGGTCGACGACCATGACGTCGTACTTCTCGCCGGTGGCGAGATAGAGCCCGTCGCGGCCGTTGTCGGCCTGGTCGACGACATGGCCGTGCTCGCGCAGGCCCTTGGCGATGTAGTTGGAGGTTTGCTTGTCGTCTTCGACGAGGAGGATCTTCACGGCTGGCCCTTTGTCATCCCGAGCGGAGCGAGGGAACTTTGGTCATATATCGCACGAAAGGTCCCTCGCTACGCTCGGGATGACAGCGATTGTGCTGCAGCATCTGCCCGCATTCCGGGTCAAAAACAACGTTCCCCAACTATACAAACATTCAATTTTGCAGCCATCCGGTCGCCATGGGTCGACGCCCATATTCGCCTGGCCAAAAGCCACACCCCCCGAAGGAGGTTGCCCTCATGACGAAGACCAAGTCCCGCATTCTCACCGCCCTGGCGCTGACGACGGCGCTCACGGCTCCGGTGCTGATTGCCCCGATGTTCACGGCGCCGTCGGCCGTGGCTGCTGCGCCGACCGTGTCGGGCGTGCAGGACTTCTCCGATCTCGCCGCCAAGGTGACCCCGGCAGTGGTGAACGTCGCCGTGACCATGAAGGGCGGTGCAGACGACGGCGACGAGATGCGCATGTCGGACAACGACAAGTCCGACCAGCAGAAGCAGATGGACGAGTTCATGCAGCGCTTTGCTGAGCGCTTCGGCATGCCGATGCAGCCTGGGCAGCCCGGCAAGCCCGGCGTCAAGCCGCAGCGTCCGGCCCAGAAGGGCCAGGCGGTCGGCACCGGCTTCATCATCGACGAGAAGGGCTGGATCGTCACCAACCATCACGTCGCCGGCAAGGCCGACGAGATCATCGTGACCCTCGCGGACGGCCGCAAGCTGCCGGCCAAGCTGATGGGCGGCGACGAGAAGACCGACATCGCCCTGCTCAAGGTCGAGAGCGACAAGCCGTTGCCGTACGTCACCTTCGGTGACGCCAGCAAGGTGCGCGTCGGCCAGCCGGTGATGGCGGTCGGCAACCCGTTCGGCCTGGGCGGCACCGTGACGACCGGCATCGTGTCGGCGCGCGGCCGCGACATCCACTCCGGTCCGTTCGACGACTACATCCAGACCGACGCCGCCATCAACCGCGGCAACTCGGGCGGCCCGCTGTTCGACATGGAAGGCAAGGTGATCGGCATCAACACCGCCATCTTCTCGCCGACCGGCGGCAGCGTCGGCCTGGGCTTCGCCATCCCGGCGAGCCTGGCCCAGCCGGTGGTCGATCAGCTCAAGGTCAACGGCAAGGTGGAGCGCGGCCTGTTGGGCGTGCAGATCCAGCCGCTGAACGAGGAACTCGCCAAGAGCATGTCGCTCGACAGCGAAAAGGGCGCCCTGGTGGCCCAGGTAACGCCGGACAGCGCGGCGATGGCCGCCGGCGTGCAGGCCGGTGACGTGATCAAGAGCGTCGACGGCAAGAACGTCGAGACGATCAAGGACCTGACCCGCATGATCTCGGGCATGAAGCCCGGCACCTCGGCCAAGATCGGCCTGTGGCGCGACGGCAAGGACATGACGGTCACCGCCAAGATCGGCGGCGACCAGAAGGATGAGGCGAAGGCCGTCAAGACCAGCGCCGACAAGTCCGACGGCAAGCAGGCCGACAAGAAGGCCGAGCCGATGTCCTACGGCGTGTCGCTGGCGCCGATCTCCAAGGAGGCGCGCGAGGGCCTCAAGCTGGACGACTCGGTCAAGGGCGCGCTGATCGCCGCGGTCGAGCCGGGCAGCCCGGCCGACGACATCGGCCTCAAGCAGGGCGACGTCCTGCAGCAGGTCGGCAAGGAAGCGGTCGATAGCCCGCAGACGGCCGTCGACAAGCTCAAGGAAGCCAAGAAGACCGGCAAGCCGGTCCTGATGAAAGTGTATCGGGAGGGGATGACCAGGTTCGTCGCTATCTCTCCCCGGGCGGCGTAGCTGATCCTCTCGAGAAAGCCGGCGGTGGCCCCACCATCGCCGGCTTTTTCTTACCTCAGTTTTCTTTCTTTGTAGCAGCAATCTTCAGGAGGGGGGCGCATCCGACCTGCGGTCAACGCGGCGGGTGCCTCGCGGAGGGGGACGGGGTCCGCGGCTCACGCGTACGTGGGGCCGCGGGCCTCTCTTATTTTTTGGGTTCATATTCGGACCGCGGGCGTCCCGCCCGCTCATGATCATGAGCGGGCGGGACGCCCGCGGTCCGAATATGAGGGACTACAGCGCCGGCATCACTTCCTTCGCCAAAAGCTCGATCGAGCGCGCGGATTCCTCGAACGACAGGTCGCCGAAGGCCAGCCGGCACAGGCAGTAGTTGATGCCGGCGGTCTCGTTGTCGCGCTTCAGCCGGTCGCGCACCGTCGACGCGGAACCCGCGATGATGTAGCCGCCATCGAGCGCCGGTTCGAACTCCGCCGGGATCATCTGGCGCGGCAGGCCGACGCCATGGGCGCGCCACAGATGGATCAGCGCGTCGTACCACAAGGCGAAGGCGCGCTTGGCCGCGCTCTGCGCCTCGCGGTCGGTGTCGCCGACCACGACATGGCGGCTCAGTCCGATCAGCGGCAGGTCCTTCTCGTCGCGACCGAGCGCCTTCCACGCCGCGCGATAGCGCGCCGAGAACTGGCCGACGCCGTCGGCCCGCATGCCGACCACGGTGTTGCAGGCCTGCTTGGCCAGCCGATCGGCGCTCTCCAGGGAATTGGCGCCGTACCACAGCGGCGGATGCGGCCGCTGCACCGGCTGCATCTCCATCGGCACGTCCTTGAAGGTGAAGTACTTGCCTTCGTGGCTCAGCCGCTGCTCGGTGAGACCCTTCATGATCACCTGCATCGCCTCGGCGAAGCGCTCGGGCCCGGTGGCGGGATCGACGCCATAGTAGCCCACCTCATAAGGCGAGATGCCGCGGCCGATGCCGAGCTCGAGCCGGCCGCCGCTCATCTGGTCGAGCATGCAGATCTCGTCGATCAGGCGAAGCGGATGGTAGAGGTTCACCGTGTAAACCAGCGGCCCGAAGCGCAGCCGCTTGGTGCGCTGCGCCACCGCCGCCAGGAACACGCTGGGCGAGGGCGCCATGCCGAGCGGCGTCGCATGGTGTTCGGCCAGGTGATAGGCATGAAAACCCGCCCGCTCGTAGAGCTCGATCAGCTTCAGCCGTTCGTCGAACTGCCGGCCGAGATTGGCGCCGGCACGGTCCATGTGATCGAAGACGCCGAACTTCATACGTTTCCCCTGTTTGCGCCGATGCTACAACGTCTGCATGAAGAAGTACCTGTGTCTCGGCTGCGGCTTTTCCTATGACGAGGCGCGCGGTCTGCCTGAGCATGGTATCGCCCCAGGCACGCGCTGGGTCGACGTTCCCGACGACTGGGTCTGCCCGGACTGCGGAACGCCCAAGGCGGGCTTCGAGATGGTCGAGATTCCCTACTGGTCCGAAGCGAGGCCGACATGAGCGTCCGCTTCGTCCTGCGCGCCGGCGAGCGCGGCTACTCCTACCTGCCGTCGGTCGGGCCCAATGCCAGCTACGTCGCCGGTCATCCCGACGGCGTGATCACCCGCCATTCCAGCTTCAACTTCCATGAATACCAGTCCGGTATCCCGGGCCTCGGCGTCATGAAGGTGTTCGGCGACGAGACGTTCACGCCGGGCGGCACCGGCTACAACATGCACCCGCACCACAACTTCATCATCATGGCCTTCGTGGCAAGCGGAGCGCTCACCCACATCAACACGATCGGCAAGGTCGATGAGCTGAGCGAGGACGACTACTACGTCTTCTCCGCCGGCTCAGGCGGCAAGCACAGCGAGCTCAACATCGGCGAGCAGGACCTCCATGTCGTTTATGTCTGGGTGCTGCCCGGTCAGCTCCTGGCGCCGCCGTCCTACCGGCGTGCCCGCTTCGATCGCGCGGCCAACGCCAACCGCATCGCCTGCCTCGTCGGCAACGAAGAGGGCGCGCTGCCGATCGGCCAGACCGTCAAGGTCTCGCGGCTGCTGAGCGACGCCGACCGGACGCACGTCTATCGGCCGGCGAAGGAAAACGGCGTCTACGCCTTCGTCCTGGCAGGCGATGTGGAGATCGCCGACGCCATCCTGACGCGTCGCGACAGCATCGCGCTCGAGGACGAGGACAAGGTCGAGATCAAGGTTCGCACCGCCGGCACGGACATGCTGCTGGTGGAAACAAAACTCTGACAGGCGCGGTCACAAGCGCCGCACGGCGATCCGTGCAAAGACATGCCATTTGGAGTTTTCCACGAAGACCCGCAGGTAGATCTGCTCGGGCTTCGATCCCGATTGATGCTCCAGCAGGAGCTGCGCCGGCTTGTCGGTTTCGTAGAAGGCTTCGAACAGGCTGGGGACGAGGTTGGCCGTGCTCGGGCTGCCGATGCAGATGACGCTGGGGTCGCTGTTGGGCAGCCCCCGCATATTCGCCGGGTCGACGGCACGATTCGGATCGAAGCCGCGCAGCCGGCAGTATCCCGCCGAAGCAGGCGAGCGCGTGACGATCGTCTCCGGCGGATCGTCCTTGGTGAAGTAAGCGACCATGGAATGACCGGAAATGTGATAAGCGCCCGGCGCCAACATCACGATGCCGGTCGTGAAATCGCACTGGATGGCGGTGCCCTTGCAGATGTCGGTGTCGGTGAAGACGCGCCGGTTGAAGCCGGGCGTGGCCGGCTTGGTATCTGGCGAAAGCTCGGTGAAGACGGCGTATTCGAGGGAAGCGGTCATCAGAGCGCGCGCTTGCGGCTGCTGATGACGCCGCTTGCGATGCCGTGCCATTCGATCGTGCCGGAGAGCCGCGAATGCTCGATCTTGGGGCAGCGGTTCATCACGACCTTCAGCCCGGCCGCCTCGGCCCGCTCGGCGGCCGCGTCGTTGCGAACGCCGAGCTGCATCCACACCACCTTGGCGCCGTGCTTGATCGCGGCGTCAGTGATCGGGCCCGCCGCCTCGGAATTGCGGAAGATATCGACCATGTCGGCCTTCACGGGCAGCTCGTCGAGCGAGCTAAAAACCTTCTGGCCCATGATTTCCTGGCCGGCCGCCGCCGGGTTGACCGGCAGGATCCTGTAGCCGCGGTCAAGCAAGTACTTCATTGCAAAATAGCTCGGACGATTCCAGTTGGCCGAAGCGCCGACCATTGCGATGGTCTTGGTGTCGCGCAGGATCCGGCGCAGGTAGGCGTCATCGTAGCGGTCGTGATTCAGGGCGGACATGAGGGGATTATACATGGCGCCAATGCTGTTCGAACCGATTTCCATCCGAGACGTGACCTTGAAGAACCGCGTCGTGGTGGCGCCCATGCATCAGTATTCGGCCGTCAAGGGCTTCGCCACCGACTGGCACCTGATGAATGCCGGCCGCTATGCCACGGGCGGGGCGGGCCTGGTGATCATGGAATCGACCAAGGTCGAGCGGCGCGGCTGCGGCACGGTCGGCGATCTCGGCATCTGGGACGACGCCTTCATTCCCGGCTTGAAGCGCTGCGTGGAATTCATCCGCCAGCACAATTCGGTGCCCGGCATCCAGCTTGGCCATTCCGGCCGCAAGGCGCGGCGCTTTAGGCCGTGGGAGGGCGGGGCGCCGCTGACGCCGCAACCCGGGATCGACGACTGGGACCAGTGGGAGCTGGTGTCGTCGACCGCCAAGAATTCGCCCGAGACCGATCCGACGCCGCGTGCGCTGACGCGAGACGAGATCCCGCAGGTGATCGAACGCTGGGGCCAGGCAGCGCGGCGGGCGCACGAGGCGGGTTTCGACGTGCTCGATATCCACGCCGCGCACGGCTACCTGATCCACCAGTTCCTGTCGCCGTTCTCCAACCTGCGCAACGACGAATACGGCGGCAGCGAACTCAACCGCATGCGCTTCTGCATCGAAGTCGTCGAATGCGTGCGCACCTACTGGCCGGCCAGCAAGCCTTTGTTCGTGCGCTTCTCGGTCGAGGACGATGCCGGCTGGGGACCCGACCAGAGCGTGGCGCTGGCGAAGATCCTGAAGCCCAAGGGAGTCGACGTGATCGACTGCAGCTCGGGTGGCATGCGCGGCTCGCCGGTGGTGAGCGCGGGCCCGGTGACCTACGGCTATCAGGTCCCCTATGCCGAGCGGCTGCGTCGCGACGCCGACATCATGAGCATGGCGGTCGGCCTGATCGTGCATGCCGACCAGGCCGAGCAGATCCTGCGCGAGGGCAGGGCCGACCTGATCGCGCTGGCGCGCGAGCTTCTCTATAACCCGAACTGGCCGATGGATGCCGCGCAGAAGCTCGGCGTCGACCGGCAGTTCGGCTCGGTGCCGGCGGCGCAGGCCTACTGGCTCGCCAAGCGGGCGCAGTCGGTGAAGAGCGTCGTGCCCTCGACCTACATGAAAGGCATGAACGTCGAATGATGCGATGTTGTCAGCGGCAATGCAGGCAATGATTGTCGATCGATCGTCACGCACGGGTTAGCATTGGGGGTACGCAGCCGATCCTGCAGTAGCGAGTAGAGTATCTCAGCCCATGCCGACGATTAACTATTCGACCTTCCTCGACTTCACCAGCTACGGCACGACCCGAGAGACGACGGTCGAGGGC